>Ga0307963_1003138_pt1 | contig 13093 bp, 2 predicted proteins | sample OrgLakmetagen594_FD_201829 | JGI IMG/M metagenome (GOLD analysis project Ga0307963, IMG submission 201829) | Saline water microbial communities from Organic Lake, Antarctica - #594 | ecosystem: Environmental > Aquatic > Non-marine Saline and Alkaline > Saline | place: Antarctica: Organic Lake...
CTTTGCCTGCGAAGCAAGACGAATTCAAGTCTTGTGACCGTCCCAAGTGTGCTGTGTGTCAACTTTCGAAACAGCACCGACGCAGCCCTCGATCGGACGCAGCAACTCAACAACCAAGCTCAAAGAAGGGCAAACAAAGAAAGGAAAAGGAACTCATGATTGGTGACCTCAAGCCAGGCGACAAGGTCTCCGTCGATCAATATATCTCGGCAGTTCCTGGTCGACTTGCGCATACTTTTGGCGGCGAGAAGACTTCCAAGCAATATGTTGGCGGAACTCTGTTCGTCGACCATGCATCTGGTTACGTCTACGTGAAGCACCAGACTTCGACTGGCACACGAGAAACTGTCAAGAGCAAGCATTCCTTTGAGAGGGAAATCGGTGAATACGGCCACAAGGTCAAATCTTACCATGCTGACAACCACCCTTTCAGTTCAAAAGGATTCATGGATGATATCGAGTCGCGCAAGCAGACTATCGATTACTCTGCCGTCGGAGCTCATCATCAGAATGGAGCTGCCGAACGGGCCATCCAAACTATCACCACCTGGGCTCGTGCCATGCTTCTTCATCAAATGTTGCATTGGCCAGACGAAGCCGATCACAAGTTGTGGCCTTTTGCTATGGATCATGCCGTCTACTTGTGGAACCATCTGCCACGCGAAGATACCAAGCAGGCGCCAATCGAGCTTATGAGCGGAGCCAAGATAGATCATCACCAATGGTTTCGACGTCTCCATGTTTGGGGATCACCGGTGTATGTGTTGGATCCGAAATTGCAGGACGGGAAAAAGATTCCGAAGTGGGATGCCCGAGCGCGACGAGGAATGTACCTTGGAACTTCTCCAACTCATTCCTCCCTCGTGAGCCGCGTCTTGAATCTCCAGACAGGTCACGTCAGTCCACAGTACCATGTCGTCATCGACGACCTTTTCACGACAGTTCCCAATGCAGATCAGGGAGGTCTATTCGATGTTGCCGACTTTGATGCAACAACTTGGAATCGTCTCGTGGAAACTGGCTACGAACAACATTTAGACGAGGACGGTTTAGCGAGTGGAAACCGTCACGATCGCAGAAATCGCCCTACGTTGGCGAACGAATGGCTAAATCCCGTTGAGCGACGCGCTCGAAAATCGCGGCGGGCGGCACGTGAAGCGCGATTACGTCAACGTATCGCCGAAGAACGTCGCCATCGCGCTGAACGAAACCGTCATGTCACTTTCGAGGTTTCAGAGGGAGAAAATGTCGACGACGACGATGGGACTGCCTCTTTTCTGCCCAATCCTCCAAGCCAAGCCGATCCAATCGACGACGATTCCGTAAACGACCCAGCACTCACTGAGAATATGGATGACGAGCAGTCTGTTGTTGAAGGTCCTGACGCAGAGGAGAATGATCCGGGAGAGTCCGATTCAGAGGGAGCAGCTACACCACCAACATCTACATCACGCACTGGGCGAGTCCGCAAGCAAAATCCCAAATACTTCGGGGATGACTTTGCAAATGTCGCCGAGCTAGGCAAGAAAAAGATCAAGCATTCTGCGTTGGATCGACAGTTCTTTGCCGGATTAAAATGGGCGGAAGCTATCGACACTCTCAAGGGAGATAACTTTGGTCGAATGTGGAGAGAAGCTTGTGAGCCATTCTACGATCACGAAACTGGACTCCAAGACGACCTGCATCCTATGATTCTAGCTGCGAAAGCAAACAGTGAGGACAATCCAAACTGGAATGAAGCGATGAATGGCCCCCTACGACAAGGCTATTGGAAAGCAGCGGAAAACGAGATTGTTGCTCTCGAGAACAAGGATTCTTGGGATGTAATTGATCGCACTGAGGAAATGAATGTTTTACCTTCTACATGGGCATTCAAATGTAAACGCTTTCCCGACGGCAGCGTCCGAAAACTGAAGGCAAGATTCTGTGTTCGTGGCGATCGTCAAATCCAAGATGTCGACTTTCACGAAACCTGGGCACCTGTGGTCAACTGGAACACAGTGCGCCTGATGCTTATTCTTTCTCAAGTCCTTGGCTTATCTACAAAGCAAGTTGACTACACTACGGCGTTTCTACACGCGCCAATCGAGGAAGAGGTCTTTGTCGCAATGCCTCGAGGATTTTCAGAACCCAACAAGGTTTTGAAATTGAAACGCTGTCTCTACGGTCTCCGCCAAGCACCCCGCAATTTCTTTCAATTCCTACAGTCCAATTTGGAAGACATCGGATTCGAGCCCCAGACCGAGGTTGATCCGTGTTTGTTCATTTCGAAAAATTGTATCTGTCTGGTCTATGTCGATGACACTCTGTTTTTCTCACCTGAGCCTAAGTATATTGATGAGGCCATTGCTAAACTGCGAGGAAAAGGTATGGAGCTGGAAGAGGAGGCGTCTGTTGCTGGTTTTCTGGGCGTACACATCGACCGCAATGCAGAAACTGGAGCTATCACCTTGACCCAGAAAGGTCTGATCAAGCGTATTGTCGATGCTCTTGGCGTCCAAAAGACATCGCCTACACCAGCTCATGTTGATCCATTGGCGATCGATGCGGAGGGAGATCCACCCGATGGTTTGTATAACTACGCATCCGTTGTTGGAATGCTACTGTACTTGTCTGGACACAGTCGTCCAGATATTTGTTTTGCAGTTTCTCAAGTCGCACGATTCATTCACGGGAATCGGCGCAGTCACGAAGTGGCGATCGAACGAATCGGCCAGTATTTGAAGGCAACGATGGACAAAGGTTTGATCCTTAACCCAAGAAACGACTTTGATATCGACTGCTACGTCGATGCTGACTTCGCGGGTCTGTGGACCGTCGAAGACCACAAGAATCCTGAGTCTGTACGAAGCAGAGCAGGATATGCAATCTGTATCTGTGGCTGTCCAATCATTTGGAAAAGTCAATTGATGAGACCGATTGCAGCTTCTACCATGGAAGCGGAGTATAACGCTCTCGCTTTATCAATGAGGGATGTGCTGCCCTTGCAAGAACTATTCAAGACGATTGGCCACGCTGTTGGAATCGGTAAGACGTTCTGCACTCAATTCAGCACAACCATTCATGAAGACAACCAAGGTGCCCAAAAGTTGGCATGCATGGAACCAGGCCATCATACTCCAAGATCAAAGAGTTTCTGGGTCCGGTCCCATTGGTTTCGGCAGTACTTGAAGCCGACACGAACTACAGTGGTCTACATCAATACCAAACTACAGAAGGCTGATATCCTTACCAAGGGACTCACTAAGGAGAAGTTCCTTCATTGCAGGAAATTACTCTGCGGCTGGTAATCACCTTCTTATCTGTCAAGCACATCATACAACTCAAGTCAAGTCCAATGTTCGGAAGAGAGGGAGTGTTAGGGTGGAATTCTGCTGATATATTCCTCCCGCTTTGGCTTCCTCATAGGACATTGATCTTCGCTTGAGATTCCGTGTTCCATTCGAGCACGCGCACATCATCACATACTTATTGTCCAATCTCGTGCCACCACGTCAGTGATGCGAGACATGGACAGACTGTCTAAATTCAATAGTCGATCTCTCACTTTTTTGTGGAGATCGTAAAATCACATCACATCATTAAAAGGGATAGAATATCGTTTTATCTTACTGTCTGGCTATATCGATCTCGGATCTATAGCATCGTTAACAGTATTCTACCTTGTCAGGTTATGAGCCCAAGCTTGTACGCTTCTTATTGTGATTATCATCAAGGAAATTGAAAGTGTTTCAATAGCATCCACACAAAGTCAAAAACTCTTTTACACTTCTAAATATCAGCGGTTCCGTGATCAGCAGCATGGATCGTAGTGATACGGTAACAGAGGATGGTCGGGCAAGTCCAGTCCTCCCAAGAAATGTCCAGTTCAACGTGCCAAATACTCCAGGAGCGAGTGTTTCGCAATCTCAAAGGGGCGGAACTCCTCCACCGCCACCGAAGGACATCATTGGCGGAGTCATCTTCTCAGCCAAGCCGAAGTTCCAAATTAATCTTATCAAGTCAACTGTCATCTGTCCAAAGGAGGAACGAGAGCAGTTGAAAGCGGCAAATACGAAGGCGTATTATCAGTTAGAAAAGGACGCTACTGGAGCGTCGGCCGAAGTAATCAACGAGCAGATCAAAGACATACCTTATGCTAAGACAACAAGCGAGGTTCATGATGTCATCAAGGTTGAAGACTTCATCACGGAGCATCTCACGAAGTATGGGATCGATTGGTTCTTTGCGCACACGGTATTTCCCATCAAGGACAAGAACGGGGAATTTGAACAAGGAAAGCTTGAGAGTCGAACAGAAAACCTGCTGACAAACTACGCAACTCTTACCTTGGACGATGTCTTCAACTCGGTCATTTACCTCTACGGATATGGGTATGACGAGAACACGAACGAGAATTCTTGGATGCCGACCGATCTTCAATGGTCCGGAACCTTTCTCAAGAATCAGTGCGCGAGCGAAATGATCGATCGCATCGAAGAAGACCTGAAAACTGCAGGAATTCCTAAGGACTTCTGGGGATACGGACCACTCATCTACAAGGCTTTGATGGACCGAATCTCGACAAGCAGTTACCACGCACTCAAGGCTCTGCGAGATTCTCTCGAAGGCGAGGGAATCAACTTGTACTCCAAGGAATATGATGGTGACGTTCGAAAGTTCTGCACAGAACTTGAGTCTACCATTCTGATGTTGCGAAAGAATGAAAAGCGCAATGCGAGAGGGGAGATTGTTGGCGAGCGCCACATGCCCAAGGGACTGTCGGAACGTCTCTTGAGGACTTTCAGCAAGACTGGAAACGAAGATTTCGACGAGCTGTTCCACGGACAACTTAAGAATGGGACCACAAGGTGTCTTCTTGAAAACGTAGAAGGCGAAGCAGCCTACGGAACGCCTGAAATCATCTTATCCCAAGCTCGCAAGTTCTATGACAGGCTCAATCGTCTGGACCAGTGGGAAACGGAGGCGACACGGAAGTCAGCCTTCAGCGCCAGTATCAATCCACCGAAGGGGAAGCCAGGATCCAAGTGCTTCGGGTGTGGGCGCGAGAACTGTCGTCCAACAAATGTCGCTTGTCCTCGTCGTAAAAAGGAACCGAATTCGGAAGGGAAGAAGGCCAAAGCCGCGTTCGATGCAGCCAAGGCAGCGAAGAGATCTTCGCGAGAACCTGAGAAGAAAGGCAGTGAGTCCTCCAAGATTTCCAATAAGGGAGACAAGAAGGGCAAGACCAAATGGCCTCCAGCTCCAAAGGGAGATGATCCGAAAGAGCAGGAGATCGATGGAGCGATGTACTTCTATCACTTCAAGCATCAAAAGTGGTACAAGTGCAAGAAGGAAAAATCTGATGGCGAGCCAAAACCATCGCCAAATACTGAAGCCAGTGCGCACCTTGCGCAAGCCACCGGGAATGGTCTATACGCGGGTATGAGTGGATACTTTTCTCAAGAGTTCTCCAAGGTCAAGGTCGCAGACGCGAATAGTGAAGAAGTCACGCTACAAGAGCGTATTCTCAAGAACGCCGTCGACAGGGCGATCCGTACTTTCAACAAGAACCTGGGCCAAGAATGACGGTCCTGGTGGCGTGAGGAGGACGTGATCAAAAGATATTTTTGGTCCCTCGTGCCACCCTTTGCAATGCTCGGAAGTGTGCTACTAATTGGTACTACTATTTTTAAAGAGCTATTTTCAGTTGGATACAAGACAGCAGCGTCTGGATTGTCTATACTGAACTACGTCCCTGAGAGTCAAGGCTTGACTCTCGATCTTTGGTCCATTTACGAGTCTGTCGCGGAGACGACTCTGTGGGAATGGACATCCCTACTGCAGCTTTGTCTTTACGCTGCAGTAACCTGGTATCTGTACTCAAGTTTGAAGTTTCGGAACGACTCAGCTCTGTTCCGAGGCATCGAGGACAAATACAGCCAACCTGATCAACATTTGAAACGGATCTGTCAGTCATGGACTTCGTCCATGCCCAGTCTAGGGTGCCACCCGTCTGGAGTACTTTTTGCCCATGGAGTGGCATATGTAAATGTACGACCAAGAATGTTTGAGGAGTTGCCATTGGTGGAGAATCCGCGTAGGAGGAACACAGTGGAACTGCCGTCATCGTACCCATGGTGGTGCAGCATTCGCCGATATCGTTACCCGCGTCAGTACCATCTGAGACTTCGTATCGCGCGCGTCAAAGGAGATCCTAGGAACATACTCCGGCGACAACGGAAGGAAGGGGTTCGAGAGCAGAAGCAGGAAAAGAAGCGTCATCAACGGCGCCGCAAGGAAGAAAAAGAGAGCAGACGTCCTGAACGGCGTCGAAATCAAGCAAAGTTTTGTTTGCTCAAGAAGTTAGTCCAAACAAGCTGCCCAAACGAGCAAGATGATCTCGAGAGGGAGCTGAACGGTCTCAAGGATGAAGAAACTTGGGCCGAGTATGGCATCCAACAACCTAATCACTGGAAAAGTCCAAGTGATGAGGAGTTGTTAGAGGACTACGAGCGGAACAAGAACAAGTATTTGCATCACACTTACCTCCAGTACGAATTGAAGTATGGAGTCGACCTCGAAGATCTTCTTGCTGGTTTTATTATACCAAAATCCATGCATCAAGGAAAGAAGGATGTCCTCAGTTCGACATTCCTTCAGCCCGTTTCATCATTGCCAAGAGTCACTCAAGCACTTATCGCAGCAGACGACCTCGTGTCGGACGCTTTATCTTGTGCTGATCGACTTCGAGGCGTCTACATCAATGTTGATACCAAGGACGACCTACCAATCGTCATCGACACCGGAGCATCTTTCTCGTTGACTCCGAATCTTGAAGATTTCGTTACCAAGCCGATTGCATGTGGTACGAAAAGTCTCAATGGCCTGTCCTCCAAGACTCCTGTGCTGGGAGTTGGACAAGTGAAGTGGAAAGTGAGAGATCTGAACGGAACAACCAAGACGATTCTCGTCAGTGCATATTACGTTCCAGATACTCAAATCAGATTACTCTCACCACAGTCTTACTTTCAAGAGCATGGCAAAGGTCATGTCTCTTTCGACGGATTTCAAGTCAAGATGCTGTTGCCCGACGGTGACACTTTGACCTTCCCGTATCAAGCAGCCAACAACCTTCCCATGATGCTAACGGCAAATCGTCTTGTGGATGAAGCTGCCCATATCATCAGCGAAGAAGAGGATGAATTTTTGTCAGAAGATATGAGCGTTTTTCTGAATGTCGCACACGAAAATAACGCTAATCTTACCAGGGCCGAGAAGAAGTTGCTTCTCTGGCACGCGAAAACAGGCCATGCGAATATGAAATGGCTTCTGAATCTCTCCAAGTGGAAAAAGAAGGAAGGGCATCTCGAGATGGGGCCTTTGCCTGCGAAGCAAGACGAATTCAAGTCTTGTGACCGTCCCAAGTGTGCTGTGTGTCAACTTTCGAAACAGCACCGACGCAGTCCTCGATCGGACGCAGCAACTCAACAACCAAGCTCAAAGAAGGGCAAACAAAGAAAGGAAAAGGAACTCATGATTGGTGACCTCAAGCCAGGCGACAAGGTCTCCGTCGATCAATATATCTCGGCAGTTCCTGGTCGACTTGCGCATACTTTTGGCGGCGAGAAGACTTCCAAGCAATATGTTGGCGGAACTCTGTTCGTCGACCATGCATCTGGTTACGTCTACGTGAAGCACCAGACTTCGACTGGCACACGAGAAACTGTCAAGAGCAAGCATTCCTTTGAGAGGGAAATCGGTGAATACGGCCACAAGGTCAAATCTTACCATGCTGACAACCACCCTTTCAGTTCAAAAGGATTCATGGATGATATCGAGTCGCGCAAGCAGACTATCGATTACTCTGCCGTCGGAGCTCATCATCAGAATGGAGCTGCCGAACGGGCCATCCAAACTATCACCACCTGGGCTCGTGCCATGCTTCTTCATCAAATGTTGCATTGGCCAGACGAAGCCGATCACAAGTTGTGGCCTTTTGCTATGGATCATGCCGTCTACTTGTGGAACCATCTGCCACGCGAAGATACCAAGCAGGCGCCAATCGAGCTTATGAGCGGAGCCAAGATAGATCATCACCAATGGTTTCGACGTCTCCATGTTTGGGGATCACCGGTGTATGTGTTGGATCCGAAATTGCAGGACGGGAAAAAGATTCCGAAGTGGGATGCCCGAGCGCGACGAGGAATGTACCTTGGAACTTCTCCAACTCATTCCTCCCTCGTGAGCCGCGTCTTGAATCTCCAGACAGGTCACGTCAGTCCACAGTACCATGTCGTCATCGACGACCTTTTCACGACAGTTCCCAATGCAGATCAGGGAGGTCTATTCGATGTTGCCGACTTTGATGCAACAACTTGGAATCGTCTCGTGGAAACTGGCTACGAACAACATTTAGACGAGGACGGTTTAGCGAGTGGAAACCGTCACGATCGCAGAAATCGCCCTACGTTGGCGAACGAATGGCTAAATCCCGTTGAGCGACGCGCTCGAAAATCGCGGCGGGCGGCACGTGAAGCGCGATTACGTCAACGTATCGCCGAAGAACGTCGCCATCGCGCTGAACGAAACCGTCATGTCACTTTCGAGGTTTCAGAGGGAGAAAATGTCGACGACGACGATGGGACTGCCTCTTTTCTGCCCAATCCTCCAAGCCAAGCCGATCCAATCGACGACGATTCCGTAAACGACCCAGCACTCACTGAGAATATGGATGACGAGCAGTCTGTTGTTGAAGGTCCTGACGCAGAGGAGAATGATCCGGGAGAGTCCGATTCAGAGGGAGCAGCTACACCACCAACATCTACATCACGCACTGGGCGAGTCCGCAAGCAAAATCCCAAATACTTCGGGGATGACTTTGCAAATGTCGCCGAGCTAGGCAAGAAAAAGATCAAGCATTCTGCGTTGGATCGACAGTTCTTTGCCGGATTAAAATGGGCGGAAGCTATCGACACTCTCAAGGGAGATAACTTTGGTCGAATGTGGAGAGAAGCTTGTGAGCCATTCTACGATCACGAAACTGGACTCCAAGACGACCTGCATCCTATGATTCTAGCTGCGAAAGCAAACAGTGAGGACAATCCAAACTGGAATGAAGCGATGAATGGCCCCCTACGACAAGGCTATTGGAAAGCAGCGGAAAACGAGATTGTTGCTCTCGAGAACAAGGATTCTTGGGATGTAATTGATCGCACTGAGGAAATGAATGTTTTACCTTCTACATGGGCATTCAAATGTAAACGCTTTCCCGACGGCAGCGTCCGAAAACTGAAGGCAAGATTCTGTGTTCGTGGCGATCGTCAAATCCAAGATGTCGACTTTCACGAAACCTGGGCACCTGTGGTCAACTGGAACACAGTGCGCCTGATGCTTATTCTTTCTCAAGTCCTTGGCTTATCTACAAAGCAAGTTGACTACACTACGGCGTTTCTACACGCGCCAATCGAGGAAGAGGTCTTTGTCGCAATGCCTCGAGGATTTTCAGAACCCAACAAGGTTTTGAAATTGAAACGCTGTCTCTACGGTCTCCGCCAAGCACCCCGCAATTTCTTTCAATTCCTACAGTCCAATTTGGAAGACATCGGATTCGAGCCCCAGACCGAGGTTGATCCGTGTTTGTTCATTTCGAAAAATTGTATCTGTCTGGTCTATGTCGATGACACTCTGTTTTTCTCACCTGAGCCTAAGTATATTGATGAGGCCATTGCTAAACTGCGAGGAAAAGGTATGGAGCTGGAAGAGGAGGCGTCTGTTGCTGGTTTTCTGGGCGTACACATCGACCGCAATGCAGAAACTGGAGCTATCACCTTGACCCAGAAAGGTCTGATCAAGCGTATTGTCGATGCTCTTGGCGTCCAAAAGACATCGCCTACACCAGCTCATGTTGATCCATTGGCGATCGATGCGGAGGGAGATCCACCCGATGGTTTGTATAACTACGCATCCGTTGTTGGAATGCTACTGTACTTGTCTGGACACAGTCGTCCAGATATTTGTTTTGCAGTTTCTCAAGTCGCACGATTCATTCACGGGAATCGGCGCAGTCACGAAGTGGCGATCGAACGAATCGGCCAGTATTTGAAGGCAACGATGGACAAAGGTTTGATCCTTAACCCAAGAAACGACTTTGATATCGACTGCTACGTCGATGCTGACTTCGCGGGTCTGTGGACCGTCGAAGACCACAAGAATCCTGAGTCTGTACGAAGCAGAGCAGGATATGCAATCTGTATCTGTGGCTGTCCAATCATTTGGAAAAGTCAATTGATGAGACCGATTGCAGCTTCTACCATGGAAGCGGAGTATAACGCTCTCGCTTTATCAATGAGGGATGTGCTGCCCTTGCAAGAACTATTCAAGACGATTGGCCACGCTGTTGGAATCGGTAAGACGTTCTGCACTCAATTCAGCACAACCATTCATGAAGACAACCAAGGTGCCCAAAAGTTGGCATGCATGGAACCAGGCCATCATACTCCAAGATCAAAGAGTTTCTGGGTCCGGTCCCATTGGTTTCGGCAGTACTTGAAGCCGACACGAACTACAGTGGTCTACATCAATACCAAACTACAGAAGGCTGATATCCTTACCAAGGGACTCACTAAGGAGAAGTTCCTTCATTGCAGGAAATTACTCTGCGGCTGGTAATCACCTTCTTATCTGTCAAGCACATCATACAACTCAAGTCAAGTCCAATGTTCGGAAGAGAGGGAGTGTTAGGGTGGAATTCTGCTGATATATTCCTCCCGCTTTGGCTTCCTCATAGGACATTGATCTTCGCTTGAGATTCCGTGTTCCATTCGAGCACGCGCACATCATCACATACTTATTGTCCAATCTCGTGCCACCACGTCAGTGATGCGAGACATGGACAGACTGTCTAAATTCAATAGTCGATCTCTCACTTTTTTGTGGAGATCGTAAAATCACATCACATCATTAAAAGGGATAGAATATCGTTTTATCTTACTGTCTGGCTATATCGATCTCGGATCTATAGCATCGTTAACAGTATTCTACCTTGTCAGGTTATGAGCCCAAGCTTGTACGCTTCTTATTGTGATTATCATCAAGGAAATTGAAAGTGTTTCAATAGCATCCACACAAAGTCAAAAACTCTTTTACACTTCTAAATATCAGCGGTTCCGTGATCAGCAGCATGGATCGTAGTGATACGGTAACAGAGGATGGTCGGGCAAGTCCAGTCCTCCCAAGAAATGTCCAGTTCAACGTGCCAAATACTCCAGGAGCGAGTGTTTCGCAATCTCAAAGGGGCGGAACTCCTCCACCGCCACCGAAGGACATCATTGGCGGAGTCATCTTCTCAGCCAAGCCGAAGTTCCAAATTAATCTTATCAAGTCAACTGTCATCTGTCCAAAGGAGGAACGAGAGCAGTTGAAAGCGGCAAATACGAAGGCGTATTATCAGTTAGAAAAGGACGCTACTGGAGCGTCGGCCGAAGTAATCAACGAGCAGATCAAAGACATACCTTATGCTAAGACAACAAGCGAGGTTCATGATGTCATCAAGGTTGAAGACTTCATCACGGAGCATCTCACGAAGTATGGGATCGATTGGTTCTTTGCGCACACGGTATTTCCCATCAAGGACAAGAACGGGGAATTTGAACAAGGAAAGCTTGAGAGTCGAACAGAAAACCTGCTGACAAACTACGCAACTCTTACCTTGGACGATGTCTTCAACTCGGTCATTTACCTCTACGGATATGGGTATGACGAGAACACGAACGAGAATTCTTGGATGCCGACCGATCTTCAATGGTCCGGAACCTTTCTCAAGAATCAGTGCGCGAGCGAAATGATCGATCGCATCGAAGAAGACCTGAAAACTGCAGGAATTCCTAAGGACTTCTGGGGATACGGACCACTCATCTACAAGGCTTTGATGGACCGAATCTCGACAAGCAGTTACCACGCACTCAAGGCTCTGCGAGATTCTCTCGAAGGCGAGGGAATCAACTTGTACTCCAAGGAATATGATGGTGACGTTCGAAAGTTCTGCACAGAACTTGAGTCTACCATTCTGATGTTGCGAAAGAATGAAAAGCGCAATGCGAGAGGGGAGATTGTTGGCGAGCGCCACATGCCCAAGGGACTGTCGGAACGTCTCTTGAGGACTTTCAGCAAGACTGGAAACGAAGATTTCGACGAGCTGTTCCACGGACAACTTAAGAATGGGACCACAAGGTGTCTTCTTGAAAACGTAGAAGGCGAAGCAGCCTACGGAACGCCTGAAATCATCTTATCCCAAGCTCGCAAGTTCTATGACAGGCTCAATCGTCTGGACCAGTGGGAAACGGAGGCGACACGGAAGTCAGCCTTCAGCGCCAGTATCAATCCACCGAAGGGGAAGCCAGGATCCAAGTGCTTCGGGTGTGGGCGCGAGAACTGTCGTCCAACAAATGTCGCTTGTCCTCGTCGTAAAAAGGAACCGAATTCGGAAGGGAAGAAGGCCAAAGCCGCGTTCGATGCAGCCAAGGCAGCGAAGAGATCTTCGCGAGAACCTGAGAAGAAAGGCAGTGAGTCCTCCAAGATTTCCAATAAGGGAGACAAGAAGGGCAAGACCAAATGGCCTCCAGCTCCAAAGGGAGATGATCCGAAAGAGCAGGAGATCGATGGAGCGATGTACTTCTATCACTTCAAGCATCAAAAGTGGTACAAGTGCAAGAAGGAAAAATCTGATGGCGAGCCAAAACCATCGCCAAATACTGAAGCCAGTGCGCACCTTGCGCAAGCCACCGGGAATGGTCTATACGCGGGTATGAGTGGATACTTTTCTCAAGAGTTCTCCAAGGTCAAGGTCGCAGACGCGAATAGTGAAGAAGTCACGCTACAAGAGCGTATTCTCAAGAACGCCGTCGACAGGGCGATCCGTACTTTCAACAAGAACCTGGGCCAAGAATGACGGTCCTGGTGGCGTGAGGAGGACGTGATCAAAAGATATTTTTGGTCCCTCGTGCCACCCTTTGCAATGCTCGGAAGTGTGCTACTAATTGGTACTACTATTTTTAAAGAGCTATTTTCAGTTGGATACAAGACAGCAGCGTCTGGATTGTCTATACTGAACTAC
>Ga0307963_1003143_pt1 | contig 13082 bp, 14 predicted proteins | sample OrgLakmetagen594_FD_201829 | JGI IMG/M metagenome (GOLD analysis project Ga0307963, IMG submission 201829) | Saline water microbial communities from Organic Lake, Antarctica - #594 | ecosystem: Environmental > Aquatic > Non-marine Saline and Alkaline > Saline | place: Antarctica: Organic Lake...
GCTCCAGTTTGGCATGATCATTTGCACAGACATTTCAGAGTGGCGAGGACTTTCGAAGAGCCTCGCCCGTCTGCAGTGGATATGGCTGTGCCGTGTAGCAAGTATCACCCTCCACCTGAGGTCCTTTTCAGGCGGGGCGAGCAGTCTGGGTGGACTCCTGATCCAGACGAGTTTGAGATTCCTGATTTATCTGTGTCGGAAGGTTAGTTTGCTGTCAATTTCAAATGTTGAGTGCTGGTGCTTCTTTAGGGTTCGATGCTATCCCTATCCCTTTCATTAAGCATGCGTGCTTGCCTGTGAGGTGTGATGGTAAATTCAAGCAGGTGAATGTGCTGGTGCCTTTGATGGTACGCCTGTTCAGAGTGTTGTTGTTTGAGATTAAAGTGCCTGCGTGCTGGAAGGTCGCCAAGCTGAGCCCCATCCATATAAAAGGGGAAGTGCTGAATCCAGGAAGTTATAGGATGATTGCTGTTAGTGGGATGATGTTTCGTATTTTTGCCAACGTGCTGAAAATTTTGGTGACTGAATGGTGTGTGAAAAAAGGTAAGATTCCAGACACGCAGTTTGGCTCCTTTCCAGGCAGAAGCACTCTGCACCCTCTGTTTATTCTGAGGCATCTAAGGCATGCTGCAAAAAAGCTGAAGCCCAGGAACAGTCCTAGATTGCATGATGCCTTCATTGATTTTTCACAAGCGTATGACACTGTCCCTAGGCAACAACTCTGGTCACATCTGCGTCGTAGTGCTATGCCATCTACTTTGCTCAGCGTGATCAAGCATATGTATGAGAATGATGAGTACATTTTGATGGATGGTGAGAAGAGGGCTCGGGTGCATCCCACGAATGGTGTCAAACAGGTTTGCCCTCTGTCCCCCCTCCTTTTCGCTTTGTACATCAATGACATGGGCAGAGAGATCAGTGAGGGCATTGAGGGTGCCGTGACTGGTGATCGAGTGAATTGTGTCTCCCACATGCTGTATGCTGATGACCTTGGATTAACTTCTAATGACGTTGGTGAAATGCAGACGATGCTGAACAAGCTTTGTACGTACGCTGAGAAGAAAGGACTGTACAGTAGCTACAACTGTGCTAGCTTCTGTTTCTTTTGTTTAGCCAGGTTAGTTTCAGGCTTTTTCCAAACTTCCGCTGAGATGCCCTTTGAGGCATATATAGTGATGTAACCTTACCTTAACTTGTCATCACAGTATCACTGATTTTGAGATCAATGCTCTCCTGAATCAAGACTCATACAGACTCCTCAAGTTTGTGTCAGATTTAGTTTCAAGTTTCGACACTGGTTGATTTTGTTTCACCAGCCAATTGCCATCAGCCAGAGTCTCGGGCTGTAGGCCATCCTTGTAACCCCCTTGTACAGCTTTTTAGTAGTAAGGTCCATTTCAAGTCGATGACCCCCTCATTCTTGTACTTTGAGCAGCCAACAACCCAGGCGGAGTGCCTTCGTGAGGTCCAAAATAGAATTACAGAACAAACGCACCTGGCGCTTGAGCTCAGGCAGGGCATCCATGGCGGTCTTGCCCATGCCCATGAACTTTTTAGAAATCACAGCAGCCAGGTCCTCGATGTCGTTGGCTGAGTCACCGCCAGATGCCTGCCTGCCAGCTCCAGCTCCGTAAGAGGGAGGGGGAGAGGCTTGCCTGCCGGCTGGGGGGGAGGAGTACCGAGGAGGAGGAGGAGAGGCCTGCCTGGGAGGAGAGGAAGGGGCGGAGCCACCACCGCGCACCTGTTCTCACATACAGACAAGAAGAGGATGATTCAGAATAACTTGGGGGGTGACGGTTGGTGGTGGTACTTCCACGCAGTTATTTTAGGGAGGAGGAAATGGCACACTGAATGTCATCAAAGCACTGCTCGATTTTTCTACAGTCAGGGTGCAATGTTGTAGTTACACATGCCTGGTTAGCTTCTAAGCAGAGAAGCTACAGTTTCAGGTTTGTAGCTTATCAAGCTGCATTTTCTTGCCTTTGCTATGAGACGAAAGATATTGCTTAATAAGGTAAAATATAAAAAATGTAGCTTCTCTGACGGAAAGCCAAGTATTCTAGCCCTATACACCACACACGTGCACACCTGCTGCTGTTGTCGGATGGCATCCTGGACTGCAGGGGACATGTCAAGGGGCTTGCGTGGTGAAGCTGCCCTTCCATTTGTGGCTGGGACATCGGCAGGAGCATCCCTGCATGTCAAAGCACGGATCAAAAAGAGTGTTAAAAGAGTTATTTTACTTGGTTTGTTTTGAGGTTTACCTCGTTCTCATAGGTTGAGCAGCCATTCCAGGTTGAATGCCTTTGTAATCCAAACTAAACTAAACTAAAAAGAGTGTGAGGGTCACGCAGCCGGGATTTACTCTTTTTACTCAACATATAGCGATGTAACCTTATGGTAGGTGCTACCTAAAGCCTCTGACTGCAAGACTGAATGTGGCTAAGTCAAACAGCTGTACCAGGCCGCGTATTGCTTTGGCTACTGATCCAAATCAGGTCTCGGTTTGTAACTAACTGCTGCTCATGATTGTACTAGCAGCCTGTCATGGCTGGTACACAGCTGATGCCTGTACGCCTAGTTGTACAGCTGCCCCATCTACCAATAGCTAGATGGTCCCCCCATGTGAATCTGAATCTGTTGTACAGCTGCCCCACCCCAAAAGCTAGGTGGCATGTACCAACCACGTGCTGTCAGGCTAGCCAAAATGTTGTTTACAAGGCACAACTTAGGTTTTCTGGAACAGTTTACTCTCTTCAAACAACCGTCTTCTTGAGAAAATTGTGCGGGCTGATTTACTTCTTGCAAACAGAAGTGATACATGGACTTACCAGGTTCTACATGCGCTCCAAGGTTTACCTACATCTCAACAGCTTTTGGATGCCATACGATCTCGTCAGACTATCAGTCTAGGACAGTTTGAACTCACTCTACCTGAACATATCATTGGGGGCTGAAGAGATCTTGACATTTTGACACCACATTTTGTTTCACCAGCCAATTGCCATTAGCCAGAGTCTCGGGCTGTAGGCCATCCTTGTAACCCTAACCTACTCTTCTAAACTAAACTACTCAAGAGTAAGACGTAAAAGCCTCTAATATATAGCGACATAACCTTACCTAAAGCCTCTAACTGCGAGACTGAATGTGGCTAAGTCAAACAGCTGTACCAGGCCGCCTATGGCTTTAGCTATTTAATCCAAATTAGGTCTACTCGGTTCGTAACGAACTGCTGCTCATGATTGTACTAGCAGCCTGTCATGGCTGGTACACAGCTGATGCCTGTACACCTAGTTGTACAGCTGCCCCATCTACCAATAGCTAGATGGTCCCCCCATGTGAATCTGAATCTGTTGTACAGCTGCCCCACCCCAAAAGCTAGGTGGCACGTGTTCCAAACTGTGACTCCCCATTCCAAACTGTGACTATGCTGACGACATCTTCTTATGACAAATTCTCCTACCCACTTGCAATCCCAGCTGGACAGATTTTACAGATACACACAACGCAAAGGGCTTGAGCTGAACACTGACAAAACAAAGACTATGGCCTTTTACACTGCCGGTCCCACTTCCTTCTTGTACAATGGCACACCGTTGGAGGCTGTTGATCGCTTTAAATACTTGGGTGTTATTTTAAATATTTGGGTGTTATTTTTTAAGGGTTGGGTTTGACTTCCTACCTACTGCTAATTGTCATCATTTGTACACAGCTGCTTTTATTTTTGTTTTCCTCGTTAGCTTACCCCCTGCTACTTTCAATTTAATGGCACTTATCTTCTTCAGGGTTCTTGTTCTGCATAGCCTTTTCTGTCATCCAAGTACTTGTGTAAGCTTGCCAGGGGGCATTCCTTTGACGACGCAATCAACTCTCTGGTGCCCATGCCGGATGACGCTGCAACTCTTGTACTAACCATTGATATGGCACCAGTGCTATATGAGCAATTGCTCAAAACCTTCTAGAAATTTTAGAGCGGCCTGCGCACGCTGAGAGCAAAGTGCACCCAAGTTTCTGGTCAGATCTTTCAATCACTGTACAGGTGCGCTTGAAAGAACCCAAAAAATAGCTTACGTAAATCATTACACAATGGTTACAGTCAGGAAGCGATAATTTCAAAAATTGGGTTCAAAACTTTTGGGTCAATTAGCCCAAGCGCGTTTGTACAGCGATTAAAAAACCAGAAACATGAAATGCACTGTGCAAACGCAGCAGTGTTGTCCGCATATAAAATAAACAGATGCATGTGAATTTGTATTGGTCCTTGCTGCACAACGCATGCCCGGGTCCAAGCACGTCAATGCTCAAATATGTTATTCTGCTTTGCTCATTCTCCTGCAGCGAATTGCTGCATATGGAGATGAGATGCCAACCTTTCAACCCATCACACACCTAGAACACACAACACACTTCCATCGGAAATGAGATCTTGCAAGGAGCACTTGCAAATTCTCACAATGCTTACACTCCGACCCCCGCAGTGACCCCACCCATACTCAGGGGGTAATAGCCAGCCGGCCCTCGGGCGTGCACCACCAAGAAGGGTTTGGTAGTGATCTCTGGATAGGCATGGCAGCAAGAACTCGCGGGTGGAGGTGGAGGGGAGGCTTACCATGAGAACTGGGCATCACCAGCACCGATAGCCTCAGGCATGGAGGTGCCCTCAGCACCTGCCAGCTCAGCACCTCCCAGGTAGGCGTCAGCCAGCTGCACACGCTTGACGTTCTCTTGCTCGGCCACGACCTGTGTGTAGCAGAAACGCAAACAGTTGAGCACATTCACAAGTAGGCACGCGCACACACACGCCACCCGGTCGGCGCCAATGACGCAGTCATAAATCACATGCCCAGAGATATGACTCTGAACGGCAGCCCGGCACACAACGAGACACGCACCATCCTGCCGAAGTCCATCAGCAGGTCCAAGGTCATGCTGGGCTTGTCGAAAGACACCTTGCCCTCACGGCTGTTAATCAAGCGCTTGCCCATGTTCTCCAGGCCGATGTCGGCAATAAAGTTGCGGACCTGCGCGCCAAGGCCGATTGGGCATGATAAGTAGGTACATGTGACAGCTTACAAGCACACCACAGTTCTAAGGGTTGTCGATTAAGTCGCGGACCTCCGCGCTAGACCGTTTGGGATGGGTAGGTCTGCGCGACACAAGGCACGCCCACCACGTTATGAAGGAGTCCTTAGGAGCGATGCTTGGCAGGTAGCAAACACAGCAGTACCCTCCAATTCCATTGTCAGGCTGCTAGGTAACTGCTGCTCATACTTTTTAACACATAAGCACACGCTGAGGAACTACTGCGCCCTTGCCCTGTCACCCACCATGCCGTCGTACACTCGTGCACGCAAGGCACCGAAGAAATCAATGGATTGACCGGGGAAAGAGTCCACGAGGCACTCCACATCTGCGAGATCGGTAAATACAGACAGTTTTCAATGGCAGGAGCCCACAAGGAGAGGAAGCATAATAAAACATTCCAAGTGTGTCACAGGCGCTGCAAGAGAGGAGGCGTTGGGGCTTATGACCTGGAGTTAACCATCCTAGCACCAACTACTGAGAAGCATCCAACCAACTGTGTGCAACAGTGCAATTCTGTGCCGTGAGGCATGTCCTGGTCAGAGCACAAGCAAGCAAGCTGCACTCACCCCCCCTGTTGACATCATCGTCCATGAAAATACCCATGCACACGCCAATACGGTCCTCGCGAGAGGGGTTCCAGTAGAACTTGTCCATACGTCCATCACGGATCAGGGGAGCGTACAGGGTGGAGAAATCGTTACCTGCAGCCAGAGAAAAAAGCACGTGCATCGAATCTGGGCAAAGTCTGACTGTCACTACTGTAAATGATGTAGCGTGCACAACAGAAAACAGTTCATTGCTGACAAGGCGAGCTGCAAGACGACAGGCAACTGCTGGGATCGAACATGCGTGCACAGCCTGTCAGCCGAGCCACACAAATTAGGGGAGTCTGAGGAGGAATCATGCAGAAATTGCCGTATGCAATATGCAGGGGGTAAGCTACGCACCAGTTGCAATGACGGGCACACGGGGGATGTCCTCGACGTTGTACATGCCAGGAAGCTGCACGTTGGTGGGGTTATCTGCAATGTTCATGAGGGTGGCGTTCACCTGCAGGAGGAGCACGCGTGAGCATTGATTTGAGGAATGCTCACCACTGGCCGCCTCTTTTATCAAGATACTCCAGTGCATCTATCTTCTTGTCTGGCCAGATGTCTCCCAGGACGCGATGATCGGCAGAGCATGCAAGACACGTCCCTCTGATTGTTCACATAGCATGCATGTTCAGCCTGGGAGACCTACCATCTGGTTGTTCACGGTGTACTGGGTGCCCTCTCCCATACGACCAGCACCGGCATCCAAATCGTTGATGAACAGGGAGCACATCTTTCCTTTCTTCACGATGTCAGAGGCCTGTGAAGGGGCACAGCGCGACAATTGAGCGGGGAACATACTGAGCTTCTTGCCACTTGCAAATGTGTACGTGTCATGACACAGATCCACATCTGGAGAGCATGACCTTTATTAATGCAGCGGCTCATTCCGCGTTTCACTTTGCTAGTCAGTCACTTCTTGTGACTGTACGGTGGCATCACGATGACTGCGGGGCACTGAATCGGCCTCAGACACCTTATGGATTCAACACTAGCACGCCACGCTCACGTTGCTTTGGCAGTCCCTCTGAATTAAGTGCTGGCACGCACCTCACGGTAACGCTGACGGAGGAGCTTGGCGGGCTCGCCAGCGTTTCCGGACTCCAGCTCACCAGCAGACATGACAATGGGGGCAATGCCCAGCTTCTTGTAGGCCAGAGCGCACTGCAACGATCGGAATGGAGCGCACGCATTGAGAGAGGAGGATGCGCGGCGCCTTGCTCACAAGAAGTGATGTCCACGAGAATTTAATTCAGCATTTCATTTGTAATGTGCAGGTTGGTGATGTGTCCCTGACAACAATAAGATGAGCTACAAGAAGCAGTTTAGTAAAACTTTGCTGATGGAGTTGCAGCCAGTTGCAGGAACAATGCACTTAGCTGCAGCCCTGGACAGTGAAGTTTATTATTCCACTTATGGCCACTCTAAGAGGGGAAAATGTTTATACAGTTTAATTTCATAAATAACCGTATCACTTCGAGTCGCCGTTCCGTCATCTCCTCACACAATAATACAGGTTAAGATTTGTAAACTTGTGTATGGTACAGATATCAGCACACATGCAATTCAGCCAGCAAATGCGGCTTGGACCGTATATAAGATTTTTGTACTAGTGCATACGGCATGTAAAACCGTAGGGAGGCAAAAGCTGTCAAAATTATGTAATAGACATGCAGCATATCATGATTCTTTGTAATTCAAAAGGGCTACCTGACAGGCAGTTTCCCTGCCAGTCCCATGCTTTAGTTAGTGAGTGCAGACTGCTACAAGACACGCCTACCACTACACATTTACTTGAATGCGTGCACACGTTTCTGCATGTTGGCACGTGCAGCTCATAAGAGTAAGTGGAACACGCTTTTGAGCCTTGCTTCACAACATCCACACGCAAAACCACAAGGTATTCTGTGGAAGATACAAACAAGAGCGTGGCGCCGCTCACCTGGAAGGTCTTTCCCTGTCCCTTGCCACCCCAGATACCCAGGATGAGGGGGACCTTGATTTTGGGCAGGTTCATGAAGTTCTTGGCCACATGGACGGTCATCTTGTCCAAGAAGGCGGGAGAGATGTAGTAGCCGTCCTCAATGTTGTTGAAGGAGGTGCGGGCCTGGCTGATGTAGTCCTGGGAAGACAGGACGGCGTTGTTGGTGCCCATGGTCCCGCCGAAGCCCTGGAACAGATCGTCGGTCATGCCGCGAGCGCGCTGGATGTCTTGCTGCGAGGGTGGAATTGTGTGCGTTGCGGGCGCAATTTAGTAAGGGCGAGTTTCGAGCAGGGCATGTCCACGTATGCAAGCCCGGCATGTCGGTTGGTGCGAGCGCTAATACCCCACCTTCCCGCTGATGAAAAACCCACCAACACTGGCCCATCACACACGCTCGCACCTGGTCGTCAGACATGTCCTGGCCGGCATCCATGGCCTTCCATCGGCCTGCCTGCTTGGGGGTTGCCGCGACAACCACCTGCGAGGAAGAGCGACACACGCGCGCGAGAAATTAGCTTACCCGGTGAGGAAAAACAGCGGGCGCCTAGCTTCTCCTTTTGTCGTACACGTAAACGCTGCTGCCACACACACATTGCTGCTATTACTGCGACCAGGCTGGCCGGGGGGACAGGATAAGTTCTGGGAGCGAATTCACCGGAGTGATTGATGCCCCCAGGTCCAGTGAGAAGCCACTCGCTCGAGAGCACACCATACCGGCACAGGGCCGCGCCAATCACTCACCCTAGAGGGCTTGGGGACGGCGGTCCTCTGGGAGGGGCCGGAGATGACCTGCTTGTTGCTTAAACTGCAAGCAGAAGGAAGGGTCCCGAGACTTGAGTGACGGGGCGTGCGCAATCGCTAGTGTGTGATTAAGGAGTTGGATGATGCCTGCTCTACACGCTTCAATGCCCGAAGAAGGGAGAGTGGCTTCCGGCTCGGGTCAGGAGGAAGAACCCGTCCTACGTGTCCGCGCACGTATTTACGCACGCAACCCACCTCTTGTTCATCATCATCATTGTTACGTTTGTTATGAAGAATGAAGAAACTCGAATTGATATAAAATGTGCCGACGCATTCACTCATTTTGCAAACTTCTTGAAACAAATGGCATCTACAAACAAACCCACACTCCCACGCACACACAGAAACTTACACACACACACATATACACACACACACACACACACACACACACACACACACACACACACACACACACACACACACACACACACACACACACACACACACACACACACACACACACACACACATATACACACACACACACACACACACACACACACACACACACACACACACACACACACACACACACACACACACACACACACACACACACACACGCATACACACGCGCACACACACACACACACACACACACACACACACACACACACACGAGAACAAACAGACACACATGCACACACGCACATGCACGCCTACACGCACGCACACACACACACATTAGTTTAGTTTAGTTTGGATTACAAAGGCATTCAACCTGGAATGGCTGCTCAACCTATGAGAACGAGGTAAACCTCAAAACAAACCAAGTAAAAAAGGGGCTGTGACGCAACTGGAAAATGCTCACCTTACAGACATGAGAAGAAGTAGGCAAAAACCCACGCACATTATAACACACACATACACACACAAGAACAAACAAACACACACATACACACACATAACATGTGCACACGTACGAACACGCACATACACACACGAGAACAAACACACACACATACACACACATAGCATGTGCACACGTACGAACATGCACACACACACACACACTCACTCACTCACTCACACGCACGCACATAACACGTGCACAAGTACGAGCATGCACACACACATACACACACACACACCTATACATACACACGCATACACACACCCAAATTACAACACATGCACATACACACACACAAACACGTGCACACGTACATACATGCATACTTACATATAGATACATACAAATACACACACATATAAACACACACAAACATACATACATACATACACGCACAAATCACACATACACGCACATACATATATACACGCACATACACGCGCATACACGCACAAAACACGCGAACACACACACACACATACACGCACAAAACACACACACATGTATACACACACAAAACACACATACACACAACACACGCACACATACGAGCACACACACACACACTCTCTCACACATACACACACAATCACACACACACTCACACACACACACACAATCACACACACACTCACACACACACACACACAAAACACTCAAACACATGCACACACACGCAAAAAACACCAACACACGAGCGAGCATGCGCACACACACGCACACACATACCTATACATACAATAACACACACATACGCATACACACAACATGCACACTTATACAAATGCTCGCACACACACGTACAAGCTTACACACACACACCACATGAAAACACGCACATACCATGCAAGCACTTACGTGCACACGCGTGGGCACGTGCCTACACACACGCGTATGAGCGCACACTCATTTAAACTGTTGTCATTGTCAAGGCACGAGCTGTCTTTGAATTTCAAAATAATAACGAAACAATCCGGTGAGGGTCCATGATGTGGCAGAGTGGGCCGGCGCCTTTTTGTCCTTCCCTTTCATTTGGTATCAAAGCCTTGGTATTGGGTTTGAATCCTGCTAGATGCAGAATCGCCCACGGATTTTAGGACAGCTTAAACACCGCAGAGAAGTAACCTGTCTAGATGGATTATGTAAGCCACACCATGGGTGGCATCCCCCCTTAGCTTTGAGACGAAGCTTCATTATGCGAGGGGAGAATTGTAAAGGCACAAGCTGTCTTCGAAATTCTATAGTAAATATAGAAACAGTCCGGTGTTTGGCCACGATGTGGCAGAGTGGGCCAGCGCCTTTTTGTCTTTCCTTTTCAGCCCTGTTCGGCGAGTTGTCCGCGCTGCTCACAATAACGTTTTGTTTAAAAAATTGCGTTTTACATTATGTTCAATAATTTGTGCCAGTGTAAAACCCATTGACATTACGCTTGTTGTACAGCTCATCCCAAAAACAGCTGCAGCTGCCTTGCGGCTTTTAAAATTAAAAAAGAGGCGACTACTTTTAAAGGTTTGAAAAGTTATTAAATACCTAACTAAATAAAACAGTGCCTACACATCTGCGTTCGTTCTTAAAAAGCACTTGGAAAAAAGTTGTGAAGCACTTGAACGAATGTGAAAACCTGATGAAAAGACAAGTAGAAGTCGAGCAGAGAGATGATAGTGGACACGTACACTTAATACAGGTGGGTACCTTAACTCGCCAAGACCCAATTTCAGGCCCTGTGTCAGATCAAGTGCAGGAAAATATGGAGTGCTTTTCTGTCTTTGTCTCAAACCGCATGGCTTGTCTTTGAATAATAAAATAGGAGCAGGAATAACTCAGTGGTGAGTTGCTTCGACTCAAAGCACACAACACGGAGCCATTGTGTGTCCGTTTTAAAATTAAAGTGATCTGAGCACGATATACACATGCCATGTAGGAGGTGAAATAAATAACAGCAAAGCTACGCACACAAAAGTTGTGCTTTGGAGATTGTTGCTAGAGATATGGCCATACTCCTAGAAAACAATATTGAACCATGCTCATCCAAGCCTTGCTGATCTGACATGCTACACCACTGGCACAAACCAGTTGTTTAGAGTATGAAAGTAGAATACCTACTATACAGTCAACAGACTTCTAACTGAGGTTCATGAAAAAGTCGTTGATTTGTTGATCAGGCTGCCATTCTCTAATGGCTGTCCCCGTGAACAACCCCCCCCCTTGCAAGCCAAACAGCCACTTTTGGCTCCATCTCCCCTTTCCCTTCACCATTCTGGGACCTGACAGTTGCGTTGGATAGCTTAATTTTTCTTCACATGCCTACACAGAAAGCAGGCAAAAAGACTCAGTGGCATTTGTAAAACAGACATCATTGCTCACACACTGCACCAATCCATGCCCTCTAAATTTTAACATATTTTATCATAAACCCCGCAATTCTGGTGTTAAATCGAGGGCGTGAAATGGGGCCGAAAAAGCTCCAGCTGCTTGCAAAAACAGTTCACCAAAATCCGACCAGGCCACCGATTGGCCACAATTAGATTTTATTATATTTTTTGTTTTGATTCGCAACTCTGAGAGCAAAAATCGGGCTAAACCTCGCAACAGGTATTTTTCCCCTGTGTCCCTTGTGTGAGTGCCTCCCACTTGCCGGCATTCCCAGTACCCCTGCCCCAAATTCGACCTTGCATTGTTACCTTCCCTTTTCCCTGCCAAAGTGGGTGCAAAATACGCACCGGGCCCCGCAGAACCCAATGATTTAGATATAACATCAAGTATCTTGCATTCGGATGAGGTATACCTATACCTATACGTATAGCCTATACGGTATAGCCTATACGGTATAGGGGGCTTTGAGTTGGGTGGAGAGTTAACTGCATTTTACAACTTTGGGGCACCAAGATCTTGGCGGTCCTCTTATGTTGTTTAGTTGTGCAAGTCTGGATCTTACTTGTTTTTACAGACAGACAGCCTACAATAGTTTGCAGTTTTATGAGAAATAAAGGCGAAGGAGGGAAAGGAAAAAGGGCCTTGACAACACACTCCCCTCGCTTGCTGAAGCACATGGCCTTTTTGAAAAAATATGACAAGTACGCACAAGTGTAATATAATATTAATAGAAACAAAAGGGTTATTCAGTTCGGGATTCAATCAAAAGTCAGGGTTTGCGAACTTTCACGCATTTCAACGAACCTCAAAATGGCTTTCTTGAGTTATTAAATGGTCGTCAGACTTTAAGCCATTATGAATATTGGGTCCATATTTGCAGTCCAATGCAGGAAAGAGCCTTAGATGGCCGTCAAACGTATTGATGTGCCGGTTATTTATATTGCATCATAAAGGCAATACACGCATGATGTGATCACAGGGATCAGCGAATTCCTCCATGTTTACGTCGAACTGCTCAAAATTAAGAGGATTCTTGAACCTTTCGATATTTAACCCCAAAACAGCTAACTGATTCAGTTATAGGTAGGCAGTGACATGGACCTAAGCAGTAAGAGTAAATTGAGTTTCAACCTTATGGTGACTTGCAGGTATAATGTCCCAGTTGTGTCCCCGGGAAAAACAAAAAAGTGAAAAAATAACAAAACAAAACAAAACAAAACAACCAAAACGGAAATTATGATATAAATATAGAAGGGCACAGCATCCCCGTCACCGTCCCTATGACAAGCACTTGAGAAAACAGGTTGTGCACCTCTACTTTGTGAGTGGCGTGAAGTGCTCAGCCATTGCTAGATGGTTCAGCGGACGTCCTTGCAGGAAGACTGTCCAG
>Ga0307963_1003150_pt1:0-2500 | contig 13068 bp, 10 predicted proteins | sample OrgLakmetagen594_FD_201829 | JGI IMG/M metagenome (GOLD analysis project Ga0307963, IMG submission 201829) | Saline water microbial communities from Organic Lake, Antarctica - #594 | ecosystem: Environmental > Aquatic > Non-marine Saline and Alkaline > Saline | place: Antarctica: Organic...
CCCCCCCCCCACACACCCTCACACACACCCTCACACCTGTGGAAGTAGGACAGCGCGAACACCAGCTTCTGGTACTTGGTCGCCGCCTTGCACTGCGCGTAGCCCTCATCCGTGAGTGTGTTGTACAGACGGAGCAGGTTGGCTCGAAGGCCCTTGGGGGGCTCCGTGGTCATTTTGAGGCCCCGTTGCAGGATGGAAATGGGGAAGGAGGGGGAGGGGTTGGAGGACAGCCACAGCCTGCGAGTGCGCGTGTTGTGTGTGTGTGTGTGCTGTGTGTGTACTTGTGTGTGTGAGCTGTGTGTGTTCTTGTTTGTGTGTACTTGTGTGTGTGCGTGTGTGTGTGTGTGTGTGTGTGTGTGTGTGTGTGTACCTGTGTGTGTGTGTACTTGTGTGTGTGTGTACTTGTGTGTGTTTGTGTGTGTGTGTGTGTGTGTGCTCGTGCGCGCGTGTGTGTGCGAGTGTATGCACACACATGTGCGAGAACAATGCAAAACGTTCAGTACACACCCACGCATGCAACTCTTGCCTGAAATGATCACGCGGCGAGCGCCCTTCAAGGCCCTGAATGCTTTTGTCCAAGGTCAGCAGCGAAAAAGACGCGCATCGCGCATAGCGCACCATACAAACGCAAAAAACACTTGCCTGAAATTGTCATGCGGTGAGTGTCCTTCCAGGCCCTCGATGATTTTGTCCAAGGTTGGCAGCCAGCTTGTCATCAAATGGCAGTTGGCCAAGAACACCCAGTTGCCCTCACGCATGCCGTCCTCAATTAGCCTGTGTGTGTGTGTGTGTGTGTGAACAGGTGTGCATGTGTGTGTGCGTGTGTATGTGTGTGCGCTTTGAACATGTATGTGTGTGATTGCGTACGTGTGCTTTGAACATGTATGTGTGTGAGTGTGTATGTGTGTTTAAACATGTATGTGTGTGTAATCAAACATGTGTGTGTATTTCAAATATGTATGTGTGTGTTAGCACATATATGTGTGTGTGCGTATCTGCGTGAGAGTGTGTACAGCCATCCTGCATCATCCTGAAGGCTCTCACTTTAAGCTGGCAGTGTTCACGTGCAAGTAGCATCACAATTCACAATTACGTTAGTCTAGACACCCAACACCAAACCTAGACAACCTAACCGTGCCGGCTCATGCGGACAGTCTGACTGTTGGTCGGTCAACATTAGCAGCACAATCACTTTCGTCTAGACAACCATGCCTAGGTTTTATCTAGAAAACCAAGACCAAACCTAGACAGCCTAGCCGTGTCGGCTCAAGACTGTATTGGCTCATGTGCAAATTTCTGACTGTTGATCAATCAGCATTAGCGTCACAACGTCACGATTACTTTAGTCGAGACAACCAAAACCGAACCTAGACAACTAAAAACCAAAGCTAGGCAACCAAACCGTATCAGATCGAATGGACAATTACATCCTTCTTCCAACAATTGGAAACAAGCTGTGCGCCAGCACTGGCATATGACACAACCACTTATGGATGTCCATGTCCACTTTGCACTCATATTCACACACACACACACTCTAATTCACACACACTCATGTTCTCATGTTCTACACACGCACGTTCTCATGTTCTACACAAGCACGTTCTCATGTTCTACACACTCACGAACTCATGTTCTACACACTCACGTCCTCATGTTCTACACACTCACGTTCTCATGTTCTCACACACACACTAACGTTCTCATGTTCTACACACTCACGTTCTCATGTTCTCACACACACACTCACGTTCTCATGTTCTGCACAAACACTTACTCATGTTCTCACACACATACTCATGTTCGAATGCACACACACACACGCGCACACACACACACACATCTCTTACCTGGTGGCGAGCTGTGCTTGTCCTTGACCCAATGCCACGCTGAAAAAGTTGTTGGACATCCCACGCTCCTGCACAGGGCACACACACACACACATGTTTGAGCAGCATAACAAGAACAAACACTCACAACCTCACACTCGTAAATGCAGGGCAACAGAGTTACACACACACTCACACACACACGCACACACACACGTACAACTGCATAACTGACACACACATTGCGATGTGTAAGAGACACGCATGCACACATACAAATATTAGCTGCACACTTAGTTTGCTCTTGCAACACGTGTGTGTGTGTGTGTGTGTGTGTGTGTGTGTGTGTGTGTGTGTGTGTGTGTGTGTGTGTGTGTGTGTGTGTGTGTGTGTGTGTGTGTGTGTGTGGGTGCGTGTACAATGCATACAAATGCGCCTGTCCCTGCTTGTCGACTTGCCCATTTGCCTGGGCCAGCTTGCGTAGATTATATTGTGTTAAAGTACACTTGTGCGTGAGTGTGTGTCCAAACCAGCTTGCACAGGTTATATTGTGTTGAAGTATGCTTGTATTGAGTGTGTGTGTTTATACTCATGAGATACGAGCCTGTCCCTGCTGGTCGACGTGCCCATTTACCTGAGCCAGCTTGCGTAGATTATATTGTGTTGAAGTA
>Ga0307963_1003150_pt1:7500-10000 | contig 13068 bp, 10 predicted proteins | sample OrgLakmetagen594_FD_201829 | JGI IMG/M metagenome (GOLD analysis project Ga0307963, IMG submission 201829) | Saline water microbial communities from Organic Lake, Antarctica - #594 | ecosystem: Environmental > Aquatic > Non-marine Saline and Alkaline > Saline | place: Antarctica...
TGGTAGTCGTTCAATGATTTGATGCGTAGAGGTAGCGCGTCCGTCTTGTTGCTTAGGTTCTCTGGCTTGGGGCTCATCTTGAGAGAGGAAGCAAACACGTCGTTGTAGGCATCCAGGGAGAACTGGTACATGGGGTCCACCGTGCCCAGATCGTTCAGCACAAAGTACAGCACAGCCGCCCGCACCTGCACGTTTGTATGTGTGTGCACGTGCGTGTCTTTATATAGGTGAGCGTGTAAAGTAAGTGCATGGGGTCCACCGTGCCCAGATTGTTCAGCACAAAGTAAAGCACAGCCGCCCGCACCTGCACGTTTGTATGTGAGTGTATGCACGTGCGTGTCTTTGCGTGTATGTGTGTGTGTGTGTGCGTGTGTGAGAGAGAGAAGCATATGTGTGGGGTCCACCGTGCCCTAATCGTTCAGCACAAAGTGTACAGCATAGCTGCCTTACAATGAAAGCAGCAGTAACCCACGCGTGATTGTGTAAGAAGTGGCTGACTTTGCAAGTAAGCACAAGTGAGTGAGAAGTGCCTGACTTAGCAAGGGAGCACCATGAGTGAGAAGTGGCTGACTTTTCAAGTAAGCACAAGTAAGCACATCACAACCCTTAGTGCAACAGCCCTTTTCCTTCGTTCTCTAAACAGGGGAGGCCTTCTCTAAAGAGGGGCGGCCTTCTCTTAAGGGGAGCCACAGCCTTCTCTAAAGAGGGGCGGCCTTCTCTAAAGAGGGGCAGCCTTCATTCTCTAAAGAGGGGAGGCCTTCTCTAAAGAGGGGCGGCCTTCATCTCTAAAGAGGGGCAGCCACACAAACAGCATTGCTGGCGCATTAACACATGAATGGGCAAGCTATACAAAGTGCATCGCTGACGCACGCACACAAGCATGGGCAAGGCTCGCCTTGCCTTCTGCTTACCGAGCACGGGCGGTAGGCTTGGGAGGCGGCTTCGATCTTGCGCGCTGTCTCTTCTGCCACTTTGAGGGATTGGTTCACCTGGAAAAGGAAACGAAATCGGGGGGGAGCACACTTGGTGTAAGTTGCATTACTAATGTAGGGCTGCATATGCAGTAGCGCAATTGAGGGTGACTGTGTGTGTGATTGTGTGTGTGACTGTGTGTATGACTGTGTGTGTAAATGTGACTGTGTGTGTGTGTTCAAATGGAGCAAGTGCACTTGCATCAGTTTTTGAAATCAGCGCACCGACTATCTTAGACTCACACTCACACATACACACACGTATACACTCACACACTTGCAATCACACACATACACATACACACACCTCTTCCCAGGTGGTCTTGGATGCATCCAGCGTGTTGATGAGGGTGATGTCAATTACACTCGCACATTTGCGCACACACACACCTCTTCCCAGGTGGTCTTGGATGCATCCAGCGTGTTGATGAGGGTAATGTTGTCAATTACACTCGCACATTTGCACACACACACACCTCTTCCCAGGTGGTCTTGGATGCATCCAGCGTGTTGATGAGGGTGATGTTGTCCAGCAGCGAGCCAGTGGCACTGGACAGTAGGGCCAGGATGGTGTCCTCAAGCTCAGCCTGTGAGTATATATTTGTGTGTGCGTGTGTGTGTGTGTGAGTGTGTGTGTGTGTGTGTTTGTGTGTGTGTGTTTAGGGGGAATGTGCACGTGTAGCGTAACTAAATGTATGAACATTCCCAAATCATTTTTTGAGCGCGCATGTGGGCGGTTGACCCTTGCATGAAAGTGACACTTTGCCTATGAGCAAGTGGACAAATGACTTGGGTTGGCTAGAACTGCAGATTACTCTGCAGCCTGCTGCAGAAGTACTCACGTTCTTGGAGGCGAGTGCAACCGAAAGTCAGTTGGAACTGTCTTGCCACAGCTTGCGCTGTAGGAACCATCTTTTTACACCTGGCCTTTAGTCAGCGCTTAGGTTTAGTTTTTCCCTTTTCTTCTCGACTTTCGCTTCTTGCTGACTTTGATGGCAGGTATGGGTGTCAACGACCCAGCCTGCTAACTTTCATGTAAGCAAGTTCAGTGTTTCAGTTTTTTCAGGCAGCTTTCTCTGCTCAGTTTCTTGGGCAGTGTCTTTCTGCCTGGATGGTTGGCCTTGTGTAAATTCCCCTCCTACATTCGGTGGAGCCGAGCCGGAATATAACTGTATGTGTACGCAATATATGACTGTATATTTGAAGGAATCCCTGCAAGAATTACCCTGTAAGCACTGTATAGACACTTAATACTGGCCAACCCTGCAAGTAACCAGTCAGGATTATGAAATCAGGATTGATATTCACACCCACAACCACTCACAAACACACAAGTGTGCGTTTTTGTTTGCCAATACTTGACAACCACACACACTCACACACACCTGTGTGTTTTGGCCTGCTGATACTTTGACCACACACGCGCACACGCACACACATGCACACACACCTGTGGTTTTTTGCCTGCAAATACTTTGACAACCACACACACACGCACACACACGCACACACACACACCTGTGTGTTTT
>Ga0307963_1003152_pt1 | contig 13066 bp, 7 predicted proteins | sample OrgLakmetagen594_FD_201829 | JGI IMG/M metagenome (GOLD analysis project Ga0307963, IMG submission 201829) | Saline water microbial communities from Organic Lake, Antarctica - #594 | ecosystem: Environmental > Aquatic > Non-marine Saline and Alkaline > Saline | place: Antarctica: Organic Lake...
CTCCCTCCCTCCCTCCCTCCCTCTCTCCCTCTCTCTCTCTCTCTCTCTCTCTCTCTCTCTCTTTCTCTCTCTTTCTCTCTCTCTTCCTCTTTCTCCATAGGTCATATTTACGCACGCCTTGCCTTGCAGGTTGCACATGCGTGCTTCTCGTACGGACAAGAGGCTCCGTATGCCCACATCGCCTACACCCTAGCTGCTTGTGACTCCACGACAAAACGGCTTGCCATTCAAGACGCACTCACCAACATGTTCAGGTATGAAGCCGTTTTTTTGTTGAACAACATATGATTATAGCTACAAAACGTCACAAGCTCATGGTCTGAATTTGTGCGTGCTCTACACAAGATCAGAAATCATCCCACTTCTTTTGGGGATTTTTGGGCCTCCAAGGTTCCATGCAATTGGCTGTAGGTATCAGGGTCTTTTGCTCAGAATCGTGTTGTGAAAAGTTCCCTCAGGGTTATGCTTATCGTCCCTCGCTTACAATGGCAAATCTCCATATACCATCTCGTGTAGATCTCTGCTGGCGCTGCCTCCTGTGACCGACATTGCTGACAACCTGGTGGCAGCAATGTACCTGGTCACCGGCAAACTGGCACCCGCATATGAGGCAGGCGGAGAGTTAAACATAGGGGGGGCAACGGTAAGTGGCGGCACAGGTTCTTCAATTGCTTCTCCGTCACAAATGAGCAGTGGAAGAGTGGCTCACGTTGCCCCCTCCCCCACTTCATCCTCTGCCAACTTGATCCTCTTGCTCTTCTTGCCTTCCTTGCGCGAGCTCCAGGCAGGGTTTGTGCAATAGAGGAGGGAACCTGTGGTGTAATTGTTTATATCTAGTGGCGCAATTGCAAGCCTTGGGTTTGCTGAAAGCGCATATAAAGTTTAGCAGATCTTGATGTTCTTCTACCTTGAAACACTCGTTAACACCTCATGTTTTCCCCTGGTTGGATCTTGTGAATGGGTTTGATGGTTTGTCAAGTATCATTGCTCTTGTGAGAGTAACATGCACTCAGAATCAGCAAACATATCCTGCGTTTTTATAACAATTCCAGGTGTCATCAGCCATTAGTGCAGTGACTGGCGTGTCCAAGGCTCGCATGTCGGAGATGTACTACAAAATGGGTGACCTAGGAGATGTTGCTCAGGTAAGGTAGTAGAAGCACTCACCACATTGCTTAGAAAGGAAGCCATTATTATTACGGGTAGCACAGTCAACTTACTTGCTGGTCGACTTACTTGCTGGTGACCCCCTCCAACATAATAAGTATTAAAGGCCAAATGAACAAACATGGGGTTCAACAAAGCTCAGGCACCCATTTTTCTTCCTTACTGCGTGCTAGCTCATGTGTTGAGCAACACGCTCAAAGCTATTGCTGTAACTTATAGCCTTGGAAGTATGACAGTCAGGCCAGGGATGTTGCAAGGAATGTATAAAGCCACATGAATACAACTGTGTGTTCTCGCTTTGTGATTAATGCGTTTCCGGGACCGAGATCGCTCTGGATGAAAAGTTAACCTCAAGTGTAACGTGACACAAATTCCTGTACTCTTTTTCTTCAAGTTGCCAATAAAAACATTAGTCTCGTTGCTGCAATAATCGCTCCCACCACTCCTCAATCGGTGAATTGTACTCTGCTATAAAGTAGCGAGTTGCTCTCTTCAAATCTCCTTCACATACTCCTGACCTTCCTCCAGCATGCAAACAGCTAAAATAGGCTCCTTCATCGTAACACAGAGTGCCCGCGATGTGCGCAGGCTTGCCGCTGCAATCAATCTATGTTGCTCCAACCACCGCCCCTCACATTGCAAGGAGTGCTTGCAGAACTGCGACGTATGTCAGCACAGGTGCGTGCTTTTCCTCTCTGCATTGGAAGAAATGAAAGGGCTGGATGCCCTTTTGTGTTTTTGTGTGCATGCTTGCTGTTTTGCAATGGAATGGAAAGCCTTTACCTCAAGACTGAAACGTGTGCATGTTGTGCTGCGTTACATAGGGCCAATGCCTCTCAATCAAAAGGCGCTCTTAGGTATTGGCTCTGCAATTTTCCCTGCACTTGTACACATCCTACACCTCCAATATACCTTCTATGTACCTCAAACACAGAGTGGCAGTGGTGCAGCTGCAAGGCGAAAAGGCAGTGTTGAAAAGCTGATGCGGTCGTGCAAGAGTGACGCAGAGACAAAATATTTGGTGAGAAGCATTGCTGATGCGGTCGTGCAAGATTGGATATCTGGTGAGAAGCATTTCTGTTGCGGTCGTGCAAGAGTGACGCAGAGACAACATATCTGGTAGAAGCATTCTTCAGGTTTGTGGAGATACAGGTAGGTTTAAGGATTCATACAGCCTTTTCTTTCAAATAGTAAGAACTACTTTCATATGTTGGTGAAACCCTAGCAAATGTAACAACCTTGACCTACCTGTGCTCCAGTTTTCCCAAGCCTAAGCTTCTGCCCATCATAGGGTAACGCCTCGTTGCCACACTCCTTGCTTCCATTAGGTACGCACTCTCGTCCAGAACTTGCGTGTTGGTGCAAACTGGCGCTCAGTCATCGGTCCAGTAGCAAGGGCTTTGGTCTGCCAGAGGGATGGTCCCCATGTACCCAAGGTCAGGATTTACGGTAGATGCTCTTCTTACACTGGATGTTGCTATCAGCAAATTGCTACCCTTTGCAGGAAGGCTTCAGGCGTAGTTGCTGCTTCGTACGTGTAGCACTTTGTACGTGCCAGTCAGAACGCTTGCTACGTTCTGCTGCTGGTGTAGGCGCTTTTCCTTTTTGGAGTGATGAGCTATTACCTAATACCTATTACTCATTGTGGCCTGATCAAATTATGCTACTAAACACTTTTAGCTTAGCTCTTCAGTTCCTAACTTGCACACGCAGGCAAAATTGGATCAAGCAGGGTTGGCAGCCTCTGCTGCCTTCCATGTATGTCCTAGCTTTGAGGTCCTCGTCAAATCGCTGCTCACCTACGGACCTGAAGGCTTACGAGACAGGTTTGGTGTGGACATTGTAACCTTGCGAGGGTGCAGCCTAGTAATTAGTAATACAGATCAAATGCATTGGGTGCAAAAGCAAGCAGCTGCAAGTGGAAAAAAAAGTGTTGAAAGCAATTGGAAGCATAGGCCATAGGCCAGATATGCTTTTGGGGAGTGAGAGTGCAGTGTTGGGGTTTTGGTGTTTGACCAAAAACAGGGCGTAAGATAAATTTTGCAAATCCGTGGTCATACAGGAAAATTTTATCACTTTTTAATCCAAGCAATTTTTATCGTAACACAGCGGTCACACGTTCAAAAGATTATCTCGAAAAATATCTGAAGTGCTATAAACTGAAAAACCCACCCTACCAGTCTCACTTAGCTCTCCACCCAATTCAAACCCCCCTGTATCTCATCTGAATGCAAGATACTTTATTTTAGATCTAAATCATTGACATTTGCTGGAAATTTGGCATTCTGGGGGGTTCTGTCGGGCCCGCTGCGTATTTTGCACCCACTTTGGCAGGGAAAAAGTGCTTTTCTGAGGTTGCCCCAATCGACCTCTGCTTCAGGATATAAGCATTATAGGATATAAGCATTATATATGTTACATAACAATACTGCAATGTCGAAATCGGGGCAGGGGTACTGGGAATGCCTGCGAGTGGGAGGCACTCACACAAGGGACACGGGAAAAAGAGAAAAATCTGTCGCTCCATACCTGCTTCGAGTTTCCTCCCGGTTTTTGCTCTCAGCGTTGTGGGCAATTTGTATGAGTTCGACAAAATTAAATGGAGTCAATCGGTGGCCTGGTTGGATTTTGGCATGTTTTTTCCAACCCCCTTTCCCATTCAGCCCATTCAGTCCACGACCCCCAACTCACACCAGAGTTGCGGCCAGTTAAATGATGATTTATGAATTTCAGAGGGTGCAGATTGTTGGACTGTGTGAAGAATGGTGCCCAAACCTTCAAGCATCTGCTGAACAAAAAATTAGCAATTTAATGCATGTCTCAGGTCACGGAATGGTGGAGTGGGTGCAGAGATATGCTTGTGCAAAGTTAAGTGAGACTATTTGGCTGGCAGGGGGGTGAGTTTTTCACGGGGGCGACCGGTCACACGGGAATTTTGTATCGTTTTTAGGAATTATGTCACTTGTTTTTCTTCAGCTCACACACCATTTCCACTGCCCCTCCGATGACGTGGGGTGGGCTGTGATACTCGTTGCTTGACTGGCCGCAATGCCACAGTCGATGCCTCAGCAGCAATCAGAGTTCTTCAATTGGGCCATCACGACCATCCTACCAGCCGTCACCTTGCTCTTTGAAGGGGGGGGTAACCAGCAGCCCAGCTTGGGGCTTGCCTTGCCCTGGTCCATGCCCAAAAGCATGTGAGGCTTGTTAGCAAGGGGGTTCTGAAGCATTCGGCAGGTGCGAGGGAAGCTTGAATTCTGGCTGAATGTTGCTTGCAGCATCACGTGTGACACGTGATCCCTCCCTCCTCAAACCCTCCTCTCCTCTTTCCCCCTCCTCAAAGGGGAGCCCTTCCTATGGGTTCTGGGAGAAGTAAGTGCTGGGCGACTCTGAGAGACACACCCTGAGTACGAGGCAGAACAATTCCGCAGAGCCTTTCGCATGAGCAAACCAGCCTTCAATACCTTTGCATAGGTACTGTGCTGCGCTATCTAAGCAAAACACAATCATGCACAGTGCCATTTCTGTTGCAAAGAGAGACTGGCTATATTTTTGGACTGGGCAGAGTCTGCTGAAGTAGGCCAAGCTTTGAAGAAGGCCTGCTGGCTATAAATAATAAAAGGGTTTCTTTGGGTTGCAAGTCAGGGGCATTTCCTGGAGCAATCCCCAACCATTTGGAATGTTGCCCCGACTTGAAATTTTTTGGTTGGTTGATTTTTTGGTTGGTTGGTCTGGTTGAACTTGCAGAAGGGGTCGACGGAGGCCCCAAACAGGGGTACTTTAGGAATGTGATTTGTGTATGGTCACCCATGTTTGCGAATTCGAAGCTTGGGACCCAAAGATACTCATAAGTTATATCAATTAAACATGAGTTGTATCAATAAAGTCACATTCCAGGACATTTGCTCCGTTGACCCCCTCTGGTAAACTTGCTCTGGAGATTGTTAAAAAAGTTAAAATCAATAAAAAAAAGTGATTAAATTTTCCTGTGTGACCGCCCCCTAAGTGAGCTCACTTTAAAATTGTCAGTGAGATAACATGACAGGTGGGGGCGATGTCAGGCAGAGGAGGGGTGCGGTGGACAACCTGATTATAAATTGTCCTCTTGGATAACATTTGTGCTCAAGCTGTCTCAAAGGCGCTAGCTACTTGCTTGTATAGTTAAAGCCTGTGCAGGCGTTGGATCTAATTTTGTTATAACCACTTGGTTGTTTTATAACCAGGGACGTTTATGCTTAGTCCTCAAGTTCAGCTCCCAGTGTACTTGAGTTTTACATAATATACTGCGTAATATAGAAACATCACAGCCATGTATGTATATACACAAAGTACAATACTAACCAGGGATGGGTCATACGGCGTACGCGTATTATAGCCGAATCGTATACATCGCGTATATAACTGTATTTGTCAAAATGCTTTGTATAATACGATTTTTTGGCACTTGGTGAATTTTGCAGCCCCAAGCCCCCCAGAGCCCTCTAGAGGGACTCCCAAGCCCTCTAGAGCCTCCAGAGGTACTCCCAGCCCCTCACATCGTTGCATAATCACATTCATACTATTTACAATTTAGTTTTACAAACTGGGAATTCAGGGAGCTATGTTAGTCTCGTTTAGACTGGCAAAACTCAAAAAGAAATCTGCTGAATTGAAAGGCTGAAATATTGGCTGTGGCTGTGGCTGTGGCTCTGGCTGTGGCTGAGGCTATTCCATCAGTGTGCTCAGTCTCAGTCTCTGGGTCATCCCATGCCAGGGTGAGGTCCTCCTGGTCCAGGGCTTGCGTGCGCTTGGACAAGCGCAAGTTGCTGAACAGCCACACTAGCTTGGTAGCACGCGTGATGGTGAGGCGGTTGCGGCGGGGGCTGTGGATGAAATCAAAGTGGCTCCAGTTCTGCTCACAGCTGGATGCAGATGCTGACTGGCTGAGCATCTTCATGGCAAGCTTGGTGAGCAAGGGGCACTCGTTGCTGCAAAACATCTGCCACCATTTTGTGGGGGCATGGTTTTGGCGCTGTCCCTCACCATCTCCCTAGCAAATGTCCCTGAAGAGCTCGTTGTCCACAACCCAGGAGGGGGGTGCCCGTTCCATAGATGAAGCGTGCAACTGCTGCATCCACATAAGCCTTGATCACTGCCCTCTTGCAGGTGTCCATTGTCAGCTGTGTAGATGCTGCTGCTTCTGATGCTGCTGACATGCTTGCTGTGTTCCTGTCCAGCTGCCTCTTCTTTGTTGCATGCTGCTCTTTCTCCTTCTGAGCGTCGTCGACTTCTGCCATTGCTGCAACTACGTCCTCGATTTCTGCCGGGTCAGCTTTGCATGCTGCTACACCTACGCTGGGATTCCGCCTGATGAAGTGCTCGCGGATGCGGGGGGCACTGCCGCTGATTTTCAGCTTGCAGTACTTGCACTCCATCTTGTAATTCTGCCCCTTCTGTCCCAAAATAACAACATGTTCCCACTCAGGGCCTTTAAAAGGAGGCATTTAAAGTTCTGGAGGCTTTGGGGACAATGTGTGGTGGTTGGGGGTTGGTTGGTGCAAGCCCAGGGTACCCCCAAAAATAGCAAAAATACGTTTTCGTATTATACGCGTTTGTCGTATTATAGCGTGTTATACCGTATGGGACGTCTCAAAAGCCCGTATGACCCATCCCTGATACTGACAATCTGTTTTCTTTGTTTGAAAGTGCTCTCGTTCTTCTGAAGCTACGCACTAGACGATTGATTGCCAAAACGGTACAGCAGGATTTAATCCAGCAATTACTCGCAGCTCGGCTGATCATTTAGTGACAGCTTGAAGAAAATTCTTGTTTACACATGCAAAAAAACGATAAGCTTGCAATGCATTCGATTATCCAATGAAATCAAGCACGAACACTCAGCAATAAAATACACATAGTCACGTATATGCTGGTAGAAAGGGCGCTTGAATAGGCCCTTGTATGCCTACCTGTGTGTAAAACCTAATGAAATGTGCACTTATCTAACCGTAGGCAGTATTGCACACGAATGTTGCGCGTAGGTGCGTGTTGGTGGAGGGGGTGCCTGCACAGCCCATGTGCGCGCGTCCATGTAGCAGCGTGGGCGCTGCCCTGCACTTGTTGGGTCCTGGTCAGGTGCTGGCAGAGCACAAGTATGATGGACGAAGGGCCCAGATTCATTTGCTCCCCAGCGGCCAGGTGTGCAGCATCAGATGCATCAATTTGCCCATTATGTACAATGTCTAAATTTGAGTATGGGTGATAATGCTGGGTGTGTTTTAAGCTGTACTGCTCAAAGCGAGGATGCTTACAAAATGGCTTAGGGAGCTCTGACAGAAGTTGAAGAGTAATCCTGAGGCTAAATATAAATGATAGCGACATAAGAACAGGTTAAACTCAAACATGCCAGGCATGTCCTACCCTCTCATCCCTCTGCGTGCTCTGCAGGTCAAGCTGTTCTCCCGTAATATGGAAGACTGCACTTCTGCGTACCCTGACGTGTGTACCCTCATCCAATCAGCAGCAGGGGCACAGACAGCTGCAGCAGGAACAGCAACAGCTGCAGCAGGATCCCTGTCATCGTCTTTTCCAGCAGCACAAGGAGCAGCAGCAGCAGCAGCAGCAGCCGAAACAACCATGAACACAGTGCAAGCAGGGTCAGGCACGCGCTCGTTGGTGTGTGAAGCAGAGATTGTGGGTGTGGAGAGAGAGGCTGGCAGTGGGAAAATCCTGGGGTTCTTGGCTTTTCAAGACCTGTCCACGCGTGCAAGGGGCAACGTGGAAGAAAGCCAGGCGAGTGCTTGTTTCGATCCCCTTCCTTGGACTTGATAACATTTTTATTTGTGTTAACAGTATTCAACATCCTTATGTTGAGCTCATACGCCAGGACGGTGCATGCTTTGATGCCTCTTTGGCCGATAGCCCCTTGACACTGCTGGCAGAGCCCTGCATGTCTCCTGTTCCCTGTTGTTCTGTACAATTGGTACCTGACATCATGTTGAACCGTTGAAATTCAACTGATGACATCCGTGCTTGTACATTCTCTGGCTGTTGCAGGTCACGCTGTCTGTGTGCGTCTTTCTTTTTGACCTCATGTGCCTTAACGGTAAGCTGTTTTGTCTTTGTTTGCTACTCAGATTGTAGTTTTGACCAGGCCTGAAAGCTGAAAATTGGTAACATTAAAAATAATGTAGCTTTCTTTTTGTTTGTCTGTGCACCTGGCTAATACACACCAGCAGACGTAACAAGTTACGGTGCCTACTTCCATACCTTCCAATGTGAGGAGGTAACGCACGTTAATGCACTAATTACATACACTCCTTATCAGCATGCAGTTTTTCCAATAAATTCCTGTAATTGATTTTGTTTATTACCATTGCACACTTTGCTGATGCATATGAGCGTGTGCACCTGGCTCAGCATCCTCTGCTGAAACCACTACTACTGCTTCTGCAAACTAACAGGTGAACCACTGATGGGGCTTCCACTGTCAAAGAGGCGTGAGCTCATGCACACCGCTTTGCCTCATATGCAGGAAGGCTACATCCAGGTATCCAAGTTGCTTTGTAAAAGTGCGCAGTCGTTCTGCACAGTGAGCTGCCTTGCATGCAAATAAGCTCGGGCACTGCTCTGATGTACGCACACTTTTTTTTAGGCGTACCAATGTAAACTAAAGGTTTCAGGAAATTATATCTTTCCTTTGATTTGCGCACATGCCGTCTTGCGCTGTGGCAACAGTGCTTGTCTTTTGTGCCTTCCCAAAGTAGGTTTTGGATGCAGACATTTCAGTCTGGAAAACTTTCTGTCTCGCTTCCTGCTGTTTTAATGCACAAAGCTGCTGTTTAACGCAAAAACAGATGGCACACGGCACGGAGATCACAATCCTACCTGATCCGTCCCTAGCCCGACCGAAGCCTGCCGTAGGCTCAAAAAAGGCAGCAGGAATTCCCCTCGTTGCCAATCTCACCCCCAGCAAGGACACCACCCCCTCCACCACCTATGCCGGTTGCAAGAAGAAGAAAGAGACCCCCGCCAGGAGTGGGAATGATGACTCAGGTAGCAGTGGATGCCTCGTCGTGGGCGGGACGGAGAGTGGTGGGGAGGAGGAGGAAAGCGATGAGGAGCATGACGGGGAGGATGACGCACCCAGTAAGAGTGAATCCATGGCACCTGTGGGTGTGGCAGCAGGAGCAGCAGAGCACAGGAGCAGCAGGGCCCAAGAGCTAAGCAGGAGGACCTGCTCTGCAGCAACAACCTCTGCAGCTCCAGCAGGCGCAGCAGACGCAGCAGCAGCAGCAGCAGCAGCAGCAGCAGGATTAGGAGCAGCAGCGGCAGAGCCAGCACCAGAGGTAGCAGCATCTGTACACACTTCCACACCAATCACAGCAGCAACAGCCCTGCCATTGCCTGCGCAAGCCACCGCACCAGGCAGGGCACCAGGGGCAGCAGCAGCGGCCCCTGCAGCACCTTCCATGTCTGTGACAACCGTCCCCCTTTTCCATGATCCTGGGACTGCAGCGGCAGGAGGGGACAATGATGCAGCAGGAGGAGATGAAGCTGAGTCAGGAACAAAGTCAAAAGGGTGTCCCACCTCTATGGCAGCTCAGGAAGGAGCTCCTCTTGCTCCGATGTCCATGCCAGATGCAGTCCCCTTTGTAACAAACCTGGTGATGGAGGCTGTGGATGCAGGCACAGAAGGTGGGCATCAGCAGGGTTTCATTGCTCAAGGAGCATGCATGCATGGTGTATTTCCTGTGGCTGTGTGCATGCTGTGCCTGACAAATGTGTGCTTGTTTATTCCTTTGGGACAGTATCCGTTTGCGCTCTGCCCATCATGAGCTAGACCAGAACCATTTGCCCATGGGAACGACGCGACTGCAGGGTTGATGCTGAAGCGCTTGGATGGTGTTTACGAGCCCTCAAAGCGCTCAGATAGTTGGTTGAAGCTGAAGAAGGACTACCTTGAGGGCCTGCAGGTGTGTGTTATGACTTTTCGAGTCCACAAAGGGTTCACATAAGTTGAAAAGATTAAACAGAGATAGGGGAGCTGCTGCTGCTTGTATTTATGTGTTTAACAGGGAAGGAACCTAAGGCTTCACTTCCTTGCACAGTTTTGAATAAATGCTTTGAGCTACAGACAACATGCATGCTCTGATAAGCATATCGTACAGACTTGGGTTCAGTCCGCAGCCCCAAAAAAACATTTTAGTTTCACACTCCCGCATCAACCCCGCACCCTGGAAATATTTATTTACACCAACACCGCACAGGGATTTTTGCCTGACAGGCTCCAAAATACGCCAAAAATCCCCGTTTTTCAATCCCGCACCCCCAAAATAAATAGATATTTTTCGAGCGCGCAGTCACCCCGCAGGGCAAAAAACGATATTTTTGCGCGGTGATATAAAGTCTGGGATGTTTTTGCGCTCACCTGCAGGACTCGTTGGATCTGGTGCCCATTGGTGCATGGTACGGAAACGGCAGGAAGGTGAGGTTTTATTTTTGAAGCAACAATCTTGCATGAAACTGCTCATGTCATGTATGTACAGAGCCTTGTTGCTGCAACTTGCTTTGTTCATATTGCTATACGGCCTGCATAACTTGAATGCGAGCGTCATGAAGACGACACTTCTTACGTGGTTCGGTTTGCTTCACCGTATCAATCTCTGGCATGTGACGACTGTGCTGATCTTCTTAAGTGAAATTATTCATAGTTTATCCCACGTCATCTTTGTCCAGGTTGGCTGGTACAGCCCTTTCCTTCTTGCCTGCTTCGACCCTGCCACGGAGACGTTCCAGTCGGTTTGCCGGTGCATGAGCGGCTTCACTGATGCCTTCTACGTTGCTGCAAAAGCGCGGATGGGGGCCCAGGTCATACCAGGTACTTTTGTCCTTTGTGTATGACGGTCAGTAATTTTATGAATTGCAAGGACAGTTACAGGTACATGTGAAGAGGACTGCTTGATCTAGGTATGAGATTAAATTTGCGTCTGCAATTGAAGGCAATAAAACAGCGACCCAAAATGATGAAAAGAGCCTCTTGTTAAACTCATTCCAGCTTAATCTATCCTGGTCTGAATGGGGCTCATCAGAGTCTTTTTCTTACAAATCGGTGCAAAAATTTTGTCACGGTACTCAGTACCTAGACGTCTTCCTGTTCTTGTACATAGACGCGGTTTGTGCTCACCTTATAGGCACATGGTATATGGTACTCGTACTTGTTTGCAATCCTATCTACCTAATCTACTGAAACTAGGTTGTGTCGTCATCTTGCCATCTTGATCCTCTGGCATGGTACATGTTCAGCGTACAAGCTGAGCAACATTTTATTTCCAGTCTAGTTGCTCACCACTACTCAGATTCATGTGTCAAAATGCACAGGTCCAAAGTCCTACTACGATACGAGTGAGCACTGCGATGTATGGTTTGAGCCCTCAGAAGTATGGGAGGTATGTGTAGCAACTGTTTTTTTTTAGAGCTTTATAAAACTTATGAGTTCAGTGTGAAACACTTGAACTCAGGTTCTTGAAGTGTAGCATAAAGTGAGATGTTCTCACTTTCTGCTTTTCTCCGGTTTCTGCTTCCTTTCTCCATTCTTTTTATTCCTTGGAGAACACATCTCTTTCTTTAGCATACTCCCCCCCCTCCCTCACCTCTTTTCTATATTTTAGTCTTTAGTTTTCTCCCGTTTCTCCGGTTTCTCTGAGTTGTTGTGTTCTCCTTGGTAATAATGACAGAGCCCTAAGCATCTCACAATGCAAGCAATATAGAACTGTGAAGGTAGAGTAGGATATGTGATGGTAATAGGCTAGAATAAGAAGGGGGGTGTTGTGCTCTTACCAGAGCGCTTTATTCTCGGTTTATTTTCAAGCCTGCATTCTGGTGTATATGAGTGCATCGGCTTTATTGTTGTAAGCAACTCCAATTAGGTAATTTGAAAAAGGTGGCCATTCGGCATTTGCCTCCTGCAGCATGACGGCAAGCTTCATCTTCCTTGGAGCAGGGGCTAGCATTTGAATTCACGCCTTGATTTGTTCTGCTGTTGATTGTATTTCGCTTTTTTGTCTGCTATGGCTGCAGGTGCGTGGGGCAGACCTTTCGCTCTCTCCTGTGCATGCTGCTGCTCGTGGCAGAATTCCAGACAGTGACAGAGGCGTTGCCGTGCGCTTCCCACGTTTTATAGGTATGATGTGTGATATGTGCGCATTTTTTGGGGCGGAGCCCCCTGGGGCGTAGTCCCCCTTATGTCCATGTCAAGTTTGACTAAAAGAATAGAGAGCTTTGAGCCTCCCAGGCCACCTCAGAGTGTAAAAATTGTATGAAATAGAAGCTAATTTTGCGCTGATTCTGGAACACCCCGGTCAAACCCCTCTCCAGTCGTGACTTCAAGGGGTCGCGTGTCACTGTTCCCCCCGGGATTCGATTGGGTGTTTTTATCATATATTTAGAATGCTTCCCATCATATTCTTAGCCCTTCTTCAGTGGTGTTGTTGAGTGTGGTAGAAGGCCGACCGACCCCAACACGCTAGCAGCACTTGCAGCAGCAGAGCAGAGACGGCAGCAGCTTCACAGTACTCGGGAGGACAGGCGAGCGAGGGCCCGGGAGAGGACCCGCGTCCAGCACTTGGCACAGCAACAGTCTCAGCCTGGCAATGCCACTCAGCAGGCAAAGGAAGCAGCAGCTCAGCCAGAGGTGGTGGCTTTGAACAACCGTATGGAGCTCAGGCGTTCGGAGGAGCAGAAGAAGGATTGCAGCCACCCTGGATTGCTCGCTCATCCGTGAGCACACAGCTGTTGAGGTATATATCGGAGGTCTTACACACCATTGGCAAGCAAACAGCTTCAGACACGGAATGATATGATAGGGACTGTGCAAACGCAAGAGCGGGGGGGTGAAGGGGGGGCGCAGCCCCCCCTAAAT
>Ga0307963_1003153_pt1 | contig 13060 bp, 21 predicted proteins | sample OrgLakmetagen594_FD_201829 | JGI IMG/M metagenome (GOLD analysis project Ga0307963, IMG submission 201829) | Saline water microbial communities from Organic Lake, Antarctica - #594 | ecosystem: Environmental > Aquatic > Non-marine Saline and Alkaline > Saline | place: Antarctica: Organic Lake...
CCTCACCAGATCTTCTATCTGAGGAGCCACCGGTGACCAGGGCACCAACAAATTGGGTGCATCCTCCTGCTTGTCTGTCTGTCGCTCATGACGTGTGTCCTGGCCTTTTGGCACAGCAGTCAAAGCTGCCCAAGGATCTTCTTCTGCCCCCTCTACGCTATCATCTGCCACTCTACGGCCTACGTTTTTACTTGCGTGCTGCTGCTGCTGCTGCTGCTGCTGCTGCTGCTGCCGCCGCTGCTGCTGCTGTCGCTGCTGCTGCTGATGATGATGTTTTCGTTGTGGTGATTTCAAGCGTGTGCTCAGGTTAGACGGCAGGGCTAATATGAGGGCTCTGTGTGCGACGTACAGAAGGTGTTCACCTCCCAAGGAAGGCAGGAGGGGCCAGCCGTCCAGATCCGAAATCCGGACCTGCATTGTCAATATGTGGTGTGTGCGCAGGAATGTGTGAACAGGAATGTGAATTGCACCCTATGATACTCTCAGTCACCCTTGATTGGTTGGCTCTGGAATTTTACACAAAATTGACCACATACAATGCAGGAGGCAGGCAGTCCCCCCAGAAGGTAGAAAGGTGTGGCCCTCTGAAATAAGCACAAATACAGCGCAAGTCATCACTGGCGAACACTGGCGTGCATCTTGCAAGGCATTTCAAAGCGTAAACAATAAAGAAAGCGCTAGTCTCCACTGGTAAACACTGGCGTGCATCTTGCACGTCATTTCAAAGCATGAACAATCAACAAAATGCTAGTCTCCACTGGTAAACACTGGCGTGCATCTTGCACCGCATTTCAAAGCATAAACAATAAACAAAGCGCTAGTCTCCACTGGTAAACACTGGCGTACATCTTGAACGGCATTTTATAAAAAAGCGCTAGACATCAATATTTAACACTGCCACACCCACACCCACACCCACACCCACACCCGCACCCGCACCCGCACCCGCACCCGCACCCGCACCCGCACCCGCACCCGCACCAACGCCCAAACAATCAGATACAGACAGGCACACACACACACCTCTGGTGCTTGCCACAACGGAGCCGCTTCCACAAGGCCCGCCACCAGGCCTAGCAACTGGCCCATTTGGAGGGGTGAAGGAGCACTGGCCTGCCCGTTGCCCCACGCCACACCCAAAGTGGCAGGCAAAGCCTGGACAGGTGCAGATCCTGGGTAGAAGCCCTGCATGTAAGTCAAAGTGGCAGGCAAAGCCTGGACAGGTGCAGATCCTGGGTAGAAGCCCTGCATGTCAGTCAAAGTGGCAGGCAAAGCCTGGACAGGTGCAGATCCTGGGTAGAAGCCCTGCATGTGTCATTTCAATTTCTTTTTTTTTGCGAATCCATGTCGTTGCCCCTTGCCGCGTCTTTGCTGGTAGCTGGGTTTTGTTGGACACACCCAGGCATAGCAAAGCGCGAGCAACCAGTTCAACATGAATTGCACTACATGATTTTGTGGTTGTGTTGGTAGTCATTGATGCCTAGCGTTTGGACAAAAGCGCAGGCCAGTAAACAGGCTGAGTAGCAAATTTTTGGCATTGCCTTCAAATGCATGTGTGCAATTGATTCAGAGGAACTCACGGGAAACATTGGCAGGAGCTTGGATACGGCATACATTAGTTTATTGGAGAAGCAAGACTTGGCTGCCAACATTTCACACACATAGCGTGGTTGTGTGCGTGTGTATGTGCACGTTGAATCTACCACTCTACCATTATGCCCTGTTTTTGGGTAAGGGCTACTAAGGATTTAACCGTGTTTTTGCCTATCTCGTTTACTTATGCATCATTAATCATTAATGGTTCCAGGCAGGAGCGCATTGACCGTTCATGCCGGCTAGAGATTGCATCAAAAGCAGCAGGTGGAAGTGTGTTATCGAGTTGCACCCACACTTCACTTAGTACATATACTTCTCTCCTGAGGCAGCATACTTCTCACCTGAGGTAGCAATTATTTCTCACCTGAGGTAGCATATTTTGATTAAGTCGGCTGGAGGAGGCAGCAGCGGAAGTGGCACGTGCGTCTGCTCCCTGGGTGGAGGGGTCAATAGGAGCAGCACCAGGCAGCTCCCAACCTGATATTGCGCGTGGGCCCATATGTGTGTGTGTATGTGTGTGTGCGTGTGTGTGCGCGTGTGTGTATGTGTGTGTGTGCCTGTGTGTGTGTGCCTATGCATGTGTGTGTGTGTGTGTGTGTGTGTGTGTGTGTCTGTGTGTGTGTGTGTGTGTGTGTGTGTGTGTGTGTGTGTGTGTGTGTGTGTGTGTGTGTGTGTGTGTGTGTGTGTGTGTGTGTGTGAGTATATGTGCGCGTGTACGTGAAACGGAACATAAAATTTTTTGTTCCAACATGCACGCACGCCTCTACAGACCTGAAACAGGCATGCACGTGAGGTTGCTGGTACCATCGTGGTGTAATGACGGTAGCAGCAGGTCTGTGCGTCTCAACAACTTGCGCACACTTTTGATACGATGCTGGCAAGATGCACACAAGTTTGCACATGTGTTTAATTATCATGCACACTCTTTAAGCATGCGTGCTAAGCACGTGAGGTGTCTGGTATCAGATAACCAGCTAGAGCTTGTTTGCAACTCTGAATGCCATCTAAACTGAAGTAGGCGTTTTGAGCACGTGAGGTCTCTGGTATCAGATAACCAGCTAGAGCTTGTTTGCAACTCTGAATGCCATTTAAACTGAAGTAGGCGTTTTGAGCACGTGAGGTGGCTGGTACCAGAAAAACAGAAGCAGCTAGTTTTCAAATCTGAATGTCACACCTGAAGTAGGCGTGTTGAGCACGTGAGGTGGCTGGTACCAGTGAGGTGGTAGCAGCTCTCCTAGGTAGCGTGAAAGGTCCTGCAGTTTTTGGCATCACGTCTGTTTTGAATGCGCAGCAGAGTGGACTGATACGAGAAAGAGAACGCCAAGCTACAGCAGAAGTGTGACACCAAGTTTCCAAAAAAATAAAAAACATCTGTTAGCACAGACCAAGGCGACCTATTAATATTTTAAGACGTCAAACATTATTGCATATTCAAATCTTCTATGCAAACATGCCTCAATTTACACCCACGCTTATACCCACACCCACACCCATACACACACAAACACCCACACCCTTACATCTATGCCGATATCCACGCCCACAGCTATACCCGCAGCCACACCACACCTATACCCGCAGCCACACCCACACCCACACCCACACCCACACCCACAACCATACCCACCCCTACACCCACAGCCACACCCACACCCGCATCAACAACTACCATCCACAACTGCCCCCCCCCCCCTCCCCCTTTCAATCTCCCCTCCAAAACACACCTGGCCACTCATCATACGCAGCCCCATGGCTGCTCGGACCTCTGGGAGCTGCAACAGCGAAATACCCAGGGCCGCTTCTTTAATTTCATTGGACGCGCTGCTTCTATTCAGGTCACTGCCAACATTGGCACCAGCAGCAGCCAAGGCACCTGCAGAGCACGTAACTTGCAAGGTTCATAACTGCAGCAGCAAAGGCATCAACAGTGCACATTATGGTGTCATGTCAAAATTTGTCATGAATGTCTTAGAACATGTCATGAATGTGGTCATGTGTCGTGTACGTATACGGTGTGCAATTAGTATTCACGCCGTTACTGCTTGATCTTATGACCATGCCAGGGAGGAGGCCGATGCAGAATGGTAAGGAGAGTGGCATGGTTCAGTCGTGATGGAATTGTATTTCCTCAGGAAGATATGGATAATGCGTTTAGCCGATTTAAAGTTGAAGGACCAAACATAATAGCCTGCTCCGTGCTCACCAGGCGATTGCAGTGTTGCGTGCTCAATATAAGCGTGGCAAGGTCGCTTGATTTGCAATTTGCCATTGTGATTTGCAATGTTGCTCAATCTTGTTCAGTTGCAATTTGCAATGTTGCTTAAGATGAATGTTGGTCAAGTTAAATGCTGCATGTTGGTTAAAGTGTTGCAATGTTGGTCAAAGCGTCGCAATGTTGCTTAAGATAAGTGTCGCAATGTTGGTCAATTTAAGTGTTGCATGCTCCATATAAGTGTACAACAGTTTAAGTGTTGCATGCTCCATATAAGTGTACAGCAGTTCCGTAATAAGCGACCTCGACCCCCCGTAGGGGGGAGGGCAGGAGACCCGTGAGGGGGACCTACGGATTTCGCCTAATAAATTAGGCGAAATCCGACCCAATTCCGACTCTCCTCGCGAACCTACAAAAAAAGTGTTGCATGCTCAATCTAACTGTACAGCAATTTAAGTGCTGCATGCTCCATATAAGTGTACAGCAATTCAAGTGTTGCATGCTCAATATAACTGTACAGCAAGTTAAGTGTTGCATGCTCCATATAAGTGTACATTAAGTGTTGCATGCTCCATATAGCTGTACAGCAATTTAAGTGTTGCATACTCAATATAACTGTCAATTTAAGTGTTGCAAGCTCAATATAACTGTACAGCAATTTAATTGTTGCATGCTCAATATAACTGTACACGAGATGGAAGTTTGGCAGCAGCAAACGGAGACAGTACTGTGAGTTTCTGCACTTTGCCGTGATGTGCATTGTGTGTGTCGTGTTTTACCCAAACAACTCCAGGTCAAACGTGACACACACAACGCACATTAATGCAACCAAACAGATTGTGCTGTTTTCATACTTTTTTGTGAAATAGCAAGCTGAGTAAAGTATAAAGTTGTAAAGCCACATATTTCAATTTATGAGAACTGTATAACATGTGTGTTCTCAATACTCTAAAACAGGCAAACAGGTAGCGCCTGTTTGAACCATCCAAATCAACACCCGAACTCCAGGAGGGTGTAGGAAGCATAACTTTTGGATGGCACGTGTCAAATCGATTATAAACTGATATAATCGGAATCCTGACGTCGAAAGCTATCAATTGGTATATATGAGTCAAATCCGGGAGGGGGGGTGGTGAGGTGGTCCCCCGATGTGGTTTTAGTTTTTTGGGGGGAATCTCCAGTTTTTTCTGGGCCACTCCCACAAAATTTTAGAGATATAGCCGGAATCCTCAGCTCAAGCCTAGTCGATTGCCACCCTTTTTTAGCACATTGGGTAAAAGGGGGGTCTGTGTACATGTCCAAAACTCAGAGGCACAAGCGCTCCGGTGCATGCCGCTGGGTATGTCAAGCCAATGGAGCAGCAATTCACTCCAAACTTCCAAGATTGTGCCAGCATGAGATAGTGAAATTCTGAATTCTGAGTTGTGCAAGCCAGTTATGGGTGCCTGGTGAGTCATTGTGGGCATGGGCGTATCTCAATTTTTGCCCCATAACTCTGCGGCATTATAATTTCAGGTCTTAATGAGTATGCAGATGGATGCAGATTTTGCAAAGGAGCAGACTGGTACCCTTTTTTTGTCCGGTGGGGGCACTGGAAGGGGGGGTTTGGGGGTGGGTTGTCCCCCAGGGGTGTCCACCCCAAAAAAGATACACACAAAAAACACCTTCCTGCGCACTCCCATATTTTAGAGCAGCAGGCCACCAATGTTATTGCAACTCACAGTGCCACCATACCCTTGAGCAGTACACACAAACATACGGTCACACTTTCATAATCTCCTGCTAGAAGCCACACATAAATCCTACTGCTCCTTAAGCAGTACACACTAAAATACAGTCACACTTTCATAACCTCCCGCTAGAACAGCAAGCGCCCTTGACAGCAGCAGCAAAATTTAGGGTTTAGGATTAAGAGCAGCAGCAGCAGCAGTTACATCACAATAATATGCAGCACACACACCGTCACACACACACATACGAACACACACCCTCTAGAGCAGCACGCATGCACACACACGTATGCGCACACAAACCTTCTAGAGCAGCCGGCGCCCTGGGAAGCAGCAGCAGCGAAACCACATCCGGATGCAGTATTTGCAACGCTGACTGTGGGGGCAGCAAATCCTTCAGACCCCTGCCTGAAGCGGCAGCAAGGGTAGTCGTCAGGACGGCCACATCCGAGGAGCAGCCAGGCTCAGAGCCAGCTGCAAACACAGCCAGGGGATGAGCAGAAGACGCCGCAATGGTAGCGGGCGTTGCTGGGACTGATGAGGCAGCCGGGTAGGGTGACGAAAGGAGGGAGTTGTCCATGCCAGGTCCAGCTGCGGCAGCTTTAGGGCTGAAGGACCATGGACCGCACTGGGGGGGGATGACGAGGAGGGGACTGCTGTGCCTGTTGCTGCCGCTGCCGCCGCCGGCGCTGCTCATGAGATTGTTGAAGAATGTGCTCCCACTGGTGTTGCTGTTGCCGTGACTGTCGGTGCTGGCTTTCGTGCTGGGCCCGCCTGATGGTGTTGGTGAAGGGGGCAGTGGTGATGAGTGTTAGCGTGCTTGTTACTCAAGATTGCACCTGTGATGGTGGTGCTGCTGCTGTGGGTGTAAACCCTACTGATTTGCACTTTTGAAATTCACTCATGTGAGCGTCGCAAGGAGTCAAGTTTTGAAATTCACTGATGTGAGCACGGCAAGGAGTTGCGTTTTGATATTCACTGATGTGAGCGTCACAAGGAGTTGCACTTTGCAGTAAAGCCCTTTGCACTTTTACTGTAAAGGCAAAACAAGTAACGCAACAGCTTTTGCAAAGTCTGCTTGCACGCCACGACAAGACATTGCAGCTGCGCTCTCCACTGCCCTTCTGCATTCACACAAGAGCAAATGCCTCGCTCAGCACACAACACTAAGAGCAACCACTCCACGCTAAAAACCAAAGGCAGCAAGACGTGAAGCGTTGCGCAATAACCAATAACGACAGCAGCTTGTCTACGCAATTTAAAATGGAAGTGACAGGACACAAAGCTTTGCACGACCACATCATATTAATTCAACCCACCCACCTAAAGCAACGATTTTGCCTGCAGCAGTGGGCACAGGCAGGCCCCTGAGCTCTGTCAGCCTCCCCCAGTCCACTTGCACACTCAGCTGCTGCTGCTGACCCTCCCCACTCCGTTCACCTCCTCCACCTTGTAGTAGGCCAGCAACGTTGGCTCTGAAGGAGTCCACTGCACGAGCAGCAGCCCCGCCCACACCACCACCATTGCCACCACCACCACCACCACCACCACCAGCACCGCTACCAGAGCTACTACTTCCAGCGATTCCTTGCTGTGCCTCCATTTCATTCACCCCCCTCGGGGTGCCCATCATTTCGGTCATCTCTGCTCTGATTCCGGCAGTGAGGTTGTTGAAGTGGTTGAACATCTGCCCGACCTGTGTAAGTGGGTGGGCATTCAGCACCCATTCGGGACCATTTGAGAAGAAGCATGGGGCAATTGAAGCCCTCGTGCAGTAAGAGGAGCAAGGGAAGTGCAGAATTGGCATCACCTTTTGTGGCAAGAGGTGCAATTCAAGGGAAGTGCAGAATTGGTATCAACTTTTGCGGCATGAGGTGCAGAGGAAGTGCAAAATTGGTGTGCAAGGGTGGCATACATTTACCGTCCAAGCATGCTTGCATTCACACTAGGTTGGCTTGCATCATCAAACCAGAGCTTTCTTATTTTTGCGCCCTGCCTTGTCCTTCTCCAACCGAGGAATAACGTCCTTTCGAGTGAGATTTGTTTCTATCTGCATTGTAATTTGTATTACTTTCGTATTGCGCTGGCAGCTTGGAACTCCTCCTGAGTCTGACAACAGCCTTTTTCCTCCAATGGTAAACACAACCAGGTCCTTTGCATTTTCAAGTCAACATCGGGTGCATTGCTCACCTGCAGGGTTGGCTAAAACCGTATATGTACACCGTATATGACCGTATGTGTGGTGAATTCCCTGCTGAAATACCATATATACACCGTATATACGTATGTATATATGGTTTTGGCCAACCCTGCTCACCTGTGCAGGCAGCTCAGACATCACATCACTAACACCTGGTTTTGGTCAGATCAATTTAACCTGGTCTTGGCAAACCCTGCTCACCTGCGCAGGCAGCTCAGACATCAGATCACTAACACCTCCTGCCGGCTGCTGCGGCTGTGTGTGGGCTGCGCTGTCAGCACCGTCCCTGGAGCCTGCAGTGCTGCTAGCCTGTCCCCTGTCTGAGTCAGCTGATGCATCGATTGGCTCAGGAGGCGAGAGCGCAAACACCACCAGGTCGGAGGTGCAGAAGTGGAGGAGTTCCACCGCTTCTTGAACGCTGAGCTGTTGCTGCTGTTGCTTGTGGGGGGTGTGCATGCCTGCAACGGTTATGTCAGGTCGACATTGAAGACAGGCAGCATGCTGTATCAGAATAAACTTGAAATTTTGAAAGTTCGGGACAAGTATGTATCCTTTTATTTATTACATACAGGCAGCGCTAACCCTAAGTAAAGTATGCTTGGCAATTTTAACATGCCCAGACAACAGATCACAGATTGTAGGTCTGATAGTCTTGTAAGAAGCACTGTGCAGTATGTAGAGATGTTCAAACCCACAATAAGGCAATGCTGTCTGTTGCTATAATCATACGCCTTTGTGCTTGCACAAAACAAGGTTACACCTATTTCAGGTTGGCCAAGGTATACACACCGTATATTTGGTAATTTCCCCGTCAACTTTTACCGTCTATACACCATATATATACATTTTTGGCCTATATATATATATATATATATTTTGGCCTATATATATATTTTGGCCTATATATATACATTTTTGGCCTATATATACTGTGTAGAAAGCAGGCACAAACACACACAAACACACACACACCTTGGCTTCCAGAGGTTGACATGAGGGCCCGCAGCATGGGCCGTAGAACAGCAGGGCTTACAACACGTATACCCCCAACCTGCGTGCACATTTACAATAGAGGCAATGGGTCTTAGGTCTGCAGGGCGCCTGGAAGCCCCTTCAGGTACATTTGTGATCAACAAAAAATCCAATTGAGCATCAGACTTGCACACAATAGGGGGGTTCTGCAGGGGGCGCGGTGCGCACACCACTTTTGGCCCTGTTTCAATATTTTTGTGTGCATACCCATACAAACAAAAAAAAAATATATATATACATCATAAAGACCAGCCACCCTTTTTCTTTATGTAGGGAGGGCAGGTCAGTAAGGAAATTAAAGTGTGTGTGTGGTCATTTTTAGCCGTAGCATTTCAACGAACCTGTCCGTACTTTTTATTGCACCCTCAAACTCACAGAAATAAGGGATTTGGATGCTAGGGATCGTCTCACCAACATTTTACTATTTGTTCATCTCTTGATTATCTTTGTAGGTATCGATTATAATTATACCCATAAAATTACGTCTCAGTATCAAATTTTAATTTGTGTTTGTACCTAGACCACCCTTTCCATTCCAATGAGCGCAAACGTTCGAGGACACATTTAAAGAAAGTGCGACAGCAAAACTTCGCACCCCTGGAAATTGTAAGCATTACCCAAACAAGGGACCTGCACCTCCCTAACTCACCCCTGCCGCTTCTAGAGACAGCTTGACTGTCCATGGAACGTCCAGCAAGGGCAGCTGTTTGCACATGAACGTAAGGGCTGCAGGGCCGATACCCAATGGAGACCCAGTGCCCTGCGATGCTAGCAATCCTGGTGTCGGTGATGCTGATCTCTCTGCGATCTGTGATGCCGATCTTTGTGTGATCTGCTGCGGATCAGCAGGTTCCACAGTGCTGCTGCTAGTGCTGCCGCTGCTGAGTTGCTGCGGTGCTTTGCTTCTGTGTGTGTGGTGTGAATTGGAGGAGGGCGGGAGGGGGGCACCTGCAGGAGGTAAGAAGCAGCCCTCCAGGAGGTGCACGAGCTTGCCTCCTCCCGTGCGTAAGCGCCACACCGGCAACCGTGACGCATGGCTGTACATCTGCACGTGAGGCATTCCGACAAATAAGTTTAATTGTATGCTTTGCTCCTTCCAGGCACGAGCGCCGCATCAGCAACCGTGACGCATGGCTGTACATCTGCAGATGAAGCAGCACGCTCTAGCACTTAAGTTGTGTGTTTTGCTCATTGTGTGTTTCGATCTTTCCAGGCACGAGCGCTACACAGGCAACCGTGACGCATGGCTGTACATCTGTAGGTGAAGCAGCACGCTTTATAACTTTAGTTGTATGCTTTGCTCCTTTAAGGACGCGCCACACCGGCAACCGTGACGCATGGCTGTACATCTGCAGGTGAAGCAGCACGCTTAAGCACTTTAATTGTGTGTTTTGCTCGTTGTGCGTTTTGCTCCTTCCAGGCACAAGCGCCACATCGGCAAACACGACGCATGGCTGTACATCTGCACGTGAAGCAGCACGCTTAAGCACTGTAAGCTATATGTTTTTGCTCGTCTCAGGCAAGGTAAGCGCCAGACAGGCAGGTGAGAAGCATGGCTGTACATCTGTTAGCTATATGCTTTGCTCTTCTCAGGCAAGTTCAGCGCTAGACAGGCAGGTGAGAAGCATGGCCGTACATATGTAAGTGAAGCGAGTGCTTTGTGTTGTGCTCCTCCCAGGCGCAAGCGCCATGTCGACAGGTGTTATAAGTGGCTGTTCTAATCAGCACATATATGTACTAAATTTACGTGAATGTTAAGATGTTTTTTTTGCTGATGTGTACAAAGTCAATCTTCTGGCAAACAGCGCAAAACATGTCAGACCCACTAGATGAAAACATAAACATTGTACTCGACACTCTTCCACCACGCATGTCAGCCCTCTACAGAAGTAGACAGTGGCAATTCTGGTGCACTACACAACTCCACGCACGCTACACACACTGCGCACCACCTGCTGCATGCACCACCACGCCAGGTCGTTCAAATTTCACAAAACACAATGAAGCAATTGCTGTGAGCGGTATACAGACAATTCAAGCCTTGTCCTCACACAAGCACACATCAAACACACAAGATGCAGTTCCTCTTCAGGATGCAGTGCGGCTAACAAGTAGCTTATAACAAGCACTAGCTTATATCAAGCAGCGTATCCCACTCCATCAGTATACAGACAAACCAGACAAAAAATGCATGATGCACTCACACTTTACGATACCTTCACCTTCGTATGCATTACTTACCCAGCTTGTCTGATGCTGCTTAATTTGATTCCAGCATGCTTGCAACACATGAAAAACACGCACACACATAATCACTTGCACACACACACACACACACACGCACACACACACGCACGCACGCACGCACAAACACACAAACAAAAACACAGCACCTGCTGTATGCAGTACTCCGTCAGCTCGTCTCCCGCGGCATGCGCCACTCCCAGCTCAGGCATCAGCACTGTGTACATCTTCTCCCTACTGCCCTGATAGTCCGGCAACCCAGCCAACGCACGCCCGCTGCTTCCTCCAGAGCTGCTATTGTTACTGCTGCTGGTCCCTACACCGCCCCCTCCCCCATTACTGCCACACACCCACTGCAGCACAGACAACCACCTGCACATGCGAAAAATACGAAAGAAGGGGTGTGTGTGTGACAAAGTGCACATGTGATGGACCACGAAAGCAGGGGCGTGTGAAGACGGATCATGAAAAAAGGGGCAAAAAAGGGATGAAGTGCACATGTGATGAATTGCAAAAGAAGGGGCACGGGAAAAGTATGAAAACACGGGTGTGTGTGTTGAATCGTTCAAAGGGGCATGTGATGGAGCATGAAAAAACGGGCCACCATGAATCAATGAAGATGGGGGATGTGGTGAATGATTAATCGGGCACGTAATAGAGCATGAAAAAAGGGGCATGCAATGGATCATAAAAGAAGGGGCATGTGGTGGAGCATGAAAAAAGGGTACGCCATGAGTCAATGAAGCTGGGGAATGTGATGTTTTGTTAATGAAGGAGTACGTGATGGAGCATGAAAAAAGGGGCGTGCAATGGAGCATAAAATAAGGGGCATGTGGTGAGTCAATGGAGCTGGGGAATGTGATATGTATTGTTAAAGAAGGAGCACATGATGGAGCACGAGGGGCTAAATTTGAATTGTGAATAGCCCTGCAAGCATGCAAGCAATAGAACAATTAAACATATGTTGGCGGTGATTAGTTAGTTGCTTTACACGCGCTTTTTTGACCAAGAAATTTAAAACACGAACTGATGAAGAAATTGTAGACCTGACGAAATTGTCAACCTTCTAAATTGAAACAAAATGTCTGTCAGTGTTCTGTAAAATCAGACCCTGCATGTGAAGCCGATACCTTGAGACTGCAATGCATGATATGAAGAAGGATACATGTCAACATTGGCAGTAGTAATTCCTCATGCTGCATAAATAAGAAACGCATTCTGCATAATCAGCACTAAACTCACGCAAGTGCGATGCCGTTGGCTACGCGCTTATTGTGTCGGCTGCGCACTTTGGCCAGCTCCAGGCTGCTGGTAGACCCAACCGTTGCTGCTCCTGTACACATTTGTGCACATGCACATGCACATGCGTGTGCTTACGCTGTGACTCGAGAATTTGGGTACGTTGTAACGGCAAATTGTAGACCACCTCCTCACTGCTCCCGCCACAGAAAGTAAGGGGCACAATTATGTGCAATAGTGTGTGCGCGGATAATCTGCTGCATTGTACATATTGTACGATGTGCAAAGTGAAATCATGCGCGATGTGCAAGAGTGCGCGGGTTCTTAATCTGCACAATAACTGCCAAGATAAGCCCCACCTGTGTTTCCTTCGTAAGCAGCAGATGCTCCATCACCACCTCTGCTGCTGTCTGCATTGGACTTGGCACTTGGAAACTTGGCAGTATCCTCTGCATCTCTGATGCCTGTGCTGCCCTTGCTGGCCTGATGATATTTAAATAAAGTGTAGAAAAAGATGGATTGTGTGCCAAATTGTACCAAACAAAAAAACATGCCTAGGCTCTAGGCTGAAGAGATCCCTGAATGTGTGTCTCCTTTGCTGAATTGCTGGGAGAAGGTGCAGTGCAAGGAGAGTGAGAGAGAGAGAGAGAGAGAGAGAGAGAGATAGAGAGATAGAGAGAGAGAGAGATAGAGAGATAGAGAGAGAGAGAGAGAGAGAGAAAGAGAGAGAGAGAGAGAGAGAGAGAGAGGGAGAGAGGGAGAGAGAGAGAGAGGGAGAGAGAGAGAGAGAGAGAGAGAGAGAGAGAG
>Ga0307963_1003156_pt1 | contig 13057 bp, 20 predicted proteins | sample OrgLakmetagen594_FD_201829 | JGI IMG/M metagenome (GOLD analysis project Ga0307963, IMG submission 201829) | Saline water microbial communities from Organic Lake, Antarctica - #594 | ecosystem: Environmental > Aquatic > Non-marine Saline and Alkaline > Saline | place: Antarctica: Organic Lake...
TAATTATTTATAGTAGTTTTGAGGGTGAAAATCGAAATGAGCTCCAAGCGCGCCAGTGTGAACCCCCTGGCCGGGTTCTTGAAGCCTCAGCCACAGCTTCAGCCTCAGACACAGCTTCAGCCATAACTAACAGCAGTAGCAGTGCACAGGCAGCATTCACAGGGGGGCTCTCGAACTCAAAAACTAATTCCCGACAGGGCCCTCCCGAAGTGCCCTCGAACTCAGAAATAATTCCCCAGACTCCCTCACGAACTGAAATCGAAAATTTAATTAATTATTTGAAAGTGTGGTCACGAACTGATCGTGAACGAACGGTATCTCAAAATGTAGTCCGTTTTTCTGAGTTTCACGGAACCTCTCTCTTAAAAGGTGGAAGCGCTCAGGAGTCATCATGCCTATGCATTTGCCCTCTGGCTTATATATGCAGGCCGTTCTAGCTTCATACAGTTTTGGGAGGGAAGCCTTGTAGTGTGTGGCGTGAGGACTCGTGAGGACTTATACATGGCCAGAGGCTGTTGCCAGCCAGCTGGTTTTCAAATTCCATTCTCTGCAGTACACTGAATTCTTTGAATAACCAGCAGATGTGCTGAGTCTTATACTTTGCAGTGACCGTAATTTGATCTGACAAAACAGTAGCCAAGTCAGTGGTCAAAAACCATTGCCGAAACCTGTCGTCTTTTTCTCTCTAGCTACCAAATCTGCCTGCTTGCTCGCCGCAGCAGCAGCTTCGCGTGCCTTCTTCTTATCAAGATCCAGCGGGAGCTCTAGGGCAAAAGCACCCAACGCTCCAGTCCGGAAATCCTTGAGTATTCGCCCACCAGCCTTCTCCACATCGCCGCAGAACATGCGATCTGTCAAGGAAAGGAAGGGTTTAGGAAGGGTTAGAAGTTACTCTAACCCTAAAAACACATGACACCTGTGTGGTTCTGTGTTGACAGAGCAAACATTGGAAGCCTAAAATATCCAAAGGGTCCCCAACCATGGTGCAACAAGGACTGCATGCGACCTTCAGGATTTTACAGTACACGGTACCAAAGTGGCTCCTTTTCCTCATGTGTTGTGGGGAGTAGTTTGCACTGCCTGCGTATGTTATTTATTTTTCTTTAAGGCTGGTACTGTTAGCACTACCAGCGTGGCATTTTTATTTTCATTAAGTGTTTTAATTACATGATTTGTGGGCTGGGACATAGCCAAACCTTATCCCTTCCCAGTCAACTGAAAACACTTTCATCGAGCGTGGTACCTGACATACATATACCTTTGAGATGGATTGAGCGCACCACATGAGAAGAAAGGCAAGGTGCTGAGGACTTAGCTGGCCAGCTTCGTTAGTCATTGTATTCGCCAACTTCCCCTTCCTGGTCGATAGCCTAGTGCTGTTGGCCATCTTTGCCAGCCAAATTTGTTAGCCGACTTCCCCTTCCTGGTCGATAGCCTAGTGCTGTTGGCCATCTTTGCCAGCCAAATTTCTTAGCCGACTTCCCCTTCCTGGTCGAAAGCCAAGGGTAATAAGGCGTTCACATTCTTTCCGCACACTTGACTGAAGGCCTTTTCTTTTTAAGGCTAGCAGTCGCGCTTCTTAACTGAAGCTTTTTTTAACCTTGTGAAAGCCAAGGGTAATAAGTAATAAGGCGTTCACATTCTTTCCGCGCACTTGACGCGTCAAGCAGGGAAGGCGGCATGCATGTGGTGGCTACCAACAATTAAGTACACAACAACAGCACACTTGCTTTGTCACACAGGGCCGGTGGCGCACCACAGGTGAGATGTGATGGCTGCCAGCAATTGCAGACCGGAGCAATTGGTCAGTTTGAAGGAAAGGCGGGCATTATAGACAACTTCCCACAAAGAAAAAGGAACAGAGGGGCAGCAGAGACAGTAAGACGTGCAAACTCTGGGATCTGTTCGAGGGCGCGCGTTTTACTTTGACGCTGGCTAATGTGGTACTCCTTCACAGTACCAGCCAGATGAGGTCCCAAAGCAAGGCATCTTGGGTCTGACAAGCTACCAGGGTATGAGGATGCTACAGTGCAGGATGCTACAGTGCAGGATGCTACAGTGCAGGATGCTACAGTGCAGGATGCTACAGTGCAGGATGCTACAGTGCAGGATGCTACAGTGCAGGACAGTGCAGGAGCGTTCACATTGCCCGGCATCGAACACTGCTCAGCATCAAACATTGCACGGCAAGACCACCCAGAGAGGGTCAAAGATCGGAAGTGCCAGGGCTACACAACGCTGTAAAACGCAACTGCCACAGCAACAACAATGAAGCGCACCTGCCACAGTAACAGCAATGATGCACACCTGCCATCTACCACCTGCTGCCACCTGCCACCTGCCACAGCAACAACGAACAACGAACAGCGCGCCTGCCACAGCAACAGCAAAGATGCACACCTGCCATCTACCACCTGCTGCCACCTGCCACCTGCCACAGCAACAACAACGAACAGCGCGCCTGCCACAGCAATGGCAATTGATGCACACCTGCCATCTACCACCTGCTGCCACCTGCCACCTGCCACCTGCCACAGCAACAACGAACAGCGCACCTGCCACAGAAATGGCAATGATGCACACCTGCCATCTACCACCTGCCCCAGCAACAAACTGCCACCTGCCACCTGCCACCTGCCACAGCAAAAAACAATAATGCGCACCTGCCACAGCAACAGCAATGATGCACACCTGCCACCTGGCACAGCAACAACAATGAAGCACACTTGCCACAGCAACAGCAATGATGCACACCTGCCATCTACCATCTGCTGCCACCTGTCACCTGCCACAGCAACAACAACAAACAGCCCACCTGCCACAGCAAAGGCAATGATGCACACCTGCCATCTACCACCTGCTGCCACCTGCCACCTGCCACAGCAACAAACTGCCACCTGCCACCTGCCACCTGTCACTTGCCACAGCAACAACAATAATGCGCACCTACCACAGCAACAGCAATGATGCACACCTGCCATCTACCACCTGCTGCCACCTGCCACCTGCCACAGCAACAACAATAATGCGCACCTGCCATCTACCACCTGCTGCCACCTGCCACCTGCACCAGCAACAAACTGCCACCTGCCACCTGCCACCTGCCACAGCAACAAAAATTATGCGCACCTGCCATCTACCACCTGCTGCCACCTGCCACCTGCCACAGCAACAAACTGCCACCTGCCACCTGCCCCAGCAAAAAACAAAAATGCGCACCTGCCACAGCAACAACAAAGTCTTCTGCGGAGCCGGCTAATGGGTCCGTCCCGTACCGTTTCTGGAGCACCTGCACAAGCAGCAGAGAAGTCCAGGGACGTCAGCTTCTCTCCAAATTTTTTGTTCCGCTTCCTGTTCCTTTTCAACAGCTAGCCAGGGCAGCCTTGCACTATAGGGCACTCATTTGTGAACTTCAAGGGGGAGGATGTTAGGGACGCTCAACAGGGGAACGTGTTGACTGGGTGTATGTGGACTGTGGTGTATGTGTATGTGGCAACGTTATGTTATGTTATATGTTATGTGGCAACGTTAGGGACGCTCAACAGGGGAACGTGTTGACTGTGGTGTATGTGGACTGTGGTGTATGGGTATGTGGCAACTGAGATGCCTATGGACTGAGGTGTATGTGGACTGTGGTGTGTTTGTGTATGTGGCAACGTTATGTTATGTTATATGTTATGTGGCAACGTTAGGGACGCTCAACAGGGGAACGTGGGGACTGTGGTGTATGTGGACTGAGGTGTATCTGGACTGAGGTGTATGTGGAAATTGAGGTGTTTGTGGACTGTGGTGTATGTGGACTGAGGTGTATGTGGATTGAGGAGTATGTGAATTGAGGAGTATGTGGCAACTGAGATGCCTATGGACTGTGGTGTATGTGGACTGATGTGTATGTGGACTGTGGTGTATCTGGACTGATGTGTATCTGGACTGAGGTGTATGTGGACTGAGGTGTATGTGTATGTGGCAACTGAGATGCCTATGGACTAAGGTGTATGTGGACTGTGGTGTATGTGGACTGAGATGCCTATGGAGTGAGGTGTATGTGGCAACTGAGATGCATATGGACTGAGGTGTATGTGGACTGAGGTGTATGTGGACTGAGGTGTATGTGGACTGAGGTGTATGTGTATGTGCATGTGTATGTGTATGTGTATGTGGATTGAGGTACGAGGCGCTAAGGTGTGGGTCGACTGAAATATGTGGCTACTAATGTATGTTTGGATTGAGGTATGTGTCGGCAGTGCACGTGACTAGGATGCAGGAGTAGCACAGTTTCATGGCTATGAAACTGCGCATTCACCCGCAAGGTAGGAAATCAAGACACTTGCACTACGCACTTGTTACACGAGTATGGCTGAGGCATGTGTGTGTATGCGTGTGTGTATGCATGTGTGTGTACGTGTGTGTGTATGTGTGTGCGTGTGTGTGTGCGTGTGTGTGTGCGTGTGTGCGTGCGTGCGTGCGTGCGTGCGTGCGTGCGTGTGTGTGTGTGTGTGTGTGTATGTTTGTGTGTGTGTGTGTGTGTGAATGTGTGAATGTGTGAATGTGTGTATGTGTGAGACAGAACTGAAGTCATTACATGCGAAGGGATTGCTGTTCACTATGCGCGCCTCAACAGCAGGGTAGGCCAGGACCGTACATATGTACGTGTATCCAGTGCAGTTATGGTGATTATAGCAAGGAAGTGTATGCATGGACGCATAGGCGCGCTAACATGTCTCATGCTTGTGCGTAATATAGGGTTCCTGGTTGTTATATTACGCATAGGCATTTTTATACTTTAGCAGGTGTATGCAAGTGTATACATGGACGCATACAGAGTGCGTACGGTTCTGGCCTTTCCTGCTCACTAGCAACACAGACACGGCTTCCGATGCACACACACACACACACACACACACACACACACACACACACCTTCTCTGCAAACCCCCACACACCCACTTCAACACACACATACACTGACACAAAACTAGCATTGACATAAAACTAGCATAAATCCATTCACTCACCCCCAGTGTACACTCCCTTCGCCCTCACACACATGTCCCACCTGTATAAGCTGAGGTGCGCTGGGCAGGAGTTTGCAACGAATGATGAGGGCTGCGGCTACCATGGAGTCAATGTAGGATGCCTCCCCTATATCGTTACAGATGGCCAGGCGCTGTGCAGCGATCTGTGAAAGGTGTGGGGTGTAACAGGTGAACGAAAGAGGCTGCAGGAGTTACTTTATGAGATGCCTGCCCTTGCTGTTACGAAAGGGTAGATGCTGTGCAGCAATCTGCACACTTTGTGGGGCGTTGTAATTGAACGACAAGAGGCTGCAGCCATAATGGCAACAACGTGAAATGCTTCTCCTTAATTGTTACAAAAGGATAGATGCTGTGCAGCAATCTGCAAACTTCGTTGGATGTCACAGGTGAACAAAAGAGGCTGCAGCCATAATGAAAACAACAATGTAAGATGCTTCTCCTAAATTGTTACAAAAGGATAGATGATGTGCAGCAATCTGCAAACTTCGTTGGGTGTCACAGGTTTACAAAAGAGGCTGCAGCCATAATGAAAACAACAACGTAAGATGCTTCTTCAACTAAATACAGAAGGGTAAAAGCTGCGCAGCAGTCTGCTGTCCTTTATAGGCGTTGCAATAGAAAGACAAAAGGCTGCAGTGATTATAGAGCCGGTGAGGTGCTATCCTGATGTCATTGACAACTAACAATGGCCATATACAGTGCAACATTCTGAAATACAAGATGTAGTCGCAAAGCATGATATACGTTTATCACCTGCACACCAAAGCATATGACCTTCAAGGGAACATCACGCGTTACAAGTTGTTTACAACACAATGACGAGAACTGTGCGCACGGGTATTTGGATGACACATCACAAACAGCTCATGCTTACACCACATCCGCACCAGCACATGCAAAAGCCCTCGTAGAAGCCCATGCCCAATTTAACACACAACCATGCACACACACACGCACACACACGCACACACACGCATACGAACGCACACAACCACATGCACACACGCACACACACACGCATATGAACGCACACGCACACACACGCATACAAACACACACAACCACATGCACACACACCAAACACACAACACATCAGTGCGCAAGTGATGTGCCTGACCTGGTCGTTGAAGCATGCGGGGATGACCCCGGGGGCGTCCAGCAGGTCAAGCTCCCCTGATAGCCGTGCCCACTGTGCATTGTGCGTGTGTGTGTATGCGTGTGTGTGTATGTGTGTGTGTGTATGTGTGTGTGTGTGTGTGTGTGTGTGTGTGTGTGAAGGGGGGGGCGGGGGGGGGTGTATTTGTGTATGCGTGTGCACATACTTTTGTGTAAACCAGTGTCAGTATGTGTACATGCAAGTGTGTGTTCTCATGTGAATACTTTCAACTTTTTTTACCCATCGTTGGCTAGAGGTCGGAGACCAACACATGAGTTGCAGCAGGTGAGTCAGGGACAAGAAAATCGTAAAGAGACATGCACATTCTCTTCATCACCCTGGCTGCATCTCTGGTTGCATTGTTACCTACCATCGGTGTATTTTTGTTTTTTGCTTATGAGGTGCACACTCTGCTACAATGCGGTGCCTAAAAGCTGCAAGGCACCGGACACAGCCGTTACATGGGCAAATATTATTTCCGTAGAAATTTCAGGCAGGCTCAAACACGTGTGCAAGTAAAAAACCTTAACAGTAGTGCATGTGTGCACTTCACATGCAAAGGCAAAAGCTGCACACACACACTTCAAAAGAACGCTCACACACGTACGCATGACCACCTGCAGCAAGCGCATGCAGAGATAAAAGCTTAACACGAACACACTTCAAAAGAACGCACACACAGTAAACATGCGCACCTGCAGCAAGCACATGCAAAGATAAAAGCTTAACACGAACACACTTCAAAAGGACGCACACACAGTAAACATGCGCACCTGCAGCAAGCACATGCAAAAGTAAAAGCTTAACACGAACACACTTTGAAAGAATGCTCACACAAGCACGCATGCGCACCTGCAGCAAGCACATGCAAAGATAAAAGCTTAACACGAACACACTTCAAAAGAACGCACACACAGTAAACCTGCGCACCTGCAGCAAGCGTGTGACCCCAGGTTTTGGGGCACTGGCCATGGCACGTCGGTTGATAAGTCGGTTGATGAGCGCAGACTTGCCGATATTAGGAAACCCAATGACACAGGCCCTCACTGGACGAGGCTGCAGGCCGCGCTTGGCTCGCTTGTCGTTGATGATCTTGCTGATCTGTGATATGTGTGGATGGTGGTTTGTGTGCGTTTGTTTTTGTGCCTATATGTCTGCGCAACAAGGCTGCAGGCCGCGCTTGGCACGCTTGTCGTTGATGATCTTGCTGATCTGTGATATGTGTGGTTTGTGGTTTGTGTGCGTTTTTGTTTTTGTGTCTATATGTCTGTGCAACGAGGCTGCAGTCCGTGCTTGGCACGCTTGCTGTTTATGATCTTGCTGATCTGTGATATGTGTGGTTTGTGGTTTGTGTGCATTTGTTTTTGTGTCTATATGTCTGCGCAACGAGGCTGCAGTCTGCACTTGGCTTTGCTTGTCGTTTATGATCTTGCTGATCTGTGGTTTGTGTGGTTTGTGGTTTGTGTGCGTTGTTTTGTTTTTGTTTTTGTGCCTATATGTCTGCGCAACAAGGCTGCAGGCTGTGCATGGCACGCTTGTCGTTTATGATCTTGCTGATCTGTGATATGTGTGGTTTGTGGTTTGTGTACGTTTGTTTTTGTGCCTATATGTCTGTGCAACAAGGCTGCAGGCCGTGCTTGGCACGCTCGTCGTTTATGATCTTGCTGATCTGTGATCTGTGTGGTTTGTGGTTTGTGTACGTTTGTTTTTGTGCCTATATGTCTGTGCAACAAGGCTGCAGGCCGTGCTTGGCACGCTTGTCGTTTATGATCTTGCTGATCTGTGATATGTGTGGTTTGTGGTTTGTGTACGTTTGTTTTTGTGCCTATATGTCTGTGCAACAAGGCTGCAGGCCGTGCTTGGCACGCTCGTCGTTTATGATCTTGCTGATCTGTGATCTGTGTGGTTTGTGGTTTGTGTGCGTGTGTTTTTGTGTCTGTATGTCTGCGCAACAAGGCTGCAGGCCGTGCTTGGCAAGCTTGCCGTTTATGATCTTGCTGATCTGTGATGTGTGGATGGTGGTTTGTGTGCGTTCGTTTCCATGTCTGTATGCCTGTGTGACGAGGCTGTAGGCCGCGCTTGGCCGTCATTGATAATGTGCTGATCTGCGATGCGTGCAGTTTGTGCACCTTTGCGTCCGTGTCTGTGTGTCTGTGCGACGGGACCGCAAGCCCCTATTCTCAGTGATAGTCTTACTGACCTTCATGTGGTTTGTGTGTGGTGGCAATTACTTAGTTCAGCGTCTTCGCAATCAGCACAAACGCGCGCTTGCAGTGCGGCCAGTTTTTTGACAAATTACCTAGCAGCAAATAAATCTCTAAAAACTATGCACGTCGCTCAGTGTCTTGTTCAGCTTCTTGTGCATACAGTTCCAAAGCATTACCGGCATTAGACTTGAGTATGCGCAACTTCCTTTCTCTCTCTTGTAATGGAGAAGTTTCAAAGTACCAATGTGGCTCAGTCAGCGGGATACTCGTCGTCAAACTGCTCAGCCATCTCTTGGTTTGCAGACAGGGCGATCGAAAAGATATAAAAGAAAACGAAGATAGTGTCAACACACCGGCACAAAATCGGAGTGATGTTTCTTTGTGTTCTGCAGCGCCCACTGGACGCTGAGCCACACAACATCCCACCTAGAAAATAGGCGCTACCCGTTTGGTCAGCTTTGTAATTTACAAGCTAAACAACACACTAGGTGGAGGGGTTTTACAGTACCTTGTACCGAAGTGGCTACTTTTCATTAATTAATGAGGTCTGTCACTGCCTGCGAACACTAAGCGTTACTATTCTTTTCCTTGAGTCCAAGGGCACCTACTCCCCTCTGGTCGTTGCTTGTATGTCGGCTCCACACCACTTATTGCTTGTTACTTTCGAGGTCCACCACCCAATAAATAGGGTTGGCCAGAACAGTAAATATACATTGTACATGACCACATATTTGGTGAATTCCCTGCCAAAAACACTGTACATGCACCGTATATGTGTGGTTCCAACCAACCCTACTAATAAAGCACCTAACCCACCTTGAGCAACCGCAACTGAGGTTGGGAGCACCTAACCCCCTCTGGCCGTCTGTCTACACCACTTCTTGCTGAACGAGTTCATAAACCCAGCACAATACAACCCACCTTCAGCAACCGCGACTCGAGGCTGGGAGCACCTGCCCCTCTCTGGCCGTCTATCCACACCACCTCTTGCTGATCGAGTAGGGTTGGCCAAAACTATATACCGTTTGTTTACGATCACTTCGGAAATTAATTAATTATTTGGCCAGAAAACGAAAATTTTTATTAATTCTTGGAGGCCTCTCCGAACTGACTTCGAAGTGATAAATTAATTATTTATAGTAGTTTTGAGGGTGAAAATCGAAATGAGCTCCAAGCGCGCCAGTGTGAACCCCCTGGCCGGGTTCTTGAAGCCTCAGCCACAGCTTCAGCCTCAGACACAGCTTCAGCCATAACGAACAGCAGTAGCAGTGCACAGTCAGCATTCACAGGGGGGCTCTCGAACTCAAAAACTAATTCCCGACAGGGCCCTCCCGAAGTGCCCTCGAACTCAAAAATAATTCCCCAGACTCCCTCACGAACTGAAATCGAAAACTTAATTAATTATTTGAAAGTGTGGTCACAAACTGATCGTGAACGAACGGTATATATAAGGTGTACCTACGGTATATTTGGCAGGGGTATCACCAAGTATACGGTCATATACGGTGTATATATACGGTTCCGGCCAACCTAATGAACGAGTTCATGAACTCCAGCCCATTACAACCCACCTTCAGCAACCGAGACTCGAGGCTGGGAGCACCTGCCCCCCTCTGGCCGTCTGTCTCCACCACTTCTTGCTGAACGAGTGTATGAACTCCAGCACAATACAACCCACCTTGAGCAACCGAGACTTGAGGCTGGGCGCGCCTGCCCCCCTCTGGCCGTCTGTCCACACCACCTCTTGCTTGATGGCCTTGAAGTGTGCGGCCCACACCCTACGGTCAGCCTACAACGAATGAAAAAACGACGAGACAAGCTGAGTTGTATTTAGTAACTCAAAGCATGAAACAAGGTAAAATGAAGCGAGTGTGCACACCCTATTGTCAGCCTACAACGAATGAAAAAAATACGAGACAAGCTAAGTTGTAGTTAGGAGCTCAAAGCATGAAACAAGGTGTGCATGATCATAAATCAATAATAACTCAACGCATGAAACAAATGAAGCTTGTGTGCAGCCCACGCTCGACGGTCAGCCTGGGATGGATGATATAAATAGGGTTGGCCAGAACCGTATATATACACCGTATATGACTGTATATTTGGTGATTTCCCTGCCAAAAATACCGTATAAACACCGTATATATATATGGTTCTGGCCAACTCTAAAAGTAAAGCACGAGACAAGCTGAATTGTAATTGTACGTCAAGCGGGAAACAAGCTGAGTTGTAGCTATACTCAAAGCTCACTGCGACGGGCAAAAATAAAACAAGAGACAAGCTGAATTGTAATATTGTAATTGTACGTCAAGCGGGAGACAAGCTGAGTTGTAGTTGAGTTAAAAAGGTGGAGACGATTAACTTACAAATAATGCATCTGATTTACCAGTTTATTTCTGGGCGCAATAGCTCCCAGACCAAGTTCATCAGAAACGGAACTGTTGTACGGTTTCAGAGCAGCGGCATCAAGGTGTTCTATGCACACGTGTGGGCTAACACTAATACCCACACGTGTGGGCCAACACTAACACTTGTGAGCCAACGCCAACAACCAGTACCCAGTACAAACATAACAGTCACATTCACCAAAGTGTTTGGTCAATGCAACTCTTCACAGGCGTTCGAGAGAAGCACGCACTAGTAGCTAGAAGAATGACTCAATGCCTCCGCAAATGGGTCACACTCACCGGAGTGATTCGATCAATACGATTCAAAATGGGTCACGAAATGGGTCACACTCACCGGAGTGATTTGATCAATACGATTCATCACAAGCATGGAGGGCTTGTTCCCTATCCATTGAGGGACCTGCGGGTGGTTTGTGGCGATCGGGATGCGCGCATCTCGCACCTGGAACAAAAAGGTCATAAAAAGGCAAATGTTCTTTATGAAAGATCGGAGGGCTGCAAAGTGCAAACATGTCAAATGTTGGTGTGAATTGAATGGAAAAGCGTTTAAGGAGACATGGATACCTTTTGGAATATTAACAACATAGACAAGAGCACGCACACACGCACACACTGATCGTCCAGTGGGACTTGAGAGGAAAGCTGAGAAAATTGCATTGCGCGGTAGGAGGAGCAAAACTTAGCACAAGGATGTGTGATGAGTGATGAGTGATAAGGAGACGCACATGCATGCAAGTCTCTGGTGTGAACTTGAGCCATCATGCCACCTATCTTTCTGTGCATATCCTGGGTAAGGATGGGTCTAACCATATTATCACATACCGGCTTACGTCACAAAACATGTGCAATTGAGGTATGCTATGTGTGTACGTGGAATGTGCTTACGAAACTCAATGAGCTCATACTCATGACAAGCAATAAAAAATTGCAAACCACCCACCTCTAAGACTACGTCAACCATCTTGAGTTGCTCTTTCAGCTGTCGCTCAGCCTTAGCGATGTGACCAGGATACCACTGCACCATGTGAACCTGCAGGGCCGCCAAATGTGTGTTGTTTGTTGTTTGTTGTGTTTGTTTGTGTGTGTGTGTGTGTGTGTGTGTGTGTGTACGTGTGTGTGTGTGTGCGTATCTACTCGCACGCCTGACTTTTATGCGGTCGGTACACAAGTGCAACTCCAGGAGTTCAATTTTGTACAAAGCTCTGCTCGCTCTTACTGAATACTACACCACGCGTACACTTCCTCACCTGCACGTTGGCATCCCGCCTGATAGCCTCTTCCAATGCACTACTGTCATCAAAACCCTCAGCCACAAGCTCCAGGGGGCTCTCCTCTGCTGCACCCTGCGGGTCCTTCACGCCAGGCTCCTGTTCGAGGATGCCAGAGGGGGTGGCAGCCGTTTTTGTTTCCCTCCTGCGCCGCCTTGTCTGGTGGTGCGGGATGGCTGGGACTTGTGCTGTGTTGCCTGAAAGCATCGGTGCGCTAGTGCTGGAGGACAGCAGTGACATGCTTGCAGGCGCACAACTTGGTGGGGGAACGAGAACTCTGGTTTTGTTGGTGCTACGGCTGGCTGGTTGCTGAAGGAGGGGGGGGAAGGGGTGGGTCAGGAGGAGGGCAGCTTGAGTTGTGGGTGCAATCCAGCGTGTATGCATTGCAGTTCTGTTCATTTTGTATCGTCTAAAATATAATATATTGTACAATTGATTTAACGCCATAAGATGGAGCTGACTAAGGACGAAATTGTGTGCAAGCTCAGGGAAGGAGGCGTGCAGTTTGATGTCCATGAGCATGTCCCTGTAATGACAGTCCAGGAGCAGGTAGTGCTGTGGCTGCAAAGCCCTGTTCATTTGTTGCTCAGCCCATGCTCGTGGGCGTGCGCACATGCAACGCACAAAACACACACACACATACGTGCACACACACATACACACACAAACACACACACACATGCACACACACACTCTCACACACACACACACACACACACACACACACACACACACACACACACACGTACACACACACACACACGCACAAACACACACATGCACGCACACACGCACACACGCACGCACACACACTCACACACATACACACACATACACTCACACGCACGTACATACACACACACAAACACGTACACACACGCACGCACACACACACACACACACACACACACACACACACACACACACACACACACACACGCACGCACGCACGCACACACACACACACACACACACAGACACA
>Ga0307963_1003161_pt1 | contig 13048 bp, 9 predicted proteins | sample OrgLakmetagen594_FD_201829 | JGI IMG/M metagenome (GOLD analysis project Ga0307963, IMG submission 201829) | Saline water microbial communities from Organic Lake, Antarctica - #594 | ecosystem: Environmental > Aquatic > Non-marine Saline and Alkaline > Saline | place: Antarctica: Organic Lake...
ACACTCCCTGCATCAATTAAGGAAAAGGAGACACATTGGCCCGAGGTGCCGTGAGTCTCCCCCACCAAAGGAAAAAGAAAACTAGTGGGGGTCCTGGGGGGTGGCTGGCAGCCCCCTGCTCCAGACCGAGGCCTTGAGAGCAGAAAGAAACCTCTAGTGCACGTCTAGTTGTAGTCAGTTTGTGCGCATAATGCACAGAGTGAGCATGCAATTTAAGGGTAGTCTTGTGGACGACCCTCTGTGAATCATCAAGGCCGAGATCGTTTAGATGATGCAAAGTGTTGGATGTATAGATTGATCCTCCCACACCAAGAAGGATGGTGTGAAGTGTGAAGTATAACTCTTGTGCAGTTTGTTAGAGGCCTCCAGCTGGTGTCCAGGCCTTGTGTCCTCACAATACTTCACTTGTATGAGGTTGTATCTCCCTCTGACTAGCGTTGAGCGCGTGAGCTCTGCGCACTTGTCCATGAGATCTAGCATGCTGCACCTGTTGCACGTGGGGAGTGGAAGGTGGTTGAGAGTTAGTAGGTAAGGGAGTAACCAAAATAGCATCAGGGCGACTAGAAGTAAGTCTGTCTCTGAAAGATAAACTAGCATCAAAAAGCCAGATGAATAAAGTTATACTACTAGCGTGCTCGGGAATTTGAAGGTTATGTTAGGCAAAACGGTCAGTGCTGCCAGCATCCATATGAACTATACAACCTGCCAAGGAGCCTTGCTGATGGCTTTCATAATGAGTTTGCAGGAAACAATATGGCGTTCAGTGATCATGCCAGAGATGATATTGTTTTGACACCCTGAGAGAAAATGAAGAGCACTGTCTGATTGTTGACAAAATGAGCACTGAAGGTTAGTGGACTTTTTGAAGCGGACAGCATGTTCTTGATTGAAAAGGGTGCCTGTGCGGTAGTGAAAGACATTGCGTTTCATTTGTAGGGAGAGATTGGACATGTTTCAAAATGTGTTGCTAATGTCTCTGTGTACGTGTGGAAGTAGACTCTGGTAGTAAGAGTAGTACAATGTTTTTGAGTTGGCATAACCCAGTCTAGGGTTTGAGTGCGTGTGGGATTTTAATGCAGCTTGAAGATTTGGAAGGTAAGTCAATCCGGTGCCGTGCTGAGGAGCTTCAGTGCTAGATCCTTGCTGATCAATTTCTTCAAGGGCTAGCCAGGTTGTATCAAAGAAGGGATTGCCACCAGGGCCTGCGATGCAGATTATTGTTTCAGCTGGGAGACTATTGCCGTGGCAGGCTTGGTATTTGGCAAGGGCGTCTGCACATTCATTTCCTGCAATTTTAGCGTGAAATTTGACCTTATAAAGAAAGATGTGGGATTGAGAGTAGTTACGGATGGTATGAGAGAAAAATCTGATGATGTCTCCTTGGACATTATGGTGACGGTGCTTCTCTGGGTACAACATTTGTTTCCTGATTTGGTGGAGTGAGGTAAGACTGTCTGTGGCAATATGGGTATGCTCATGGGTAAGTCTAGCAGCTATAGCTGCCAGCTCCGCTCTCCCTATGGTGTTGGCTAAACCAGCACCATTAGGTTCAACCAAGCTAGAGTTGCCCGTGCTGGGTGGTAGACACCTGCCCCAATAACTTGTTTGCCTTCTTGGATATGGCGGCTACCAAGCAACTGTATAGCTAGGTCCAGGAATTCCAGTCAGCAACCTTGAGCTTGAGACCCGGTTTGGACTGATGGGAAAGGGAGGCCACTTCAGCAGCAGGAGAGGCAGACTGGAAGAAAAAGTAAGCAGTGGAAAACAAGAAATACTACGCAGGCAGGGATAATGATGATGATGATGATGGCGTATCACATAGGTCCAGGGGAGATAGCAAACTCCCTACTACGAGGCTGAAACGAAACTGAAAGTTGATAAATAAAAGGGAAGCAAGAGAGGCAGGCTGGAAGCAATAACAGAAAATAGGGGGGACAACCAAGGTGATGAGAAGAAGGGCAAAACGCATACGAGAAGGACAAGCATGGGAAAGAAAGAAGGAAGGAAAGCCTGTGTTCTTTGGTGCCCACGTAAAAAGAACAAGTTTTAGGAAGACAGGGCTAGTAGTAAAGAGTACAAAGAAGGCAACAGGCCGATCTAGCTACAACACCGTGAGGCAATCAACATAAAAACTAGGGAAGCTAAGAGTTAGCCAGGATAAAAGCAGCTAAGCCATTGCGATGAAGGTGCGCCAAAGCCAAACTCCAACACAACCCAAAGAGAAGAGAGAGTTCCCCTACAGAAAACGCAGCTGCACCAACACGTCACTCTCAACATTACAAGCCAATACTTGGGAGACACGAAAGGAGTACAATGAAATACTAAAGGTTTAGATAACAAGATGCGGGTTGTTCTACTAAGAGCCGAGAGCAAGGGGATGCTGGCCGACCTATACCTAGATCAAGGCGGTACACACGCTAAGGAGGGAGCTGCAGTGAAACAGCCAAGGAGCCGTTTGGCCTAGCATACACAAAGGGGTGGGACTGGCCTAGGTCAGAGAAACTGGAGACACTACCTTGGCAGGCTGCAAAGTCTTTTAAGGCTGCGAGGAGAAGATCAACTGCCCTAGTATCTACTACTGCGGGATCTACGCCTGTCCTGGCTAGCATGCTTAACACCAAACCCCTAGCTCTTAATATTGCAGTCAGGGCAGCTAGGCACAAAAAATACCACAATTCCTTTCTCACTGTTTGGCATGGCTGCTCTAGCAGCCACACATGCCGTGGTAGCAGCTGCACAGAAACTGGGAGGTTGTGTTGTATGGCTCGTATGATGGCTGAAGCTTCTGTGCAAGTCCAAAAGACGTGCTCCCGTAGCTGTAACGCCTGTGTAGCACGTGGCGATGCAGCTGAGTGTTGCCAGCCACAAGGGCAAGCTGTTCCCCGCTTCATGGGCCATCCGTGGCCCCCTGCTCCCACCACACCATGCTGGAGTAGGCGCCACCAAACTTCCTTCCAGTTATTCTTCTTGTTCATGGGAGCCTCCATACTAGGCGTACTTGCGCTTGGAGCGCCTTCGTGATAGCCAGTGCTGCTGTGGGGCACGTTTCTTCTTGCGGTTGGGTGGGGGCGGCTAGGGTAATAGCTGACTCTGTGCATTGCTGCCAGGCTTCCATTCTAGCTGTTTGGCAACACAACAGATGCAAGCTTGCTTCTTAAGAAGGGGCTCATGAGGTGGTATGCCAGGTACCATCCATCCATCCATCCATCCATCCATCCATTAAGGACCTCATGAGGTCCTCTCCTTAAGGGGCTCATGAGGTGGTACGCCAGGTACCATTGCCTTGCTGTATCTTACCTGGTGGTACGCCAGGTACCATTGCCTTGCTGTATCTTACCTGGTGGTACGCCAGGTACCATTGCCTTGCTGTATCTTACCTGGTGGTACGCCAGGTACCATTGCTTTGCTGTATCTTAGTTGCCTATGAGCAATTTGCCTCCATTAAGGAGATGCAAACTCATTTTCACTCATGCAGGCACCATTGGCAACCGCACACATCACCGCACACAGGCACGTGCGGGTTGAATGTGGATTCCATGGCGTTAAACACCCCCTACTTGAAAAAGCAGACATTCTGTGTTGAAAAGTTGACAACCTTTTAACAATGCAATTACATGAGTTACCTTGGGATAGGGTAGCATGTGATTTTGAAATGCTTTATTATTTTACTCGTAATTATTTGAGTAATCAGCTAGTATAATTCAACCTACAGCCCACTTTAAAGATAAATGGAATGGTTTTAGGACAAATACTGCTCCCAAAGAGCTAGAAATACCAGCTCTCCCCCCGTGTGTAAACAGGAACAGCAACACACTCACGTTAGGCATTCAGCACCACCTATGTAGACACTCACACACACCTACATGCGCACACACACCTACGTGCACACACACACGCCCACAACCATGTCCACATACACACACAGCCTGTTTTCTTACCAATGGGCGGTACTTGGCCACCAAACGTGCAGTGGAGCCTCCTCTGGTCAGCACCACGATCAGGGATGCGTGCACCTGAATAAGACAGTCGTATTCAGCATTTGCAGGCAAGGTGGCGGCTTTTTAAACCATGACCCCCCTGATCGTATTCCAAATGCAGCAGGCTTGTCCATGATCAGTACTACGCTCACAGATTTGGAGGAACATGCATTGGTTCGTGGAGGGCAGGTGTCAGCAGGGTTTCTGTACTCATGACATGTGTCTAAGGTTGGCCAGAACCATATATTTTTAGGTATATACGGTGTTTATACGGTATTTTTGATCGTAGGGTTGGCCAGAACCATACATTTATAGGTATATACGGTGTTTATACGGTATTTTTGATCGGGACTGAGCATAGAGCTGCGCCTTCACATGCAAGCACACACACACACACACACACACACGCACACACACACATACACACATACACTCAGGTGCACGTGCCCGGGCGAGACCGACCCATTGATATTTCATTCAGAGAGGCTGACAGCAGCCGGGCATGCTGATGATGTAGTTTGCCGGACGACAGTAGCTCCAGGAAGTGACGACGTTTGCTCTAACTATTGATCTGCTTTTACTGCCTTGTATGTGCGTATAAATGAATTGCTCTGCAAACTTTCTGCAAACTGTCTGTGCTGTGTGAGCTGCTGGCAGTAATGGCTTTGTCTTGCCCATCACTTGACGATTATTGAGAAGGTGTAGCAAGGAGTGACTATAAGGGAGAACAAAAGTACGTAGCAGTGAAAAACCACTCCCCACATTAATTAAAGAAAAGAAGCCACTTTGATACCGGGTACCGTAAGATTCCTTCAACAATGATTACATTAGGGTATCTTCAGCCAGGTTGTTTGGCTGATCGGCTGCTGACTGGTCAAATAAATCAATAGGCTCAGAAAGAGAAATTGTCTAATTTTCTGCTGAGAAGGGAAATTATGGACAAGTTGGTTGCTGACCTGTTGCAGCAAAAAGGGTTGGGCTGCTGAAAAGTCCTTGAAAAAGGCGTAAACAAAAAAGAAGAATGTTTTCTCAGCTCACAAACCCGATGGTCTTGGCAAAATAAAAGAGCGTTCATCTTCACCATTACATTTTAGAACAGAAAAGAAAAGAAAAAGAAAAATACGCAGGCAGCAAAGCATTTCCTGCATCAACTAAGGAAAAGGACACATGTTAGCCCAAACTGCCATGAATCTCCTCACCAAAGGAAAAAAGAAAACCATTGGGGGTTCTGGGGGGTGGCTGGCAGCCCCCTGCTCCAGTCCAGACCTTGAGAGCAATCAAAAGCGGCGCCTGGTTTAATTTCGTTTCGAGTTGTCATATGTCCAACCACAGTTCTGACTTTTTGGGCCTTCATCAAGGAAATTAAGGAATCAGGCAGAGTTAGGTTAAATTTATAAGGTGCGCAGAGCACGGCTAAGTGCCTGTGTCAAAAGCTCAGGAGGTTGAATGTGGTCTGTGTCTCCGCGCTTGACCCGAGGAACGTAGGTTGTGAGGTAGTCAAAATGGCACGCACTGGACACTGAAAGTGCTCAGGGAGGTGATGAAACCTTGGAGATATCTGGTCATTTAGGTCAAAAACAGCTCATCTTTGCTTACACATTGCACACTGGTGACCCACTCTTACCCCCCCATGTTTGGGTTAAATAGAAGGTTAACGAGCTGAAAAAGGTGATCCTTAAAAGGTTTTGTCTCAAATTAACTGACTAACTAGTTGCCCTCGGAGGGCACCAGAGTGCCATGAAGTGTGGAAGCAGCAGGAAGGTAGCGCTTGCCTCTTGCTTACTCAGGTAGAAATTTGCGTTACTTGAGCTTGTGCTTATTGTCATACATCAGGTGAACTTTGTGGAGAACGCATATGTTTTGAAACCAAATATACTCTGTCTCTTGGGTAGGCTGTCCAAAACACCGCCAGTGGTATAAAAACGAAAAAAATTACGATTGGACAGAACCGGCGTGCATTAAGGAAAGACATGAAACCAGCCCTTAGACTGATGAGTCTCACCAGAACAATAGACACTGGGGGACACTGAGAGACCCAAAAGGCACAACAAAGAGTCAACAACCAGCCAAAAACCAGGTCAGAACAGGGCAGAAGCCAACAAAGATATCCTGGGTAAGAGCAAAAGTCTCAGCCACGTAGAGCCGTCCTTCCACTACAGGCACAGGGCGCAAGGGTGGTACACACCTGATCCTGTGCCTTACGTGATTTGATTGCGTGAATTTTGAGACCGCCATCATTGTAGGTCCAGTCCCGCCGATCTTGTCCACTACGGATCAGGTTTGGGCTGCAGCTGTATTGGGTTGCTACATCAGAGCTCTGAGGTGTGTCCAGGGTACTATTTATATCTTGAGGGCTTGAGGGCCTTGTGCGGTTTGATGAAGGTGGTCGCTGGGTAGTTTCTTTACTTTATTATGGCCAGGAGCCTTTTTAGTGCTAAGTGCAGATATAGAGGTAGGGGTCGTTATGAATGTAATTGATCTCCCACTTTGCCTCAGGAATTTCTTTGGCAATCTCTTTTTGCCAATTTTTGCTGCAAGCATTGAGGCAATTTCTGCCTTTCGTATTCCATATGGCAATGATGTGCATCTTCCAAATGTGTTTGGCAAGGGGCGTCTGTATATTGTCCCCAAAGGGTATTCCTGTATATTGGAGTTGGTCTGGTGGTATGGAGCCCAAGGGTTTGCATATGTGCGGAAATCTGCGGTAGAGCAGTGTGTAGGGATTACTGGTCATTCTTTTATTCCGGGAGGGAAGAAACATTAAGGTAGCTGTCGCTCCTGTGCTAAGGGCAGCAGAGGAGATTGCATGCCTTCAATTAGTTGCTAAATACATGGTGTTTCATGATAGATGGGATGGCAAATAGAGAAACCAGTGGACTCAGAGGAGAAGGCGTTACAGTGTGCCCCAAAAGACTTATCTCTTGGGTGCTCACTCCATTATTGAGGGAGTGTGGGGTCATGGTCAAGGGGGGATGCCATCTTTTCTTTAGTGACTAGGGCCCAATTTTGTAGGGCGGTGATAATGTGGGGGGGGAGCGTCTGTGAAATATTTTTTTGATTTTTTAGCTTGCATGTAGGTAGCATTATATTTGCGTGTGATGATGAGGCCCACGAGCTTCAATGCAAGACTCATTGAGGCGGGTAAATGTTGCCATGTTGCCATGTAAGCCGCTGTATTTTGCCTTTTTATAAGCCCTTTGAAGAATGTTGAAACGCACAGGGTGGGGTGAGCAAGGCTTTGCATTTTCCGTCTACGTTGTAGATGCAACCTACTGTGGCAGTGTGTACCTCTGGGAGTACAGGGTCGTCTGAGGGAGATTTGGGGAAGCAACCAGGAAGTTGAAATTTAGGGTGCCCTGTTAAGAAGCAAGGGGTAAAATGGGGGTGCCCTAATAGAATTCTCGAAGCAAGGGGTAAAATGAGGGTGCCCTAATAAAAGCAAGGGGTAAAATGAGGGTGCCCTAATAGAAGCAAGGGGTAAAATGAGGGTGCCCTAATAGAAGCAAGGGGAAAAATGAGGGGCAGGGTGGAAAAAGAAAGCTAGGGCGACCAGAAAAATTGGTTATGATTCAGAAGGATACGTAAAACCTGACAAGAAAAAAACTTGGAAACTGCGTGTCACGCAAAGTTGGCAAAAAAGTCGTCAGGGGCAAACAGGGGACAAAAAGGGGAAAACACCCAGATAGAAAGGCAAGAGAGCCCGGCTAGGGCCTAGCAGTCACACTTTTTGACTGATGGCTTAATCTGTAACCGATGACCTGAAAGGCAAGAGACGCTAGGAGCCAGCCGGCAGGACGAAAGCAACTAAGCCTTAGCTATAGTGAGGCATTACTAAGGTTTAGTTATTACAGTCATTGAATGATGGCATCGTTCTGTTAGCAGCACTCTGCCTCTGCCTGCTGCTAGTTCCTCAGTGCTGCCCACGTGCGCATAGGCAGCAGCCAGGTGAAAGTCCTCGCAGTGCTAACTTTCTTCTCTCTTCTCTAACGTCTCAAATAACTGACACAACGCTGTGCCATAGTGATAGATGGACATGAGCCCACCCTTCCGTTAGCCTATTGTTACTGAAATCTACAGTTCAGCACCCAAGCAAGATCCATGTGTTATAGCGGAGGACTTATGTACTGCCGACAAGCTGAATGGAGGCTCGCCGCATCAGCCCACAAGGCCATGCGAGCCGGGGAGTAGACACCCAGGCAGGGAAGCATGAAGCACTTGGAGCCCCCCCTTGAGGGTAACGCTTTTGTTATAGCGGAGGACTTATGTACTGCCGACAAGCTGGCGCGGAGTACATAAGTCCTCCGCTATAATACCATGTGCATTTATTACTTATGAGTTGCAACTACACGTGTCCATATCAGACACGTTCCAGTACTGACGCAAGCCCTCAGCAATTCCAGGTCTGTAAGCTTTTAGATACCCAATCAACCGTTGCTAAATTTTCATGTGGCGGAGAAGGAGGGCCTGTACGGTACCAGGAGGTGGTGGCTCCTTTTGGTCGTCCAGGTTTTTCTGCGTGTGTAGTCATTTATATTTGCCTTGATCTCTTAAAGGTAGTATTAATACTAAGGCCACATATAGCGATGAAACCTTACATCTCATTTCCAGCAGCCGCAACAATACTCTACTTATGCAGGCTGAGGAAAAAACAATTTAAAAAAGAGAAGGCAGGTGAAATGGTTGGACTCATTGACGCTCGCAGCCCAGAGGTGTACGAGCTGATGACTGCGAACAAACAATCTGACATTTCTCCTATTTCTGCTGAGTCGTGGACTGAGCACCTTCAATCCCATTCTGTGCAACCACAAGAGAGCGTTCCTGACGTGCTACCTGGACAATTTAACGTACCTACAAGGTATCAGGTACTCAGTGACCAGTTACGATCTGGACAAGTTTTTCCTTCTGACATTGCAGTCCCACCCGGTCCTGGTGGTAGGTACAGGAGCATGGACACTACCTTTCAACGCAGCAAGAGCGAGCACCAGTATACAAGCTACCCCCCATACATACTCTGGCCACCACTGTCCAGAAAAACATTTCAAACATGAACGTGCAGTCCAGCCCAGGTTTTGATCTGTTCTCTACTTCTTTCATCAAGCACGCAGAGAAAACAATTCAGGATGATCGTGGTAAGAGACACACTGAAAACGTTCTGCTTCCCCTTATATTGACTTGTTTCCTTTGTTCCTGTCAGATGGTGTCACCCCACTCCTTTGGAACAAAGTCAAAATTACGCCTCTGCACAAAAAAGGTCCAGCTACGTCTTCAAAAAATTACTGTTTGCTGGCTAACAATGGCTGTTTCTATGGACTTTTTGCAAACGTGTTCAAAGTGTTGTTGACGGACTGGGCTCTTGCTGAACACCAAATACCAGACTCACAATTTGGTTTCTGCCCCACAAGGAACACAAACCAACCCCTCTTTATTCTGCGACACATTCTCGCTACTGCGAAAAAGAAATAAATGAAGGTGTTCACTGCTTTTCTGGATCTCCTTGCTGCCTACGACAGTATTCCAAGAGAGAAACTTTGGAGACACTTGCAAAAAATTAAGACTCCACAATATTTGAGAGATGTCATCCAAACCAGGTACACAGGATGCCTATACCTTCTCATTGATCGCGACAAGATTTCTGAGGAGGTTGCGCACAACAGAGACTTGAAATAGAGCTGCCTTCTGAGTCCCCATCTGTACTCCCTTTAAAATAATGACATGGACGGATTCTTGACTGTGCAGAGAGGTGCTGCCACTGCCCTGGGTTAAGTTCAAATCCTTCACTGTGATTATGCTGATGACGTTGCTCTCACTTCAAACACGGCCGAGAGTCTGCAACTCCAACTGAACAAATTCTATGACTTTACACGGTTCAGAGGGCTCAAGCTGAACACTGACAAAACAAAAGTCATGGTCTTCTTTAGCAAGATTACTCATTCGATTCCCAGCTTACGCCGGCACACCTCTGGAATTTGTCACTCAATCCAAATACCTTGGAATCACTCTTACTTGTGATGGAAGCATGCACACAGCTGCTGAGAAAATGGCAGACAACTTCAGGTCTACCACAGCAGGAGGCGACCAACACCTTGTTTTGGACAGGCATGCCCAATTTTTGGGTTAAACCCCCTGACACCCCCCCCTCCCCCCTCCGCGGATCGGACCATACATTTACCATTCAAAAGCTCTTGACAAGTTGATTCTGAATATGTCATTTAAATTCAAATATGGGCATGCCGTCCAAAAGTTATGCTGACAAACGTCTCCTGGCCATAGCCAGAGTTTACAGAACTGGTGACAGCAAGGGTATCAAACACAGAAGAATGGCCATGCTGTGCCTTTTCCAGGTCTTTGCTTTGACAGCTGGTCTGAGTGGTTGTCAAATACGGGCCACTTCTTCTGACATATGATGATAGGATCCTAAAAAAACACCCCTGCACACGTCCGTCATCATGGCTTCCTGAAAATAGTCCTAAGTGTTAAGAAAGGTACGAATACTCACTGCGTGCTCTTAGGCTGCAAAACTGGTCAGGTGCCCATTTTTTTCTATTGGTTTAGATGCATCATACGATTCTGGAACAGTTTACTTCTTCAAACAATCCTCTCCTTGAGAAAGTTGTGCGGGCTGCCCTTCTTCTTGCAAACAGAAGTGATACATGGACTTATCAGGTTTTGCAAGCAACCCAAGATTTCCTTGCGTCTCAGCAATTTTTGGATGCCATACAACCTCATGAGTCTATCAATCTGAAACAGTTCAAGCACATTCTACGCAAGCATGTCCTTGGGGGCTGGAGAGAGCTTGACAATAATTTGACACCATATGATACTCACCATTCCAGCAGAAATATGAGGACTCACCATTCCAGCAGGAATATGAGGACAGTGTACCTTTGGAAATTGCTCCTGGCTGGTGGGATGATAGAAAAATAAATCACAAGCCTATGTTGCCTCTCTATCTTCGCTTATATATTTGAAGTATCACATTTCCAACAATCTCAACCGTGCGCTTTCTTGCCTTTGCCTTTCTTGCCTTTGCCTTCCTAGTTCAAGGAATGCGTCACGACAGGAAGAGCAAGCCTCATGAGCTTAGGATCTGTGCCAAATGTGATTGGCACACTGTTCAGGATGAGGAACACATTTTGCTGGACTGTCCGTGTGAACATCTCGTTAGCCTTTGCACACAGCACCGCCAGCTGGTCTTCCCACCTCAATACGAGGATAGCCCAAATTGTTAGAGGACGTTTTTGAACCAGCCAGATATGTATGGCGTGGCCTATTTTGTGGCTGAGTGCCTATCCCTTTTCCCTTGATTTTTCTAGCGCCTTTTTAATTTGGTTACAGACTTTTTCCAAGCTTCCGCTCAGATGCCCCTCAGACTCTCAAGAGGCATATATAGCGATGTAACCTTACCTTACACCTCCTTTCTAGCAGTCGCACTTATTGACTGATGGCTTTTCCTGTAACCTTTATAATACTACCTTGGTAGGAGGGCCATCGCCTCACGGAATACTGTGCTATTGCCCTGCTCGGAAAAAGATGCTCTACACCTTTCCAGGGCCGCCCGCTGGCGGACTTACCTGAAGGGCTCTATGCCTGAGACCTGAGATTTCAGGCCAATTACTATTTCAAGCTGGTTCCGTGATGTCATTACAATTTGTACAGAAAGAATTAAGCGGAGGCTGTACTTGCATGATGACGTAGTGCCTTGCCGCTCAAGCAAGACTTTGGCAAAAGTGGTTTTAAAAAGGTGTCTAACAAATATCCAAGTCTGGCTAGCTACTGCTACATAGTACGCACACCATAAAGGTAACATTATGAAATCTCACAGCTCTCCAGTAAACAGCAGCAGCAAGTTGAACCACAGCAGGGTCAAACATCAATCATGCTGCTGCAGCAAATCCTGCACCCTACCGCTATACGGAAGTTTTGTTAAGAGACAAAGCTTTAGCATACAAAACACAGCTTCCTGCTACTTTCATGACATGCTAGTAAATACCATTGAACTCACACTCGTGCTACCTGCTCCATCGTTTGAAGTCCACTAGTATTCCTAGCAGTCGCACGTTTTGACATACGGCTTTATCTGTAAATCCTGTAGATCCTTTAAATCCTGAAGTCCACTATTGCACTCATACTCGCGCTGCCAACCCCATCTTCTAGAATTCCAGGTGCCAGCCTAAGGTGACCACCTTTCTTCAAACCTAACTTGAAATTTTTGCCATACACATTGGTGCTATGAGCAGGATTCAACATGCTCATTTCTAATCTTGCAACCCCGCTAGTAGAAAGCGCATGCGCAGAACCTGAATGCTGTTACTACCAGACAGGGGTGTGGTTTCCACTGCCTGCGTAATATTTGTTCTATTTTTCTATCAAGGGAGGGGCAAAGCACTGCTAGCCACCTCAGAGCAAAAAAACAAACAGCAGACGGTTACAACACTGGCGAAGAGTCATTCTTTTAGGCGAGCAGTCATACTTCTTGAGTGAAGGCCTTTTTCCTTGTGAACCTTGTAGCTACACTGGCAGCACGCCCCTCAGAGCAAAGCAACGCCAGCAGCTCCGTGCAGAAAGAAAGCAATGCAGACAGGGTCGTCCTCAGCCACAGAAAAAAGCTGCACTGACGCACACACACACATGATGTACAGGGTCGTCCCTTCTGGCACACCTCACAGGGAAGCACAGCCTCTGTCACTTAATGCAAAGGCCTCCGCCACAGAAAAAGGCACACTGACGCACACACGCACACACGCATACACACACACACTCTCACGCAAGCTACTGCTAATCATCTGGTTGACCTACAAGAGCCGTGAAGCTACTTCGCTACTTTTGTTGCGGACAGGGAGGAAGCCTTTCGACAGGCCATGCACTTTGGGAGGGTTGACGTCAGTTTGCTGAGGGAGCTGGTGGTGGTGGTGGTGGTGGTGGTGGTGCTGCTGCTGTGGGTGCTGGCGTCCCTCCTGGTGTTTGGTATGTGTGTGTATGTGTGTGTGTGTGTGTGTGTGTGTGTGTGTGTGTGTGTGTGTGTGTGTGTGTGTGTGTGTGTGTGTGTGTGTGTGTGTGTGTGTGTGTGTGTG
>Ga0307963_1003163_pt1 | contig 13047 bp, 16 predicted proteins | sample OrgLakmetagen594_FD_201829 | JGI IMG/M metagenome (GOLD analysis project Ga0307963, IMG submission 201829) | Saline water microbial communities from Organic Lake, Antarctica - #594 | ecosystem: Environmental > Aquatic > Non-marine Saline and Alkaline > Saline | place: Antarctica: Organic Lake...
GTGGGTGGCTTGCAGAGAGTGGTGTGTGCGCGTGCACGTGTACATTTCTGCGCTGTATGTATTGAGTGTATGTGTCATGTGTGCTTTATGTGTGTTTGTGCTGGCCATATACAGTGTGGCCATATACAGTGTGGCCACATAAAGTGTGGCCATATACAGTGTGGCCATATACAGTGTGGCCATATACACAGTGTGGCCACATAAAGTGTGGCCATATACAGTGTGGCCATATACAGTGTGGCCATATACAGTGTGACCATATACAGTGTGGCCATATACAGTGTGGCCATATACAGTGTGGCCATATACAGTGTGGCCATATACAGTGCACTAATGCGCCTGCTGTTTCAAAAAGCCTTTGCACCTGTGATGGCATACTCACACTGTTGTCGTATGGGTGCCAACGAAGGGACCGAATAAAAAATTACGCTTGTAGGGTTGATCACAGCGGTGAATGGTCACTATCATGAATGGTCACAATGATGATGAATGAGCACAACAATGAATGGCCACAATGATGATGAATGAGCACAATGATGATGAATGAGCACAGCGGTTAATGGTCACAAAGATGATGAATGAGCACAACTATGAATAAACCACGAATGAGCACAACCATGAATGCTACGCCATATAATGCTGTGGATGTATATATTTTTCGCTAACCCTTTCCTTCTGCCTGTCAGTATGCGCTAGCCTACTCTGTCAATTTTATACAATACATACATCACTTATATATACACACACTAGGTGCCTCTCTCTTACACACACCTAAACATACATACACACACACTCTCACACACACACACACACACACACACACACACCTAAACATACATACACACACATATATAGGCTATGTGCCTCTCTCTTACAAACACACATACACATACACACACAGACACACAGACGCACACATTCATGCACATACACACACACACACACACATATATATAGGCTATGTGCCTCTCTCTTACAAACACACATATCTGTACACGCATATACACGCAGGAGAGTCTGCAGCCACGGCCCCCTTCAACAAGCAACTTACATGGAAATGTAGGTGCACATGCATGTGCTGAGAGTGCAGATGTGGTTGTGAGTGAATGGTTGAGTCCTTCGACAAGCAACTTACAGAAATGTAGGTGCATGTGCATGTGCTGGGAGTGCAAAGTGTGCTCACTGGCATGTCTGTGCGGGTGTGTTTGAATGTGCATGTGTGCCTGTGTTGTTAATTGTGGCGGTGTTATCACCACCCCCAACCATATAAGAGGGTGCGTACGTATTTGCAGGAGCTGCATATTGCGTTGGCCTAAACATCTTAAAATATGTGTGTGTGTGTGTGTTTGTGTGTGTGTGTGTGTGCGCGTGTGTGTGTGTGTGTGTGCATGTGTGTGTGCGCGTGTGTGCATGTGTGTGCGCGCGTGTGTGTGTGCATGTGTGTGTGTGTGCGCATGTGTGTGTACGTGTGTGCGTGTGTTTATGTGTGGTTGCTTGTGTAAACACGCATAGGTGCACACGTACACAAGCCACAGTACATCCGCCTGTTGCTGATGTGTGTATGTAGGTTAGGGTTGGCCAGAACCGTATATATGCACCGTATATGACCGTAATTTTTGTGATGTCCCTGCCAAAAATGCCGTATATACACTGTATGTGTATGGTCCTGGCCAACCCTAATGAAAGTGCATGAATTGGATTAAGAAATGACGCAGGTAGAGCAGTTGTGTGCATGAACAGCGAGGATTAGGTATGTGTCATCCTCGTTTCGTTTGCATGCCAGCTGAAACTGGTGCTTTATATGACATGTGGGACACGTACATTATATGACATGTGGGACACGTACCTTATACGACATGTGGGACACGTACCTTATATGACATGTGGGACACATACCTTATATGACATGTGGGACACATACCTTATCTGTAGGGTTGGCCCAAACCGTATATGGGATTTCCATATACCGTGTATATGCCGTATATGACCGTATATACACCGTATAACCGTATATACCGTATATAAGGAAATTTTGATTATAAACCAGTGTATAAATTCAGAATTAATTCATAAGGGGGTCATTCTGCAGCTCTTGAAGAGCTGTGTGCGCATGACCCATTATTGTTTACACAAAATTTAAAGGCTGGAAAGTTACGCTGACTCAAAGGCGTTCAAAAGGAAAAGAGACTACCATGCTGCACTTCAGCCAGCAAAGCCTCTCCCCACCCTTCATTTCAATCACAGACTCAAAATCTTTCCAGAACTGGGCCTTGCCCCTCTTCTTTTGCTCCTGCATCACCTCTAATGCCTTCTCTGGCTTCACCCATACTGCTCCCCTCCCAGGATTCTTTTGCATGCCTGCAGGGCACACCTCCTCCATACCTGCTGCTGCTGCTGCTGCTGCTACTGCTGCTGCTACTGCTGCTGCTACTGCTGCTGACGGACGAAGTTGCTGAGGCTGTAACCGCTGTAACCTCACTTGCACCACCACCACCAGGCCCCCCTGAGGACCCATCAACAATTAAAATATAAAAATTGATGCATTAAAAGGTTGTGCCGGAAGTCGGAAAATTTGAGGCCTTTGAAGGCCTGTAACTTTTTCACACCTTCAAACATATACGGTTCATATACAATTTTCACCGTATATACGCCGTATATGACCGTATATACGCCGTATATATACGGCCTGTTGGAACCCATAAACGGTCATACGGTTACGGAACCGGTGGCTCAGTGTCATATACGGTACCGGGTATATGGCGTACCGAGGATACGGCGTATATACGGTCATACGGTTTGGGCCAACCCTACTTTTATGACATGTGGGACACGTACCTTATATGACATGTGGGACACATACGTTATAAGACATGTGGGACATGCATCTTATATGACATGTGGGACACGTGCTCTGTGCACTTCACTGAACATGTTGCACACCAAAATTGAGCACACTCTTCATCCTACAAACACACACACACACACACAAACACACATACACACACACAAGCGCATACACGACTCACACACAATACACAAATTAACACACACGTACATACTCAAACCTCACACACATACACAAAGCTCACACACACACACACACCACACACACAACACACACAAACACAAAACGCACAGGGTGGCCCAGTGCGTATTCAGTCGTCACGAGTTGCGAGGCAGCATGCCAAGACCGTGGATGAAGGTGAGGTTTCACACCCGCATACACCCGCATACACACGCATACACATACAGACACACAGGCACACAGAAATTATGCACATTTGCGCTCTATTACATACACATATACACACTCTCTCACACACATACACATGCGCACACACTTTCTCTATACGTATACGTATGATGTAGGTATGTGTGTATGTATGTTTCTCTCTTTCCCAGTCACAGCCAAGCAGCATTTTGTATCATAACGAAACCCTTTTTTTAATGCAAGGGACCGTGCATATGACGCCCTACTGTGATTTGTGAGTGCAGGTGTGTGTCCCACTTCTGTGTGTGTGTGTATGTGTGAGCGCAGGTGTGTGACCCACTACTGTGTGTGTGTGTGTGTGTGTGTGTGTGAGTGTGAGTGCAGGTGTGTGACCCACTACTGTGTGTATGTGTGTGAGTGTGAATGCATGTGTATGACCCACTACTGTGTGTATGTGTGAGTGTGAGTGCAGGTGTGTGACCCACTACTGTGTGTGTGTGAGTGTGAGTGTGAGTGTAGGTGTGTGACCCACTACTGTGTGTGTGAGTGTGAGTGCAGGTGTGTGACCCACTTCTGTGTGTGTGAGTGTGAGTGTAGGTGTGTGACCCACTTCTGTGTGTATGTGTGTGAGTGTGAATGCATGTGTGTGACCCACTACTGTGTGTGTATGTGTGAGTGCAGGTGTGTGACCCACAACTGTGTGTGTATGTGTGAGCGCAGGTGTGTGACTCACTTCTGTGTGTGTGTGTGAGCGCAGGTGTGTCCGTTGCCAAGCAGCAAGACGCAGCACAGACCGGTTCACAGAGGCTGAGGGGAGGCAGTCTGGAGGTACGTGTTATTTGTGTGTGTTTGTAACTGAGTGTGTGTGTGCGTGTGTGTGTTGGCAGGTGTGCATTTGCTCAAGTGCTTACTTATGTTTTGGCGCACACACGCACGCACACACACACTCACACACAAACACACACAGACACATATACACACATACACACACAGGTGGCTGGCCCTGCAGCTGCCCTGCGCAAGCAGCAGGAGCAACAGGCCAAACCACGCAGCTACAGCAGCAGCAGCTATTCGCAGCCAAAGCAGCGTACCAAGAGCAGCAGCAGCAGCAGCAGCAGCAACTACACTCGTAACCAACTGCCACAGCAGCAGCAGCAGCAGCAGCAGCAGCAGCAGGTGCGTTGTCTTGATAAACATGTTATAAACTGCAGGGATGAGTGGGAAGGGAGGGGTGGCAATAGGACAGGAAGTAGGGCAGAGCAGGTTTTTTTATTGTTTGAGGACACACAAACAAACACACACACATACACACACTCACACACACACACATACACAAGCGCACACACACACATACACACACACATACACAAGCGCACACGCACACACACGTACACGCACACACATACACACACACATGCGCACACACGCATGCGCACACACACGCTCATCCCACGTTTGTAGGCGCCACAGCAACGCAGCAGCAACAGCGCGACCCCCCCAGAGCTAGGGGATGGTGCGACTGCTAAAATCTCCGCCCCTGTGGTAGCAGGCCCTTCTGTGGATATAAAGGCGGGGAGTGAGTCCTTAAGCACTGCAAAAAGCGGGGGGTTGTGGAACACTGGGAGTGGCTCTTTGGGCGGGACAAAGGGTTCTTTGAGCCCCACCAAAAGTGGGAGCGGGTCTTTGTTTTCGGCCAAAAGCAGCGGTCTGTCAAGTGCGGGGAGTGGGTCCTTAAGTGGGGGCCCCAGCAAGATCGGGTCCTTGGGCGGGGCTTCGAAAAGCAGCAAGCAGCCGGTTTTCAACCTGAAAGCCGCCCTCGGGGGGGCCATGCAGTCTGTGTTTTCTACGGTCCCCTCGAAGCGGTAGATCGTGAGTTCTGCCGGCCTTAAGAAGAGGAAATAGCTTTAGAAATGCCACCGTGGCCTTCCAAGGATTGAGTCGATTGTCATGCACGTTGGTACCTTCACCTGAAGCAGGTTTTTGCTGGTGCCTGTTGCCTAGGTTGCTGCCAGAGAGCAGGTGTGGGCATGCACATTGGTGTTGTGTTGTGGACTTGCGCCCGAATGAGTATATGAGCATTGGTGTATGGGTAGTGAGCATTGGTGAATGAGGATATGAGCATTGGTGTTGTGGACTTGCGCCCGAATGAGTATACGCGCACTGGTGTTATGGACTTGCGCCCGAATGAGTATGTGAGCATTAGTGAATGAGGATATGAGCATTGGTGTTGTGGACTTGCGCCCGAATGAGCATACGCGCATTGGTGTTGTGTTATGGACTTGCGCCCGAATGAGTATGTGAGCATTAGTGAATGAGGATATGAGCATTGGTGTTGTGGACTTGCGCCCGAATGAGCATACGCGCATTGGTGTTGTGTTATGGACTTGCGCCCGAATGAGTATGTGAGCATTAGTGAATGAGGATATGAGCATTGGTGTTGTGGACTTGCGCCCGAATGAGCATACGCGCATTGGTGTTGTGTTATGGACTTGCGCCCGAATGAGTATATGAGCATTGGTGAATGAGGATATGAGCATTGATGTTGTGGACTTGCGCCCGAATGAGCCTACGCGCATTGGTATTGTGTTGTGGACTTGCGCCTTGAATGAGTATATGAGTGGAAAAGCGTGTGGGCCCTGAATGATATACCGGTGAGACAACATAATTTGTGTGCTGATAATTACTACTATTATTATTTATTTGCTCTTGTGCAAGAATCTTGTGCAAGAATCTTGCGTAAGAAGGTGTAGGTGTGTGACCAGGACCACACACACCTGTGACCGTGTGTGTATGGCATATCCGTATGCACGTGGGTGTGGGTGTGGGTGTGGGTGTGGGTGTGGGTGTGGGTGTGGGTGTGGGTGTGGGTGTAGGTGTGGGTGTGGGCGAGGGTGTGGGCGAGGGTGTGGGGGGATGGTGGGGGAGAAGGGGAGGTATTTGTGTGTTTGTGTGTGTGTGCAAGTGTGTGTATGGCGTCTCTAGTGGGGCTCTGGTTTCACCTTCTTTCCCTTCAATAGCATTGATTTGTTTTGGTGTGTCACTCTATCACTTAGTGCTGACTGTGCTTGTTGGGGTTCCCTTTGGGTATGCTGCGCCCAAAAGGCTTACTGCCACCCCACCCACAAAGGCCAGCTCAGTGAAGGAGAATCATTCTCGTCCTTAAAGTACCATGCTGTATGGCAAGCACACCCTCATCCTGGTAGTACTGCTCAGTGTTTTATTTGGCCCATAATCATCCACAACCCCACACAAGCACTTATAGATCCCCATGCCACCACCCCACATAGCACTTGTATGTGCCTCTCGTTATTCCTAATAAAGGACGGACTTCTTTTTAATCAGCACAGACAGCAAAAGCCATTTTTTGCACTTTAGTTAATTGGGAAAGAGGGGGGAGGGAAAACGTGTCCACACATTTGGGAGGGGCAGTGTTGTCCATTGTTGTGCTTGGTATGTCTTTGCAAACTTTGGGCCATAGATACAATGGCCATGCATGTCAACGTATTTAATTTCAATCGGATCATTGCACGCGCTTTTTGGTGGTGCAATAGTGCCTTGGATTTAGGAGATTGTAGAACCCACTTTCAGAGTCGTCCTTGATTGCGAAGTACGGAATTGAAAAGGTAATAAAAACAACGTGTGGGCTGCTCGACGATGTTCTGAAAAACTTGATTGAAGGATAGTGATTAGGGTGTCACGCCCAATCGTTGGCAGCGATGAATCGTGTGACAAGCAGTCAGTTGGTTGACAGTTGAGAGTTTCTGTATGACTTGTTCAATAAGCTGGAAGGCCATTTTTACTGATAATATTTATCTCCTGGATTACTAAAACTGAGCCAGTTTAGTAATTAATTGACAACATGTGAGCTTTTTAATAGGTTCTATTAGAGGGGATCCTTAAGAGACCCTGTACCGTGTAAGGTCTCTGTGTCACGCCCAATCGTTGGCAGCGATGAATCGTGTGACAAGCAGTTAGTTGATTGAGAGTTTCCGTATGACTTGTTCAATAAGCTGCATAGCTATTCTTATTGATAACTTTTATCTTCTGGATTTGATAGTTTTGGTAATCAATTGACAACGCAATCTAATAGGTACCATTAGAGGGGATCCTTAAGAGACCCTGTACCGTGTAAGGTCTCTGATCATATTTGTTCGCCTAGTCATATTGACGTGTAACGTGTAACACAATGAGACCGAGAATGTCTGAGTAATGGTTACAATGATTACAAAGGGGGGTGACCTTCAGCCAGGTTGTTTGGCTGATCGGCTGCTGACTGGTCTCGGCCAGCCACAAATTAATCCTATGCTCAGAAAGAAAAAGAAAAAGTCTTTTGTTCTGCTGAGAAAGGAAATCATGAACAAGTTGGTTGTTGACCTGTTGCAGCAAAAAGGGTTGGGCTGCTGAAAAGTCCTCAAAAAAAGGTGTAAACAGAAAGGAAAAGTGTTTCCTCAGCTCACCAACTCGATGGTCTTGGCAAATTAAAAGAGCATGCAGTCAGGTCCCTGCTGGGGGCCGTAGCTGTAACACCACCCAATGCACCTCGTTCTGAACATGTTCATCTTCACCAGGACATTGGTCACATACGCGAGAACCATCTTCAAGCCACGCTGCTGCCTCAACTTTCAAAGTATGCGCACGCAAGCGGAATCTACTTATATTGCGCCTAACATGTTTGGACAGATCAAGATGGAGATACCGTGGAACATTAATCGGCATAATGTCTGAGTAAACGATTCCAGCTCCGAGAAGGGACAGTGGTGTGGCAGCCAATTAAAGGTGAGTTGCATTAGCAGAGATAGGTTTACAAGGTTTACAAGGTTACAGAAAAAGGCCTTCAGTCAAGAGAGACCCCGGCGTGACATCTACCTCGAGTTCAAATACTATGAGGACACCAGACCTCATAACCAGCTGAACGCCGCAAAGGAACAGCACAAAGACCTTTGCAACATTCTCCAAGGAGCCTCCATTACTCTCCACATCATCCTTTTGGCCACAGGTGTGGGCGGCACCATCTACAACACTCACACTCTGAAGCCTTTCAAGAAACTGGGTCTTAGTTCTCAAAGAGCTAAGAAGCTTGCCTCCAAGCTCCATGTGCTCTTTGTGAACTTTGCTGCTAACCTTGTCCATGCCAGACGTGCCCCTTCCAGTACTGTTATCAACTCTCATCAGGAGCCATTTTCAGGCCAAGCCTGCAACCCTTCTGATCCCCCATTGGTTCTTCCTTTCCTTTTCAAGGTGGAGGAGCTTTACGGTACTCGGTACCAAAGTGGCTCCTTTTCCTTAATTAATGTGGGGAGTGGCTTTCACTGTCCGCGTATTTTTCTATTTCTTTTTCCTTTTCTTTTCATTAGGGACCATTGCGATGCGAAGAACTCTCTCCTCAACATTGGATGGTTTTTCCACCTTGGAGGCCTTTTCTGGTCCGAAGGCACCCCCAATTACAAAAGGAAAATTACGCTGGAAAGCACCAGCGTGCATTAAGGTACAGGTTACATCGCTATATATGCCTCTGGGGGGCATCGGAGCAAAAGTTTGGAAAAAGGCCTGTAAGTTTAGTTTAGTTGGCTTACGAAGGCATTCAGCATGGGATGGCTGCTCAACCAATGAGAACGAGGTAAAACCTAAACAAGCCAAACAAGATTTGATAATGTAATACAATTGAAAAGCAGAGTGTAAGCTAGCGAGGAAAGTGGCAAAGCAAAATGAAAAGCAGCTGCGTACAAATGATGACGTTTGGTAGTAAGTAGTAAGGCAAAACATAAGATGTAACTTAAAATTTGATTGGAAATCCAATTAGCAGTTCGCCCCAGATGTGCAGCCTTATAAAAAGCAAAGCGAGAAAAGCCATTACTGTTCAAACAGAGCCCTGTTCAGCACCAGCCTTAAAAGGCCTGTAATCAACCTATAAAGGCGTCAGAGAAAATAAAGGGAAAAGGGCTGGGCACTCGGCCACAAGAGAGGCCACACCATACAAGCTTTACGAGGTTTGCAAGGAGACTGGTCAAAAAGGTCCTCAAACGAGTTGGGCTATCCTCATACTGGAGTGGAAAGACAAACTGGCGGTGCTGTGTGCGAAGGTTGACAAGATGTTCATGCGGGCAGTGCAGCAAAATGTTTTCCTCATCCTGAACTGTGTGCCAGTCACGTTTGTCACAGATCCTGAGCTCATGAGGCTTTCTATTCCTGTTTTGTCCTTTGGACCAGAAAATTATGGCCAAAAAGGTGGAGGCAAGAAAGCACACGGCTGAGATTATTGGAAATATCCAAGCGAAGGTAGAGAGGCAACACAGGCTTGTGTTCTTTTTCTGTCATCCCACCAGCCAGGAACAATTCTTAAAGGTACACCAAAATGTGTGCGATAAGTCCTCATAATTCTTCTGGAATGATGAGTCTCATGTGGTGTCAAATTGTCAAGCTCTTTGCAGCCCCCAGTGAAATGTTTGTGAGAAGTGAGCTCGAGCTATTTCAGATTGATAGGCTCGCGAGGTCGTATAGCATCCACAAACTTCTGAGACACAGAGATATGCAGCGTGCATTTAGGAAAGGCTCTCAGCTAGTGCTCACACTAGCCAGAGCCCCACAGAAAATCGAAAAAAAGAGAAACAACAGAGACTAAAGAGGATCCGGCGGGTTGTCTGCCATGCATTCCGGCCTGCGCCTAGCCCTCCAAAAGCCAACCGCTCTACGAGTAACCCCCCCATTATCACTGTTGTTGTTAAGGTGTAATTTTTGTCTTGCTTTTGTGTTCTTGTTTAGGCTTTTTATTGCATGGCAGTGTAGTTTAGTAGCTAGTTGGTGCACTTTGTGCGTGGGGATGCCCAGGTTTAGAGGAGGAGTTATGGTGTACCGAATGTAGATTGTACCCCCGACTCCAAGGAGTATAACATAAAGTGTGACTTTGTTGTATCGAGAGATGCCTCAGAGGCTCCTTGTTCGTAGACGCTGGATAAGAGGTAGATGTTGGTTGTGCGCTTCATCTAATGTCTGTTGCGGGTTTTATGTCTGAGCAGAATTTGAATTATACAAGATGTATGTCTGTCCTTTGGGGGGATCTGTTTGGTATCCAAATGCCTGCCTCTTCCCTCAATGGGCATGATTAATACTCCAACTGGACGGCTTTGATGCCTAGTTGGAGAGTTTTGTTATATTAGGAAAAACCAGTCGGGAATGTTTCGCTATTTTGGGCAGTGCCAGTTTTTGCTGTTTTCCCGGCTTGCTTTGTGGTATGTGAGCAGGCATATATCATAGTTTTTCTTTCTTTTTGGATGCTATCGGCTGACTGGGCTCCAACAAATTTGGCAGCAATCGTCTAACCTTTGGCTTCTTGGAAAGGGCTCTGTTTTTGCTGCTTCCAGCCCCGTGCTTTGGAACAAGGTGTTGAGGCATATACATAAACGCGTTGGCTTGCCAATGGTGCGTAAGACCTTCAATATATACCTTAACACAAGGGTAGTGCCCATTGTTCAACAGTAACCAGTCGTTATTTAATTCATATTGTGCCTGTGAAGTTGTGTTGGTATCAAATTTATGTTGCTTGTTTGCGGCCAGTTTAACACCTCCTGGATTTGAGTCACGCTTGAAAATTGTGTTACAGGCCTTGACATTGCCAAGAAGAGCCACGTTATTATTTTTATAATGCCATATTGTGGCTGCCGCAGTCTTACCTGGTTGCAAGAGAGAAATAGGCAGTGATGCGGTGGAATTTTCAGTGATCGAGGGATTCCTCCTCTTCTGCCTCTTTGTAGGTTGTGATGGGGGATTGTTATTGAGTTGTGTTTGGCAGGGATGAGTTTCAGGTTTTTTTCCTATTCAAGCCCCTGACTTGCATGTCTCGTTCTCCTTGTGGACTGAGCAGGAGTTTGGGTTTGAAGGCTTTGTGAAGTTTGTGTATCTGACCAGGCCCACCCTACGGATGTGTAGGCCTTGATTGCATCTAAAGCAGTAGTATTGATTTTCCTGAGCTTTTCTTCTTTGCTTGGTGTCGTGTCCTTGCTTTTCTGCTAGTCACTGATGAGCTGGGGGATCATATTATCTGATGAAAAAGAGGGGCAAGTCTGCTTTCTGCAATCATTTGTCCCGTTTTAATTTGCTGCCAAACTTGAATTTTAAGGTTGTTGCATTTAGTATGTGTGTGCCGTCTAGGCTAGGAAGCATTGAAAGGCTGGGATCCCAGAGTCTGTAAGAGAGAATGCATTGTGGTTGATAACGGTTTCCAGAATAGGCAGACTGGGTGCCCTCTGCAGGGTGCTTTTGTAATATTACTGTTGAAGTTTTCTGTGAGAATGGCTTGGCCATGGCGTGTGAGGCGCAAATTGCTATTGTGAATGCAAACGTCCTGCCGTGCTCTCACATACATTGTAATCGCTTTTGGAGGTATCTTGGCGTTTTGCACTGAGGTCCCAATTGGTGTTTGGCACTGAGGTCCCATTTGCAAGTGGCCTTGTGCCGCAGTGTTTAGTTGCTGAGTTTGTTGCTCGAGGAGAGATTTGGTGAGCCTACCATGTTTTCCCTTACTAGTATTAAGGCTAGTGACAAGTGCGAGGGCGTTCCTGTAGTTGTATTCAATTCTCAAGGGAGAGCACCCCAAGCCGTACTGCTGCAGCTTCCCTTCTTGGAGCAGTGCAGTTGAAGTGCACGTCCAGAATCCATACTTGCTTTTTATGGCTGCCAGAATTTGTGTGTCCCATTGATTTAGGATACCTGAAGAGCATGGGGTAACTGGGTAGGAGTAGGCGATGCTTGGCACTTTTGCTGTGCGAATGATGTCTATTGTTTATCCAGGGCTAGCAAAATAACTCTTGAGCCGTTCTAGTTTCAGGGGAAGCATTTTGTTCATGTGTGTCAGTTGGTGTGACCAGTTGAGGTCCATTGTGATGTATATCCCAATCAAGGTGTTGTAAAGGATCATCGGGCTTGAGGAACTGTGCCGCTTGACCTTGTACTAAGACCTTGTTGGCCAACTGGTGGTGTGCAAAGATTAAGTAAAGAAATGGAATGAAAGTTACGCAGGCATTAAAATTTTAATCAAGTTGCTGATGATTGCTGTTGGAGGCTTCACTCTGCACAGCTGTTTAAAATAGTCTGCCGATAGCGAAGGGCCAAGCAATTGGTTGATTCGGATTTAATTGAAAAAGGAGGCCCTAACATCATGGCCCTCGCCCTAGCGAGCAATGAGGAAGTGGATCTTAGCAATGCCCGGCCTGGAAGCACAGGCGGAGCTGGACCGGCAGCAATCTCAAAGGCTCAGAACCCCACAGTCGCAGGCCACACAGCAAACCAAGCCACAGTTCTGGCAGGGCACGCCTTGCGCGAGAGATTATTTTGCCTGTTTCCAAATTGAGCTGCCAATTCTTAGAGGCCTGACACATTAAATAAGCATGCGTACACTTAGCAATCAATCCTTCACTGAAGATAAACGAACTCTCATCAACAAGCAACACTCACACAGTTGCACAAATTGAGCTGCCAATTTTTAGAGGCCTGACACATTAAATAAGCATGCGTACACTTAGCAATCAATCTTTCACTGAAGATAAACGAACTCTCATCAACAAGCAACACTCACACAGTTGCACAAATTGAGCTGCCAATTTTTAGAGGCCTGACACATTAAATAAGCATGCGTACACTTAGCAATCAATCCTTCACTGAAGATAAACGAACAGTCATCAACACTTAGCAATCAATCCTTCACTGAAGATAAACGAACAGTCATCAACACTTAGCAATCAATCCTTCACTGAAGATAAACGAACAGTCATCAACACTTAGCAATCAATCCTTCACTGAAGATAAATGAACAGTCATCAACACTTAGCAATCAATCCTTCACT
>Ga0307963_1003164_pt1:0-5000 | contig 13044 bp, 15 predicted proteins | sample OrgLakmetagen594_FD_201829 | JGI IMG/M metagenome (GOLD analysis project Ga0307963, IMG submission 201829) | Saline water microbial communities from Organic Lake, Antarctica - #594 | ecosystem: Environmental > Aquatic > Non-marine Saline and Alkaline > Saline | place: Antarctica: Organic...
TGGGGGGGGTGTTTGTGGGATGGTGGTGGGGGAGAGTGAGTGTTTGTAATTGTACTCATATACTCGTGCAAGCATGCGTGCAAGCATGTAAGTGAATGTACGCATCTGTGTGCCTGTGTATGAGCATGCCCACGTATCCCTGTGTGTATGTGCGTGCGTATCTGTGTGTGTATGTGTGTATGTGAGTGTCTGTCTCACCTGCGGCATTTCCTCACGATGGTCACGGGCATCTGGGCCCTCATGGGAGCGCAAAATCAGTCGCAGCTGGTTTGCTTCAAGGAATGCCTGGGAGGCAAGCAATAAAACTCGAGTCAGGCCCTTCATTCAGGCTTTACGACGGCTCATTCAGAAGAAAGACTGCTCATTCCAGGCCGTATGACGTACGGCAGTTCATTCAAGCCGCGTGACTGTTCATGCAAGGATAAGGCAGATCAGGCCTTTTATTCAAACAGTGCGACAGCTGAATCAAGACCAGTGACAGCTCCACCAAGCCCAGCGGCAGTGCAATCAAGCCCTACTGTGCACACGACTCATGCACACACATCCACCCATACACCCAGATACACACACACCCACAAGACATGCTGGTAATGTGTTTCTACTGTGCTCACAACTCATGCACACACACATTCACCCATACACCCACATACGCACACACAAAAGACAGGCTGATAAGTAACATTTATTTATTTATATGTTACTCCCCCCCCTGCACCCACCCTCACCCACAACTGCACCCCCCTCCCCCCCCCCCCGCCTTCCACCACACACATACAAAAATAAACACAATACCTGTGTAATGTCTGGGCCGAACGTCAGGCCGACGCCTCTTTGCACATTTTCTTGGATGCCCGGTTCCATGACGGGGTCGGACCAGAGCACGTCAGCTGCCACCACCGACGCCCCCCTCCCTGCAAAGCAAATGCAACGAATTGTGGCTCAGGTAGCAATGACATGCGTACAGACCAGAGCACGTCAGCTGCCACCACCGACGCCCCCCTCCCTGCAAAGCAAATGCAGCAAATTGTGAGTCAGGCAGTTTTTTACAGCACCATAGACACTCTCCTCTCTGCATAGCATTTGCAACGCATTGTGGTCCAGGTTACAATGACATGCGTACAGACCAGAGCTTGTGGTCCAGGTTACAATGATGCGTACAGACCAGAGCATTGTGGTCCAGGTTACAATGATGCGTACAGACCAGAGCTTGTGGTTCAAGCCATGGTTATAGGTGCTCAAAGGAAGGCACATTCAATTGCAGCACAGATGTCCCCCTCCCTGAAAGATAATGTAAAGACGTGAATAATAAGCAATGATCTACAGACCTGGCTACAAATGAGGTCGTGATGAGTGGTGGTTCGAACAAACACTGCTGAGGAGGTGCCAGCACTGTCTTTTTTCTCCTTGTTGCAACACGTGGCTATGTGTGTGTGCGTGTGTGTGTGTGTGCGTGTGTGTGTTTGTGTGTGTGTGTGTGTGTGTGTGTGTGTGTGTGTGTGTGTGTGTGCATGGCTACTACAACGACGCGCAGCCACGAATGTTGGCAATGCAGCATGATTGGTGGCGATGCAGCATGAATGGTGGAAATGCAGGCAGATGCGCATAGAACCAGCTTTGCCCGGCTTTTGTACCATGAAACATTTCACTATTGCAAGCAGTACCCTTTCATACAGTGCCATTCCAGGTAGACACACACACACATTGAAACTAATTGTCCAGCTGTTGTACCAGTTTCCTGCCAGCTGCACGCAAAACACAGGTAGGTAAAGGAGAGGGATGAAGCTTGCATATTTTATAATCCCTACCGTGCAGCTTGCAAAGGTCCAAGCCTCCTTGGCCCGCCGCACACGGCACGGCGATCTATTCCCCGAATTCAGGAAGGGGCAAGAGTTTAATGACTTTTTTGGACTCTTTGGACTGTCTGGGTCTATGCCTCCCTTGCCAGCCGCACGTAGCACAGCGATCCATCCACGAAATCAAAAAAGGGACGAGTCAGACGACGACCTTATAACACACCCTCTCTGGGTTCATGCCTCCCTTGCCAGGGGCAGGCAGTAAGGGAGGCACGGTCCCAACGGGTGTGATGCAGAGGTGTAGCGCTAAGCAATATCATAAGTGTTGGCCAAAACCGTATATACACATCGTATATGACCGTATATTTGGTAATTCCCCAGCCAAAAATACCGTATATTCACCGTATATAAATGGTTCTGGCCAACCCTAAATATCATCCACCAAATACGAAAGTGGAAATGATTTCACAACATTCTTCTGCCCAACATTAAGGCCAATGCCTCCTAGCCAGCCAGCCACACGTAGCACAGCAACCTGTCCACCAGATCAAGGAAGGGAGAAAGAGAGCAATGCCTCTCTTCTACAACACACACCGTCTGGGTCCATGCCTCCTTTGCCAGCCACACGTAGCACAGCAGTCTATCCACCAGATCAAGGAAGGGAGAAAGGGAGCAATGCCTCTCTTCTACAACACACACCGTCTGGGTCCATGCCTCCCTTGCCAGCCGCACGCAGCACAGCGATCGAGCCCAACTGAGGAGGAGCCAAAGGGTCAGGAGGAGCGGTCCGGCGCTTCTTGGCTTTGGAGCCTGTCTTGGTTTCAGGCGGGGGAGCCACGTGCCTGAACAGACCTGTGTGTGTGTTTGTGCGTGTGTGCGTGTGTGTGCGTGTGCGTGTGTGTACGTGTGTGTGCGAGTGTGTGCGTGTGTGTAGAGGTGTGTGTGTGCGTGTTTGTGTGTGTGCGTGTGTGTCCAACATCATAAAAATGGTACGTGACAGAGCATTTGGGTGAGCGTCCTTGGTTTTGAAAACTGCGGTGATTTCGGGTGGAGGCGCCTTATACCTGAACAAAAAGAATGGTGCACGTGTTTGCTGAGATTGTGATGGATGATCCACAACGGAGCTGTTTGCTGCTTATGCAAAGCTTTTGCACATGCGGGCGCGTGTCATGGTGAGGATAGGGAGAGGGACATGCCTGAACAGAGCCGTGAGTGTGCTTGCATTTGCAAGAAACGAGCTGTGCTGTGGCTGTAGGCTTGACTGGCCTGTGAGCTATATGTAAGTTTGTATATTTGAGCTAGGTATATGAGCTATATGTGAATTTGTATACCGTTTGTTTACGATAACTTCGGAAATTAATTTATTAATTATTTGGCCAGAAAACGAAAATTTTTATTAATTCTTGGAGGCCTCTCCGAATTGACTTCGAAGTGATAAATTAAATTATTTATAGTAGTTTTGAGGGTGGAAATCGAAATGAGCTCCAAGCGCGCCAGTGTGAACCCCCTGGCCGGGTTCTTGAAGCCTCAGCCACAGCTTTGGCCTCAGCCACAGCTTCAGCCATAATAAAGAGCAGTAGTAGTGCACATGCAGCATTCACAGGGGGGCTCTCAAACTCAAAAATTAATTCCCGACAGGGCCCTCCCGAAGTGCCCTCGAACTCAAAAAATAATCCCCAGACTCCCTCACGAACTGAAATCGAAAATTTATTAATTATTTGAAAGTGTGGTCACGAAGTGATCGTACACGAACGGTATGTGAGCTAGGTATATGAGCTATGTGCGAGTTTGTATATGTGAGCTAGGTATATGAGCTATATGTTAATTTGTATATGTGAGCTAGGTATATGAGCTATATGTGAGTTTGTTTATGTGAGCTATATGAGCTATATGTGAATTTGTATATGTGAGCTAGGTATATGAGCTATATGTGAGTTTGTATACGTGAGCTATATGAGTTATATGTGAGTTTGTATATGTGAGCTATATGAGCTATATGTGAGTTTCACGGCCTGCGCCTATTCCCCAACAACTCCTGTTTTTTTTGGGACCTGTACAGGTTTATCCCGAGGTTCCATAGAAAGCCTATCGTCAAAGTCGCTCTCTTTCCTTGATTAATGTGGGGAGGGTGTTCTGCCTGCGTAGTTTTCTTTTTTCTTCTTGTTACGCTAACCTCCATGACTGTTGATGGCATCCCTGATGTACACTGTCCCATTCCTCCCCCCCCCAAAGCGAGTTTTAAAAGAAAGAATTACGCAAGCAGCAAACACCACTCCCCTGCAGTAATCGAGGACCTTGTTCCCGCTTACCTCCCTGATGAATGAAAGGGTCTTGCCTTGGACAAGGACAGCATTGAGGACATACGCTTGAAGGTGGCGCACACTCATCGATTTGCTACCTACCGATTAGTTTATCCCTTGGGAAGTAAACCCCACCACCATTTCACAATGCAAAGCTTTGCAAACGGAGTGGAGTTATGTCCCCGCTTACCTCCATGGAGGATGAGGGTTGTGCCCTGGACAAGGGCTGCCAGAGGGAGCATCGAGAACACACGCTTGTAGGCAGCATACACGGCTTTAGCCTCTCCTCCTCCATACTTGGCATCGAGCTCACCCTGTGTGTGTATTGTGTGTGTGCTTGTGTGTGTGTGTGTGTGTGTGTGCACGTGTGTGTTTGCCTGCATGTGTGCGCGTGTGTGTGTGCCTGCGTGTGTGCACGTCTGTGTGTGTGTGAGTGTGTGTGTGCGCGTGTGTGTGCAAGCGTGTGATTCATAAAACGTTATGAGCGTGAGTGATCTTACTTGTGGGCCCTGTGCCTTTCCTCACCCATACTTGCACACACTCACGTGTGGGTGCCTGTGTGTATATGTGCGCTGTCCTTGAATTTGCAACGTGACTGCTGCTAACCAGCCCACCAGGCATCCTACCCGTCCATAATTTTATCCAATACTACTCCCACAAACATAAACATACACACACACACACACACACACACACACACACACACACACACACACACACACACACACACACACACACACACACACACAAGCCACAAGCATAAAAAAGGAAAAATTTACTACAAGTCATGAAACCGCTCTCACAACAACTTTGCACCCACAGATGCATGGATGTAAATTCATAATTTACAGCCTGTGCACACCACCCACCCACCTTAAAGCCATAGAACTTTGTGCATGTGCTGCTT
>Ga0307963_1003164_pt1:10000-13044 | contig 13044 bp, 15 predicted proteins | sample OrgLakmetagen594_FD_201829 | JGI IMG/M metagenome (GOLD analysis project Ga0307963, IMG submission 201829) | Saline water microbial communities from Organic Lake, Antarctica - #594 | ecosystem: Environmental > Aquatic > Non-marine Saline and Alkaline > Saline | place: Antarctica...
CTGCAAATAAAGGCAGAGACACAAAAAAGGAAGTGAGCCAAGCAGCCTTGTTTGGTGCACGCAAATACAACTGTCAAAACGTGTGCCATTGCATACATATCACTCGTTGCCTTCCGGCTAAATTGACATGCGTAGAGTTGGCCAGAACCACATACATGCATCGTATATGACTGTACACTTGGTGATTTCTCTACCAAAAATACCGTATATACACCATATTTATATAATTCTGGCCAGCCCTAGCCATGCGCATCTCTCCTTTCCTCTCCTATAGAAGGTGATCCTGTGCCTTTCTTATTCCCTTACAAGGTAAGCCACGTATATTGTAGAAGGTATGTTATGGATGAGGTGCACAGCAGCTCATGACAGCACTACACCATTGAGCGTCATGCAGCTCATGACTACACCATTACATGACCACTGCATGACTACACCATGCAGCTCATGACTACAACACTACATGACCATTACATGATTACACCATGCAGCCATGCAGCTCAGGACTGCACCATTACATGACCATTACATGATTACACCATTGAGCATCATGCAGCTCATGACTACACCATTAAGCATCAAGCAGAGACACACCAAAAGGTACGTACCTAAGCAAGAGCAACGGAAGAGTGTGCAAGAGGGGAAAGAGGAAAGCAGCAGACAACTGTACAAAAGCGTGTGTTACATACGTGCACTTATTCAACTACCAAGCTCAATAACGTGCTTGCACAACACACTCCGTTTAAACTCCAATTACAGGACTGCTGGTCTGGTTAAGAAAGCACCCCATGATGTAAGGACAGAAAGAAGCTGCTACTGCTTGCCGCAAACTTTTGTACCAACGGGGCCACTCACCGGCTGGCCGTGCATGAGATGCATCTTACGGACTCAAAAAGCAAACACACCAGGACATTATAATTTAAACAGGGATAGTGAGTGACTTTTTATTGCGGACATTAATAGAAGCAAGACCCACCGTTGGTGAAGTTGGCGATGCCCCCTCCTATGAGCAGGGCACGTTTCCTCCCATCTGAATTTGCGGTGACGCACGACAGCACAGTGCGTGCGTACTGGTAGGTCTCTTGTGCGTTGGGCGCTCCACTGTACTCTCCATAATTCCCAAGCTCCTGGACGAGTCACAACGGGTGAGAGTAAGGTTGGATACCTGACAGGTAGCCACAGGCTAATGGTGAGTTTGTGGTTAGCGGGGGCTCTCCTTGATGCCGGATTTCCTGGGTGTTTGCATGTTTCTCTCTGTGTGTGTGTGTGTGTATGTGTGTGTGTGTGTATATATATGTGTATGTGAGTATGCATGTGTGTGTGTTAGGTTGGGTATCTGCTTTGGCAGTACAGGCAAGCGAGAGCCTAATTTTGGATATTCAGCTTTCCTGGCAACATCGCCTAGTCTAGGGCGATGGATTAAGGATCGAGAGCACTTGCTATGAGATGGGGCAATAAAAACCCAGCATTACCCCAAGCAATCACGCCTGCAGGATTGCTGGCCTGCGTCGCCCTACCTTAAGGTTGACCAGAAGTTAGAAGTCCGGTAATGAAACCGTCAGGCATTTGATCAGGGTTGGCTAGAACTGTATAAACCGTATCTGACCGTTTATTTGGTGATTTCCCTGCCAAAAATAACGTATGCAAACCATATATAGATATGGTTATGCATATATCGTTCTGGCCAACCCTACATATGATGCCGCCCGTGCACAGCCCATACTGGCAACAGCTTCGATTTCAAGTAAAACATACGCCTGTGCATATCTCACCCCTTTTCCTGTGCATATCTCAGATCAACCACAGTTTAAGAACACACACATGTGCACCTGTGCGTAGCCCAAATCGGCGACGGTGTCGGTGTAAATGACACTGGCACCGCCGCCAGCTACCATCAGCCACACACGACCCCTGCAGTGGTATAGGAGGAGAAGACAAGCATTTTGCACAGCGAGCTGTGTTTTTTGTTCATGCTTTTGTCTGAAACAGCCTCGATATTATGCAGCATTACACACTTTGGTGCTTGAACGATATGGATGACAAAGGAGGCACCTGTACCTGACTCAAAGTGCTAGCCTCATCACACACTTGAACAGGAATAAAGCCGCCTAAACCTCCACCATGCTCTTCTGTCAGTACAAAATGCAGTTTTAATCAAGTCCCCACTCCACCACACTTACTTGGGGTTGAGAACAGTGAATTTCAAGGAGGCCCCAGTGGTTTCATCCATAATTTGGATGTGCTCTTCAGCGGGAGCGAGCGTGCGCCCAAACGGCAGGGGGAACTCAGCCCCGCACCACTTGCTGCTGCTGCGGAACTGGGCAGTGTCGTCCAGCTCCATCTGCAGTCCATGAGGTTATTTATTGAATTGGCCAGTACTATACGGTGTATATACGGTATTTCAAGTAGAGACATCACCATGCATATGGTCATATACGGTGTGCATATACAGTTCTGGCCGACCCTAGCTACATACAATATGACATCATAAGGTACTAATAAGAAGACTAATATTTCGACCAAAAACATGGCAGGCTTAGTCCACTCGCACCATCACCTGCACTGCAAGACCTGACGTTTTGACTAGAAAACCGGCGGACCCAGTCCACTTGCACCATTGGCTGCCACTGCAAAGCCTTGTGCAGGACTGTTGAGCACGCAGCGCACTTGCACCATTCGCTGCCACTGCGAAGCCCACTGCAGGACAACATTGAGCGCACAGCGCACTGCATGCCCTATGGTGCTGAGAAAACAGGGGACGCCAAGATGCGCTTGCCCGGACAGGAAGGTACATCGTGTCCCTACTTGTCCATCCTGTTTACATCTAGGTGTAGGGCTACATACCATCCTGTTCACATCTACTTGTCCAACTACTTGTCCATCCTGTTTACATCTAGGTGTAGGGTTTCATACCATCCTGTTCACATCTGCTTGTCCATCTACTTGTTCAACTACTTGTCTATCCTGTTTACATCTAGGTGTAGGGTTACATACCATCCTGTTCACATCTACTTGTCCATCTACTTGTCCAACTACTTGTCCATCCT
>Ga0307963_1003165_pt1 | contig 13044 bp, 15 predicted proteins | sample OrgLakmetagen594_FD_201829 | JGI IMG/M metagenome (GOLD analysis project Ga0307963, IMG submission 201829) | Saline water microbial communities from Organic Lake, Antarctica - #594 | ecosystem: Environmental > Aquatic > Non-marine Saline and Alkaline > Saline | place: Antarctica: Organic Lake...
GGCATTGTAATGTTCTGGAGGCTGGGGGGACAATTCGTGGTGGTTGGAGGGTGGTTGGTGCAAGCCCAGGGTACCCCCCAAAATAGCAAAAATACGTTTGCGTATTATACGCGTATGTCGTATTAATAGCGTATTAATCCGTATGGGACGTCTCAAAAGTCCGTATGACCCATCCCTGGATTTAACTGTTGGAGGCCTAATTACAGATTTAACTGTTGGAGGCCTAATCACAGATTTAACTGTTGGAGGCCCAATCACAGATTTAACTGCTGGAGGCCTAGTCACAGATTTAACTGTTGGAGGCCTAATCACAGATTTAAATGTCGGAGGCCTAATCACAGATTTGACTGTTGGAGGCCTAATCACAGATTTAACTGTTGGAGGCCTAATCACAGATTTAACTGCTGGAGGCCTTTTTGTTGGAGGCCTTCTTTCTTTGTTGGAGGCCTTCTTTGTTGGAGGCCTTCTTGTTGGAGGCCTTCTTGTTCTTTGTTGGAGGCCTTCTTTCTTTGTTGGAGGCCTAATCACGCGGGAGCTACACTTTAAATTTAAGTGGGGCTCTAAGACACGGGAGGGCTGTCGCCGCTGTATTTTGGAGGCTATGTTCTCCACATTGCTCACGGCTTCAACTGCGCATGTGCCCTGATTTCATTGCAATGATTCCATTGGCCTGGTTTCATTGAACTTGGACACCGCAAACATTACCTCTGAGATGTCATAGATCATTGTAGATGCAGATGTGGTTCCACCCTCGTCGTACTTGCTCAGGCCACTGAACAGGTAGATCTTATCATCTAGGAGAGCGTAGGCCATGCGGTACCTGGATGTGTGTTTACGTGTGTTTTTGTTTTTGTTTAGAGTCAGGGATGGGTCATACGGCGTAGGCGTATTATACGTCGTATCGTATTTATCACGTATTTAACCATGTTTTACAAATTGCTCCGTATAATACGATTTTGGGCACTTAACGAATTCTGCAGCCACAAGCCCCCCAGAAGCCCCCAGAAGCACTCCCAGGCCCTCTAGAGCCCCCCAGAGGAACTCCCAGCCCCTCAGAACGTAGCATGATCACTTGCTTATTGCTACCACAACCCAGAAGGTGACGGCTGTAGCGTTGATGAATTGTGCAACAGCTGCATCCACACAAGCCTTGGTCACTGCCCTCTTGCTGCAGGTGTTCAATGACTGTGTAGATGCTGCTGCTGATGTGCTTGCTGTAGTCCTGTGCAGGTGCCTCTCTCTTCCTGCATGCTCCTCCCTCTGAGCGCTAGCGTCGGCAATTTCTCCCATGCGAGCGCTGCGACTACGCTCTGAGGATTCCTGCCGGGTCAGCTTTGCATGCTGCTACACCTACGCTGCGATTCTGCCTCACGAAGTGCTCACGGATGCGGGGGGCACCGCTGCTGAAATCTCGGAATCCTGGCATCCGGCATCGGCATCTGGCATCTCTTTAATCTGCCCCTTCTGTCCCATAACAACAACACGATGCCACTCAGGGTCTTTACCAGGAGGCATTGTAATGTTCTGGAGGCTGGGGGGACAATTCGTGGTGGTTGGGGGGTGGTTGGTGCAAGCCCAGGGTACCCCCCAAAATAGCAAAAATACGTTTGTGTATTATACGCGTACGTCGTATTAATGGCGTATTATACCGTATGGGACGTCTTAGAAGTCCGTATGACCCATCCCTGGTTAGAGTAATATATAACATGCTAGGAGAGCTAGAACTTAGGTGTGTATGCAGGGAATTTCAAAACACACGAGTGTGTGGTTTTATGGGTCTGGCCAATTCCAAATTTATAGGAGAAACTCATTGCGTGTGTGTTGTGTGTGCTTTTGGGTGTGTGTTGTGTGCGCTCTTGTGTGTGTGTGTGTGTGTGTGTGTGTGTGTGTGTGTGTGTGTGTGTGTGTGTGTGTGTGTGCGTGCGTTTACCGAGCGGAAATGCTCTTTGATACACATGGGAAATGCTATGAATTGACAGCATTGCACAGCACAGAAAGAGGCCCTATAGGAACTCACGACACGGCCTCACAATATGGCCTTTTTCTTCTCTCGATTCACTCTCATAATATGGTCTCTTTTTAAGTTTTTTTGCGCCTAGTGACATTCACTATTTGCGCCTAGTGAACTGCACTAAGAGGTTTTGCACTAAGAACTAAGTGACGTGCACTAATTGCGCCTAGTGACATGTACTAAAAAGCTCAGCTCAGCGTTCACACACTCAGCATGATTAAGGCTGAGGGGAGGAGCGCGCAGATGCTCTCACCTAGGAGACCTTTTCTTGTCAAATTCAGATAAAAGCCTCTGTTTGGGGGTGCATGATAATTATCCTCAAAATCCATTTTTCCATGCAGCACATTTTAAGTGTACACCTCCATATGGATGTACCCCTCCAAATCGCGCGTCAAGCCCCAACACCCTACCGGGGTTCTGGCATGTCAGCCAGCTGAGAGTGCTTCATGGTCACTGGATCATACACGACCTGTATGTGATGAGTGAGTGGACTGTACGTGATGAGTGAGTGGACTGTATGTGATGAGTGAGTGGACTGTATGTGATGAGTGAGTGGACTGTATGCGATGAGTGAGTGGACTGTACGTGATGAGTGAGTGGACTGTGCGTGATGAGTGAGTGGACTGTATGTGATGAGTGAGTGGACTGTGCGTGATGAGTGAGCGGTATACGTAGGGTAGGCAAGAACTACATATATACACCGTATATGACCATATATTTGATTATTTCCCTGCCAAAGACACCGTATGTACACCGTATATCGTATATATATATGGTTCTGGCTAAGCCTAACTATACGTGACGAGTAAATAGACTTAGACACAAGGGGTAAATGAGCGGATCATATACAACCTGGGCGAGATGCATGAATGGACTATACTTAAGGGGTGAATGAGTGAGCGTATCAAACACGGCCTGGGGGTGACGAGTGAGCAAGGGCTTCCTATCTAAGAAAAGAACGTGAGCAGTGTGGAGGTGCAAAGAAAATTAGTATGCGTGCACTGTTATCTTCCTGGAGCTATGACGAAATATCGACCAGGCCAGGGGAGGGAACACCAGGTTTTAATACACACACGGATAGAAATGTAAGCAGTCAAAAGAGAGTGAGAACTTGTCGTTTACAATCTTTCAAAGCATGATTTAAATTGAAAAGCACGCACGTTCCTGAATTCCCGCACTGGCCCAATACCACAGCCAACCCTGCTGCTACGGGCATTAACATTTTACATCATGGTCCTAATTTCACGCAAGGCCTGAACTTGACGCACAGCCATGGTTGAAAAACCTTCTTCTTTATGTCTTCCAAGCGGGATGTTGTGGCTCTGCATCCATTGGGTGGTGCAGGACACAAAACAGCATGCTTTCCTATTCATGTTGGTGGCGTTTACAGTACCTGTGTTCTTTTCTTTTTCTACTCCTAACGTACAGCCCCGGTCTCACGCACCAGTGAGTTCAGGATCTCGCCCGGGACTTCTTGGTCCTCTTCTTCCTTGAGGCGCAGGCCTCCAAACATGTAGATTTTGTCGTTATATGACACAGCCTGAGGGAGTGCAATTCCGAGATAGTTTAGTGACAGGCCTCCAAACAGGTAAATGTTGTATTTGTACGATACAGCCTGGGGGAGTGCAATCTAAGAAGAGTGTGCATGAACAGGAGCTGGAAAGAGAAAAAGCTACGCAGGCAGTGAAAATCACTCCCCACTGGTATGAAGAAAATGGAGCCATTTAAGTTTCTTGTGCCGCCCATACGTGCCTGATCATACAGCAGCTAGAGCGTACGGAAGTAGGTATCGGGTACCAGCTGACAAGTGTGCCGTGTGATATACAAACAGGGTGGCGGCGTGGATGCATGATAGGAACAATGAGGCATGCATAAATTATTGATTGCGCCTCTTCGTAACAATACGCATTATAGTTGGTTCCCGAGCAGGATGGATACGCAAACATACAATGGTACATGAGGCGCATGGACATGGACATGGCTCTTAACGCTGCGCCCGCACAATCCTTGCACATACCACCGCGGGGTGGAAGGTAGGAGCAAGGGCACATTCTTGTGAGGCAGTGACACTTGCTAAGTCGAAGAAGAATAGGCACTGAGCATTATTTCTTACTGACATTGCGTAGCAGAGGATAAGCGTTTTTCTCCATTCAAATTTAACCAGGTCTTTCTGTCACGTGCGCTCTGTTCCTCCCATTCCATCAGCATGCCTGCACATGCCTGGTGTGAACATTCCGTTCGCATAACTCACTCCTGCATCAGAACGAGCCAATTCCAGGTCTGGGTGTGTAACCCACAGGCCACGGTCTCCAACTATGTTGCCTCCAAGCGAAAAGCCCGTCATAGTCTGCGTTAAAAGGCCAAAAGTAGAGGTGTGGATTAGAAAGAGACCTGTGGCAAATAACACAAAGCAGTTAAAACCCTATTGCTCAGGGCACTGAACAGGTCTATGCCTTGTTTTGAGCACCCCCCACCTCACCTTGCTGGGATTCGAGGAGAAGAAGCCGTCCATGGCATTTAAAGAGTTGACCTGTATCGTTCAAGAGAAGTTACCATGTTGACTGATACAAACACAAGAGTTTAACCACAAAAAGAAAAGCAGAGGAGCGAGCTGCGTGAGTCCCAACAAGGCAAAAGGCCGTGAGACTCACGTTGGATTTGCTCCGGTCATCCAAGGAGTTGACTTCCGCAGTGGCGTAGGCACCCAAGATGAGGCCCACCAGACCGAGGACGCAGGCAAACACCACGGCAGCAATCATCCAAGCACTGCGGGTGGCAAGAGGGTGGACTGTCAGTCCGTGCCTGTACAGGTCTATGAACCTTGCGCCTACTTGCATTGCATTCAATTCTCAGTACATTCCCTTAGCTGCCTTCATAACCTAGTCTGTCAATAAATATTGGGACAGGTTGCGTATCCCATCATCAGGCAAGTGTGGGTGTTCTCGGTTCGCCTTGGACTGGCATACTGCAAATGTGCCGCCGTCTCGGGATATCCCGGAGGATCCTCGCGGCTTGAGCCCTTACCTTGCTGCGGCTCCTTTCCTGTGCGGAAAAGGAGGTGAAGAGGCGTCCCCTGCGTCGATGACGACGTGGCTGGGGGTGGACCCATTTCCTCCCGCGAGGGGGTTTGAGTGTTCTTTTTCCATTTTGGTCAATGCTAATTAAATACTTATAACATTGAATTTGCAGATGCCGGAACAAAATCGGTAACCCAGTGTGTGTGTTTTTTAAGAGTACCACAAAGAAACAAAACTTATAAAATGTCCAAAACGTGTTAGCGAGTGAAGCGCGTAAGGCTCCCCTCATCCCATCCAACTTGATGGTGGACAGGGAGTTGCACAGGTATTGGGCATGCGCACATTCTTTAGAAGCTGGTTGTGCTGCAAACTCTGATCCATCACTGCGGTGGTTCTGAGCATGCATGATGGAGCGCAGGCACGTCCGCGCTAACACACACGCACTTATGCATGTACACGAGTGTGATACGCATGCATACTTAGACGCATGCATGTGCTCTGCTCTTTGCCTCTCGCACAGGGAAAAGAGGGAGCGTTCACGCAGCGCTTCTCCCCACCATGTGAAAGACAAGCGGCGCAAGGAGCAGCAGCCTGCGGACGAGGGGAAGAAGGAGAAGAAAGAGAAGGCTCCTAAAAAGGAAAAAAAGGAGAAGAAGGAGAAGAAGAAAAAGGACAAGAAGGACAAGAAGGAACGGAAGGAGAGGGGCGTGGAGGGGGAGAAGAATGGGGAAGTAGATGGCCTGCACAGCTCTCGAAGCCCCAGCCCCGGTCCCAAGGGAGGGAAAGACAGCCACAGGAAAGAGGATGAGCATGGAAGGCGTAGCAGCCCCAGCTCCGAAAGAGAGGACAGGAGCGGGAGGGAGGAGAGGAAGGAGAGGGCGCAAGCTCCTGTTGCTGAGGAGAGCAAAGCTGATCGCAAGGCGGATAGAAGCAGCAGCTCTCGTTCCCCTCCTGCCCAACAACGACCCTCCAGGTCAGAGGCTGCGCTTGTGCCTGTGTGGTGAATGTGTCACTGCGTGTGTGTATATGTGTGTGCATGTGTGTGTATTTGTGTGTGTGTATGTGTGTGCGTGTGTGTGTGGGGAGGGGGAGGGGGGGAGGTTTGCTCGTGGGTGCGTGGGTGCTGTGCGCATGCTTGCATGTGTCCGTGCGTGCATGTGTGCATATGTGTAGCGTGTGTGATGTTTGGGCATATCCTTGAGCATGTGTGTGCGTGTGTGTTTAAGTGTGAATTTTCGTTGTTTTGCTGTGTTGAAGATTGCTTTCACCACGTTTCTTATCGATAAAAATGAAATATGTCTTGCACATCTTGCGCCCCCTCCTGCTGTTCATCCACTTTCTCATCCACACATGCGCAGCGTCAAGCCCTGAGCCGTGCTTGTAGCCCTGCTGCTCATTCACGTTCTCATCCACATATGCGCAGCCATGAGCCTGTGCCCATAGCCCCACCTGCTGCTCATCTACATTCTCATCCACACATGCGCAACATCAAGCCCTGAGCCGTGCCTGTAGCCCTGCTGCTCATTCACGTTCTCATCCACATATGCGCAGCCATGAGCCTGTGCTCATAGCCCCACCTGCTGCTCATCTACATTCTCATCCACACATGCGCAGCGTCAAGCCCTGAGTCGTGCCTGTAGCCCTGCTGCTCATTCACGTTCTCATCCACATATGCGCAGCCATGAGCCTGTGCCCATAGCCCCACCTGCTGCTCATCTACATTCTCATCCACACATGCGCAGCCACGAGCCTGTGCCCATAGTCCTGCTGCTCATGCACCTTCTCAATCACGCAAGTGCAGCCCAAAAGCCGTGTCCAAAACCCCTCCTGTTGCTCGTCCACACTTGTCCACACATGCACAGCCTTAGCCCTGGGCCTGTGCCTAAATTGCCCCCTGTCACTCATTCATGCAGCCCCAACCCTGAGCCTGCTCAACACCCTTTCTGCTGCTTATCCACATTCTCATTCACACGGGCAGCGCCGTTTCCTTGAGCCTGTGCCTTGACTCCCCCTGCTACTCATCCACTCCCTTCATTCCTGCAGCCCCAGCCCTGAACCCAAGAAACGGCCCAAAGCCCCTCCTGCTGCCTCCCGCCTCAGCCGCAGCAGGTCCCCTCCTCCCCCTGCTACTCAAGAGCGTGAGCGTGAACGCGATCGTGACCGTGAGCGTGATGCCAGGCGCAAGTCTAGCCCTGTGCAGGAGAGGCGGCGGCCTGTCAGCCTTAGCCCGCCTCCGGCCACACGCCGCGCGCTCTCTCGTGAGAGGGGGAGCCGCGGTGGAGAGCGGGAGACCAGGTGCGTGTGCATGTCTGTGTGTGTATGTATGTGTGTTTGTTTGTCTTATATGACGCTTATTGGTTTGGTCCTTGCTGCTACTGGTCCACACACTCCAGTGAGAACATTAGCAGTGGTGCTTGAAGCTCACGCTCTGCTCCTGCTATTACTACTGCTGATGCTGCTGCTGCTGCTACTACTGTGCTGCTGCTCCTACTCTTGCTGCTGCTGCTGCTGCTGCTCCTGATCCTGCTGCTGCTGCTGCTGATGATGATAATGCTACTGATGCCACTGCACACAATATGAAAGTGTGTTGCACTGATACCTACGCAGGCGCAGTCCAGAGGCCGGCCGACAGAAGCGCAGGAGCCCTTCCCCCGCACGAAGGCGCCGCTCCTCCTCCCCAGCAGCTGCCAGGAAGAGCCCCTCCCCCGCGCGCAAGCGCAGGAGCCCTTCCCCCACACGAAGGCGCCGCTCCTCCTCCCCAGCAGCTGCCAGGAAGAGCCCCTCCCCCGCGCGCAAGCGCAGGAGCCCTTCCCCCACACGAAGGCGCCGCTCCTCCTCCCCAGCAGCTGCCAGGAAGAGCCCCTCCCCCACGCGCAAGCGCAGGAGCCCTTCCCCCACACGAAGACGCCGCTCCACCTCCCCAGCAGCTGCCAGGAAGAGCCCCTCCCCCGCGCGCAAGCGCAGGAGCCCTTCCCCCGCACGAAGACGCCGCTCTATTTCACCTGCGCCTGTCACTAGGAGGCGCCGTTCTCCCTCACCTGCACCTGTGCGCAGGCGCCGCTCTCCTTCGCCTGCACCTGTGCGCAGGTACCGCGCGTGTAGCATGTGTGCCTTGTGTGTGTGTGCCGTCGCTCTTGTTCCTTTGCCTGCACCAGTGCGCAGGTACTGCGCGCGTAGCATGTGTACCTTGTGTGTGCTGTTCGTCCTTGCTCCTTTACCTGCACCTGCGCAAAGGTACTGCACGCGTAGCATGTGTACCTTGTATGTGCCGTTGCTCTTGTTCCTTTGCCTGCACCAGTGCGCAGGTACTGCCCGCGTAGCATGTGTACCTTGTGTGTGCCGTTTGTCCTTGTTCCTTTGCCTGCACCTGCGCGCAGGTACTGCACGCGTAGCATATGTGTGACCCGTGTGTGCTGTTTGCCTTTGTTCCTTCGTCCACATTTGGGTGCATGTACTGCACGCGTAGCATGTGTGACTTGTGGTGGATGTGTCCGTTGCATTGTGTGGCGTGACGTAGGCCCTTGTATGCACCGCTTTTATTCGTCAACACATGTGTGCAGTGTGCAGATGATGTACGTGTGTGCCTACCAGCACACGCATGCCAAATGCACGCGTGTGTATGTAAACGTGTGTGTTAACATGTATTTGTAAATGTCGCGAACTTGTAGGGTTGGCCAGTTCCGTATATATACACCGTATATGACCGTATATTTGGTGATATCCCTGCCAAAAATACCGTATTGACACTGTGTATCTGGTATATTATATACAGTTCTGGCCAACCCTACAGTCATGTCATTAATGTTATTTCCTGCATACGTATTGCATTGTGTTGCTTTTTCTTCAACTCACTCAGCACTCAGCACGCCCGTCTAAATGCTTCAAGCCTCAGGTGGCCCTTGGCTGTGCTAATTTACCCTTGGCTGTGCTAACCGCATCAAATTTGAATTCCTAAGTGCGCCCATCATAATGCTTAGAGCCTCAGGCAGCCCTTGGCTGTGCTAAACTACCCTTGCCTGTGCTAACCTACCCTTGGCTGTGCTAACTAAATTATATTCGACTTCCTGAACGTGCCCAATCAACGTCCAGGCTGATCTGTCAGTGCACCTTGCCCTATCTACTGAATCTTTTTACTGAGTGTGCCCCATAACACGTCCGACAAAGCTGGCAGGGCAGCTAGCCTGACCCTAAAACGTGCTCACTGCTCGATGCTGTATCCTTGCCTGGTGATGTGGTGCTTCCCTGTGTTGATTGGTGGGAGCCGAGTTCTTTCACCTGCCTTGATGTGTGTTCTAATGAGCCATTTTTACCAAATTGCAGGAATTGTGTTAAGCTCTGCCTGTTTGCTCCTAGGTGCAGAGACAACGTGACACGCTGTGTGTGCGTGTGCTGTGTGTGCTATGAGTTTGCACATGTCCTGTGTGTTTGTGTGTGTGCTTGTATGTGTGTGTTAGTGTGTAGACCCTTGTCAACAGTTATTTCATCTCTGCGCAACAAAGCTTGCCCATAATAATTTGCGACTTATCCTCTCTATACTTCTCTGCTGATCTCACACACACGTATACACACACCCAAACACAAATGTTTTACATTAACAATGCTTGCAGGCGGCGCACCCCATCCCCCGCTACCGCCCGCCGCCGTCGCAGCGCATCTCCTGTTGCAACACGCACACGACGAGTGAGCAGAAGCAAGAGCCCAGTGGCCACACGCACACGACGAGTGAGCAGAAGCAAGAGCCCAGTGGCCACACGCACACGACGAGCGAGCAGAAGCAAGAGCCCAGTGGCCACACGCACACGGCGAGCGAGCAGGAGCAAGAGCCCAGTGGCCACACGCACACGACGAGCGAGCAGAAGCAAGAGCCCAGTGGCCACACGCACACGACGAGTGAGCAGGAGCAAGAGCCCGGTGGCAACACGCACACGACGTGTGAGTAGAAGCAGAAGCCCAGCGGCTAGGAGGAAGCGGAGTCCCAGTCTCAGCAGCAGTAGTAGCAGCAGCCGCAGCAGCAGCAGGGGTCCAGCAGAGGGAGGGAAGCGTGAGGGGAGGAGAGCTAGTGGTGGTGGCGGTGTTGATGTGGCAAGAAAAGAGGGGGCTGCTAAAGGGGAAGGACGAGAGGATGGGAGGGGGGAAAAGGGGAAGGCGGGCGAAGAGGAGGATGAGGTTGAGGGGAGGAGGGAGGGACGTGAAGGGGCAGGGGGAGAGGGGAGGAAGGAGAGGAGAAGAAGTGTGAGTAGCCGCAGCAGTGACAGCAGCAGCTCTGCTTCTCCCGCCCCACGCAGTGACAGGTCAGAGTGTGTGTGCATTGTGTGTGTGCACGTGTGCATGTGTGTGATAGTGCAAATGCATGTGCGTATGCATGCATGTATTCACAAAGGCTTTGCCAACTCACAGGATCACTGCTCTTCTTATGGCTGTACTTACACAGTAACAGCAACACGTTTTGTGGTTGCACCTCCACATTGGTACACCACATTATTACACCATCTAAGCAGTCACTGGCTTGACATTCAGGGTTTCGCATCGCATTTGATGTTTCTGTTAGGCTCTGATGTTTCTGTTAGGCTCCTCCTCTTTTTTAGATATTTCTGTTAGGCTTTTGATGTGTCTTTTTGATGTTTCTGTTAGGCTTATGATGTTCCTGTTAGGCTCCTCCTCTGCTGGTATCCTGTTAAGGCTCTGCAACATGCAAACTGGTATACTGTAATTCTCAGTGAGAAACACTGAACACCATACCCACTCTTCTTCGTACTCACGAACGCTCAGGGGTGGCCCTGAGCCCATGGACACAGACCAGCATCCCCTCCCTCCTCCCCCATCTCACGAGCTACCTCCGCCCCCTCCCGCACACGAGCAGCAAACTCTCCCCCCTCCCCCATCCATGCGCGAGCAGCAGCAGCAGCAGCAGGAACATCTGCCTGGTCCTCCTCCACCTCCAGATCTAGCTAATGTGCCGGCACCAGAAGCACCACCAATAGAGGAGAAGGCAGACAACATCAAAGAGCAGCAGCCGGCGCCTGCTGTCCTGCCGCGTACGCCTCTGGACAGGGCGATGGAGGCCGCAGCAGCCATGAACCACAGGTGGTGTCCATCTCTCAGTGGTTAGGGGGCATGCACATATGTGTCGGCTGCATTGGGTGCTGTGTGTGAGTGAGCATGCGCGCGTGCACGCGTGCATGTGCGTGTGGCGTGCAGTGTACTCGACTCACAGTGCGCCATTGTGCTACCTGTACTTGTATTGTGTACCCCTACGAATACGTTCTCCTATGAATACCGCCTCAATTTTTGAGCACACGCGGTATGAGCCCTCCAACCTCTAAATGACCACCACCACCACCTGCACTGCACTGCACAACCATAACACATCCACACGAGATGCAACCTGACCTGCCTCCCCCCTCCTCACAGTATGGGCCTCCCATCCTAGATCTACCACCCGCAATGCAGGTGTCTTTACACTCCATCAATACATATTTAGGGTTGGCCAGAACCATGTGTATACGGTGTATATACGGTATTTTTGGCAGGGAGATCACCAAATATATGGTCATATACGGTGCATATATACGGTAAATTGTATGTACGGTTAACTGTAATGTGCTTGTTTGTTTGGAATTATGTACCATGTAATTGTAATGTCCTGGCCAACCCTGAACACATTTAATCATGTGCATTAACAATTACGCTTCTCTCCTCACAGAATGGGCCTCCCGTCCTCAGAGCTACCACCATTGCAGTCGTCTTCACACACTTATCAATGCATGTTACATTACGTGCTATCGTGCTCTATTTGTCAACGTGCTAAACCCCTGCGTTCCTCCTCACAGTATGGGCCTCCCATCCTCAGATCTACCGCCTGCACCGCAACAACAGCCACAGCCGGCCCAGCCTGCTGCCGCTCCTGAGGGCGCCCAACAAGGTATGGCAATGCGTTGGGTTTTTGTCACACCTGAACCACATGTGCCCACACACACCCACACCCACACCCACATACACACGTGCATGACCCATCCACACATCCACACCTATGCACACAAGCTCAGCAGTTGCCCACACGCACACACATACGTGTGCGCCACCTTTGAGTATTGCTGTGTTTGCTGCCCCAGGTGGTGAGCCTGAAAGACACAGGTATGCACCTACAAACAGACAAGCACATTCTCACACGCACACAGGCGTGAATATGTGTGTTTTCACCCACATGTACGTACATATTCACACACTCTCACACGCACACAGGCGTTGAAACGCATGTTTTGACCCACGCGTACGTACATATACAAACACTCTCACACGCGCACAGGCGTTGAAACGCATGTTTTTACCCACGCGTACGTACATATACGCTCTCACACGCGCACAGGCGTGAATACGCATGCTTTGACCCACTCTTATGTACATGCACACTCTCTCACGTGCACACGTCAATGCACAGTTTTTTGTTGTGCTGCTGCCCCAGGTGGTAAGCCTGAAAGACACAGGCTTGCACCCACAAACAGACAGGGCACATCCTCACACACACAGGCGCAAGTACGCAAGTTGCATCCACACTTGTGCGCTCCCACACTTGCACACACACACACACACACACACACACGTACAAGCATGAGTTTTTGTCTTGCTGCTGCTCCAGGTGGTAAGCCTGGGAGGCGCAGCAGGTGGAGTGATGCTGATAAGGGCAGTGGAGAGGCGGCAGGTGTGTATTGATTTGTGTGTGTATTTGTGTGTGCGCGCATGTGTGTGCGCGTGCGTATGTGCATGTGGGTGGAGTGATGCTGACAAGGGCAGTGGAGAGGCGGCAGGTGTGTATTGATTTGTGTGTGTATTTGTGTGTGTGCGCATGTGTGTGCGCGTGCGTATGTGCATGTGGGTGGAGAGATGCTGACAAGGGCAGTGGAGAGGCGGCAGGTGTGTATTGATTTGTGTGTGTATTTGTGTGTGCGCGCATGTGTGTGCGCGTGCGTATGTGCATGTGGGTGGAGTGATGCTGACAAGGGCAGTGGAGAGGCGGCA
>Ga0307963_1003166_pt1 | contig 13042 bp, 17 predicted proteins | sample OrgLakmetagen594_FD_201829 | JGI IMG/M metagenome (GOLD analysis project Ga0307963, IMG submission 201829) | Saline water microbial communities from Organic Lake, Antarctica - #594 | ecosystem: Environmental > Aquatic > Non-marine Saline and Alkaline > Saline | place: Antarctica: Organic Lake...
GTGCAGAAGCTCCTGCTTGAGTAGACCCATTGGCTGCTGCTGTTGCTGTTGCTGTTGTGAGTACATAAGGAGCGTGCCTGCATCTTGGGATCCTTCTTGCTGGTGGTAAATATCAGCACCTGGCAGCACACCCCCGCTTGCAGGGCGCGCGCTGGCGCCAACCGCACCTCCACCTGTGGTGGAAGATGACGCACACAGGTGTCAGGTGCTAGACACACACACTCACACACACACACACACACATGCAGACCCGCAACTGCTTACGACCCACAACAGTAGTGCTTGAGTGCGCATTCTCCCCCCCTCAACCCCCTATAAGAACGTCAGGTGTTTTTCCAGGCATAGCGTGCAATGTCCAAGGGGGCATTGGTGCAAACGTGCGGATGCGGGACATCTGTGAATGAGGGTCTTTGAGGCATTCACATGCAGTGCGGATGCGGGACATCTGTGAATGAGACTGTTTGAGGCATTCACATGCAGTGCGGATGCGGGACATCTGTGAATGAGACTGTATGAGGCATTCACATGCAGGACGTAGAAGCAGTGCTGCGCAGCACCCTACAATCAGGATAAGGTGCACACTACCACTAGTGTACTGTTATCTGTAGCTGGAGGTTCACACAACTGCCATGCTGCAGCCGCAGACTGCATTGTGTGTGTGTGTGTGTGTGTGTGTGTGTGTTACATGCCGCAGACTGCAGTGGCTAACCTCTAACTTGCATTGCCCTAAACAAAACGCCACGACTAACTCTGACAGACGATCGCAAATAATGACCGGTAGTCGCCACAAGTGACAGACCACTGTTATGACTGACCGGCTGTCATCATCATAGGCACTCGTCACAACTGGCAGGCCATACTATTATCATTGGTCGGCGCTCATCACGACTGGCAGGCGATCAACACTGACAGGCTACCATCTCACCACACACACACACACACACACACACACACACACACACACACACACACACACAGTGAAACCAGCAACACACCACAGGATCTCACTCACACACACACACACACACACACACACACACACATGCAGTGAAACCAGCGCAACACAACTTTTACCATCTTGCAGCGACCCCCCAAAGACCCCTACTTCGCACCTCACCCTAGAGTTGGCCAGAACCGTATACGACCGTATACATGATGAAATCCCTGCCAAAATACCATATACACACCGTATATATGGTTCTGGCCAACCCTACCTCACCCCCATTCACGCAACGCCCAAGCGCCCCACCTCAAAGTTAACTCAACCTACCGTCACACTGATCAGCGCTGTGCCTTTTTTTCCCTTCGAATTTTTATTCGTTGGTGCTACAAGTGCGCGTTGCTACGACAACAAACGCTCCCCTGTCATGCTGAATCAATGGCATGGACAAATCGTGTGATTTCCCCTGGATTTATAATGTGAGCAACGGTTTTATGGTTATTTGGTTGTTTGGCCAGTTTAGATGGTCCTCTTGTAACATACTCGCTCTTTTCTCAGACTTGTCTGAGCCATCTCCTCTTGGGCGTTGCTTGAGCCGTCGATTCCTTCTCGCGTGGAGAGGGAGGAGACGTTAAATACACAAGTTTCACAGTGCTGCACACACGCAGCCTAGCAGTCACACATTTTGACTGATGGTTAATCTGTAAAACCTCTGTAACCTGTGTAGCCTCTCACACTCAGCCTACTGTAACACTGAACCCCACCTCCGAGGCTGGAATCATCACCGGCAGACGACCAGGTTGCCATAGGAGGAAGCACGACGCCACTGGACTGATGCGTGGACATCCCATCTCTAGCTTCGCCCTCGCCAGCTTTGCTGCTGCTGCTCATCGGTGTGAGGCAAATTGTGAGGCAATAATTGCATCGGTGTGAGGCAAATTGTGAGGCAATATTGTGAGGCAAATTGTAAGGCAGTAATTGCATCGGTGTGAGGCAAATCGTGAGGCAATAATTGCTTTGTGTGCGGCAGCGGTTGCATGAAGTGAGGATTGCACTGTGCGAGGCAGCGATTGCATTGTGTGAGGCAGCGATTGCATTATGTGAGGCAGCGATTGCATTGTGTGAGACAGCGATTGCATTGTGTGAGACAGCGATTGCATTGTGTGAGGCAGCGATTGCAATATGTGAGGCAGCGATTGCATTGTGTGAGACAGCGATTACACACAGCAGTGTGAGACAGCGATTGCATTGTGTGAGACAGCGATTGCATTATGTGAGGCAGCGATTACATTATGTGAGACAGCGATTGCATAAAGTGAGGCAGCAATTGCATTGTGTGAGACAGCGATTACACACAGCAGTGTGAGACAGCGATTGCATTATGTGAGACAGAGATTGCATTATGTGAGACAGCGATTGCATTGTGTGAGACAGCGATTGCATTGTGTGAGGCAGCGATTGCAATGTGTGAGGCAGCGATTGCATAAAGTGAGGCAGCAATTGCATTGTGTGAGACAGCGATTACACACAGCAGTGTGAGACAGCGATTGCATTGTGTGAAAACAGCAATTGAATTGTGTGAGACAGCGGGTACATTGTGTGAGACAGCGATTACGAACAGCGGTGTGTGTTGAGTACGCTGCATATGTACAGGAGCCTTTTTAATCCTTTAGGTCCCGAAAGAGGGGATGCTCTGTTAACAATTTAAAAAGACCTCATTCCTCCGACGTAATCTGTGTGTGACCTTGACACTGGACTGGAGAGTGTGACCTTGACACTGGACTGGAGAGTGTGATCTTGACACAAACTAGTGTGATCTTGACACTGAACTGGAGAGTGTGACCTTGACACCGGACTGGAGAGTGTGACCTTGACACCGGACTGGAGAGTGTGACCTTGACACTGAAACCGAACTGGAGAGTGTGAACTTGACACTGGAATGGAGAGTGTGACCTTGACACTGAAACTGAACTGGAGAGTGTGACTTTGACACTGGACTGGAAAGTGTGACCTTGACACTGAAACTGAACTGGAGAGTGTGACTGTAATCTTCACACTGGACTGGAGAGTGTGACCTCGACACTGGAGAGTGTGACCTTGCCACTGGAAAGCATGCCACCGCATCCCTCTAGCCGAGGGTTTGGGCAAAAATCATACTGTATGGATGCAAGCTTCCCCATTGTGGATCTCAGTTCAAGGCAATCAATGGTGTGTATGTTACCTGGAGGCCCCGTCTTTCATGCTGAGGGCTTGGACCGTGCTCCTGCTGCTGCCGCCTTTGGTCAGGTGTCTGTAAACGTTCGGCAGTAATGGATGTGTGGTTTTAACCTGTGTGGTGTGAGAGCCATAAACAGAGCACCAGCTGTTGCTGTTGCTCCTGCTGCTGCCGCCTTTGGTCAGGTGTCTGTAAACGTTTGGCAGTAATGGATGTGTGGTTTTAACCTGTATGGTGTGAGAGCCATAAACAGAGCACCCGCTCTTGCTCCTGCTGCTGTCGCCTTTGGTCAGGTATGTGTATGTGTTTTGCAGAATTAAGTTGTGAGGTTAAGTGGTGCAGGTGGCATTATAGGGCTTCAGTTGTGATGCTTGCTTCTGCAACCAGCCGTTCCATGCGTAGCCTCTGACGTGTATTGTAAGATGGCGTCATGAGATGTATATGTGTGTGTGTGCATGTGTGTGCATGTATGCGCGTGTGTGTATGTGCATGTATGTGCATGTGTGTGTGCATGTGTGTGCATGTGCATGTGCGTGGTGTGTGTGCGTGTGTGTGTGTGTGTGTGTGTTTGTGTGTGCGTGTGTGTGCGTGTGTGTGTGCGAGTTTGTGTCCTACATGATTGGCACAGCGCTTTTTGATCTGTGATGTGTGATGTGCGGCAGCGCTTTGTGATGAGTAATGTGCGATGTGTGATGTGTGATGTGTGGCAGCGCTTTGTGATGGGTGATGTGCGATGTGTGATGTGTGGCAGCGCTTTGTGATGAGTAATGTGCAATGTGTGATGTGCGGCAGCGCTTTGTGATGGGTGATGTGCGATGTGTGATGTGTGGCAGCGCTTTGTGATGAGTGATGTGCGATGTGTGATGTGTGGCAGCGCTTTGTGATGAGTAAAGGTACGATGTGTGATGTGTGGCAGCGCTTTGTGATGAGTAATGTGTGATGGGTGATGTGCGATGTGTAATGTGCGGCAGAGTTGTGAAAGGAGGAGCGTGGGCTGTCAATGAATGATTAACCAAACTTAGGAGACACGAAAGGGCTGCTGATAGCAGTCAGCAGTTTATCTTTAGCCTTCCTCCACCCCAAAACGCACCACAGCCCCCACGCCACCTACAGCCCCATGCATCCATGGATACACATACACAGCTGTTCATTTCATCTTGGCAATGGCACTTCGACTTGGCACAGCCTGGTTGCTGTGCGTTTTAAGAGTATGGGCCGCACACCCGTAAACCGTGAGGTTGGTTTGGCAAGAAATGGGCAACTCACAACTGATGTGAGCTACATAACTGTGCTTTACGTGAGCTACAAAATAACGCTCTACGTAGCGAATACAGTGCACTGTGCCGTTCTTTGGTATCAAGGTAGGCAATATAGGACACTGAGAAGGGTAGAAAGTAGATAACATTGGAGTCATCAAGCACAAACACCCACGCAAATGTGTGCGCACGCGCAAGCACACACATTCACACTCACACACATTTGCACATTTACTTCACTACCCACCCCCACCCACTTTCAAATACCTGCACTCATGTACGCACCCACTCCCCCATCACATGCCCTCCCATGCTCACATGCACACCCACACGCGCGTACACAGCCAACCTCCACCCCACCCACCTATACTCACATGAACATCTACCCACACCGGCAAATAAATCCACACCCATCTAACCTCACATGCAAACCCAACATCCACATCCACACCCATCTAACCTCCCATGCAATCCCCACATACACACCCACACCCACATCCACATCCATCTAACCTCACATGCAACCCCCACATACACACCCACACCCACATCCACACCCATCTAACCTCCCATGCAAACCCCACATCCACACCCACATCCACACCCATCTAACCTCCCATGCAAACCCTACATACACACCCACACCCACATCCACACCCATCTAACCTCCCATGCAACCCCCACATACACACCCACACCCACATCCACATCCATCTAAGCTCCCATGCAATCCCCACATACACACCCACACCCACATCCACACCCATCTAACCTCCCATGCAACCGCCACATACACACCTACACCCACATCCACACCCATCTAACCTCCCATGCAAACCCAACATCCACACCCACATCCACACCCATCTAAGCTCCCATGCAAACCCTACATACACACCCACACCCACATCCACACCCATCTAACCTCCCATGCAAACCCCACATACACACCCACATACACACCCATCTAAGCTCCCATGCAAATTCCACATCCACACCCACACCCACACCCACATCTACTCCCATCTAACCTCCCATGCAAACCCTACACCCACACCCACACGTTTAGGTCTACTCCAGCTCACTTCATCCCACACACCACTCAAACCAACAGCGCAAAATTTGACGGCAATATTAACAGGAACCAGAAGCCTGGCCCCTTCATTACTATCTGAAAGCAAGAACAAGAGCTGCCAACGCTCAATGTACCAGCAAGAGCAAGGGCTGCCCAACGCACAAAGTACCTTGAGGTGCACAACGTACCTCGAGCTGCCCAACGCTCAAAGTACCGGCAAAAACAAGAGCAGCCCAAATTACCAGCAAGGCAAGGTATTTTAATAATACATTTCGTCAACCTGCTTTATAATTAGAACAGGCTTTAGAAGGCATACGAAGTAATAATTTTATTATTATTAGACTATTATTCCTCCCTCAGCGAGAAAGCAAATCTAACTCCTACCCAGCAACTCTCATTGAACATGACTGTGTCAGATACGCACTCCACGATGTGTGAGAGGCTGTTGGATGCACACCGGTCAACACAGGCTGTCTGAGGACCACCTTGAGGTGCCACTCTTGGTGCTGCCAATGGACATACTTTCACACACACACACACACACACACACACACACACACACACAGCAAGCACAAGAGCTGCCAACTCCCTAATTACCTACCTTGAGGTGCCGCTCGTGTTGCTGCCAACGGACATACTTTTCAAGTATGCAGGGTGGCCTGGCGGGGGATTAGAGGGTGGGCCATGGCATGACGAGGCATGCACGTCCTTGAAGTTTCCTGTGTGCGTTGCACACATAATGAGAGGAGCGGATTGCGTGCGTGAGTGTGTGCGTGTGTGTGTGTGTGCGTGAAAGAGGGGGGAAGCAATCCTTGGAATTGTGTGAGTTTGCAGCACGAATATTGAGAGTGGCAGATTGCATGCGTTTAGGTTAAAAAAGGGGGGGAGAGGTATGCACGTCCTTGGAATTGCGTGAGTGCGCAGCACAAATAATGAGAGTAACAGACACGTCCTTGGAATTGCATATATGTGTGTAGGAAGGTTATGAGAGCAGTAAACTGTATGTGTGTGCCTGCGTGTGTGTCTGTGTGCCTGGATTTGTGTGTGTGTGTGTGTGTGTGTGTTTGAGTGTGTGTGTGTGTGTGTGAATGTGTTCTGTCAAGATTGACCAGGTTTGTAAGTGGGTCAATGAAATAAGAGAGTGAAGCACTCTCATCATCCAGATTGCATTGCATAAAAAAAACATCACATGATTGAGATGGGTCAAAGCTCATATAAACAAACAAACGCACGTCCCCCCCTCGCCATGGTGTTGCTATCATGTAGATGCAAAAGATTACAAGATTACAAGAAAAAAAGGCCTTCAGTCAAGAAGTGTGACTGCTCGCCTGTTCATAAAGTAAAATAGATTCAAATCTGAATAAAAAAAAGGAGTTTCTTGTGATCTTGTAATCTTGTAGATGCTAAAATAATGGCTATGTGGATAAAATTAGAGAAGAGCGTTTGGCGAGACTCAGTGAAGGGTGCGCAGCTAGATGTTGTTCGGTATGTGAAGAAAGTGTGGTGTGAGTAAATAAAGGGTGTGTGGCAAGATAGATGAAGAGAATGTGGTGTGAGTCAGTGAAGAGTGCGCGGCTAGATGAGCACAGGAGGTACGTCTAGAAAAGTGGGTAAGAAAGTGAAAACCATGTGGTGTGAGTGAAGGGTGCGTAGTTGTATCGGTGAAGGGTGTGTGGCTAGCGAGTGAGGGGGAGTGTGTGGCTAAGAAATTGAAAACCATGTGGTGTGAGTGAAGGGTGCGTAGTTGCATTGGTGAAGGGTGTGTGGCTAGCAAGTGAAGGGTGCGTGGCTAGATAAGTGAAAACTATGTGGAGTGAGTGGAGGGTGCGTAGTTGTATTGGTGAAGGGTGTGTGGCTAGCGAGTGAAGGGTGTATGGCTAGATAAGTGAAGGGTACGAGGTGTGAGTGGAGGGTGCGTAGTTGCATTGGTGAAGGGTGTCTGGCTAGCGAGTGAAGGGTGTGTGGCTAGATAAGTAAAGGGTACGAGGTGTGAGTGAAGGGTGCGTAGTTGCATTGGTGAAGGGTGTGTGGCTAGCGAGTGAAGGGTGCGTGGCTAGATAAGTGAAAGCTATGTGGAGTGAGTGAAGGGTGCGTAGTTGCATTGGTGAAGGGTGCGTGGCTAGCGACTGAAGGGTGCGTGGCTAGATAAGTGAAAACTATGTGGAGTGAGTGGAGGGTGCGTAGTTGCATTGGTGAAGGGTGTGTGGCTAGCGAGTGAAGGGTGCGTGGCTAGATAAGAGAAGGGTACGAGGTGTGAGTGAAGGGTGCGTAGTTGCATTGGTGAAGGGTGTGTGGCTAGATAAGTGAAATCTATGTGGAGTGAGTGGAGGGTGCGTAGTTGCATTGGTGAGGGGTGTGTGGCTAGCGAGTGAAGGGTGCGTGGCTAGATAAGTGAAAGCTATGTGGAGTGAGTGGAGGGTGCGTAGTTGCATTGGTGAAGGGTGTGTGGCTAGCAAGTGACGGGGAGTGTGATGGTAAGGCACACTCATCTAGCTAGACATTGGAACTATTTTTAGAGCTGGAGGCTAGTATGAATTGAGGATGAGGTTTGAGGCTTTTCGCCTTTGACTTTTCGTCGAGTGCACTGAGTTGTACGGGTGTGAACATGACACAAGCGCTGTGGATTCCTGGTGGTACCACAAAAGAAACCAGGTGGTAACACAAAAGAAACTAGGTGAAAAAACAAAAGAAACCAGGAGGTAATACGAACGAAACATCTAAGAAATATGGCCAGCGCTACCTTACCTATAGAGCTGCTTGGGCTGGACCCCACAAGCACACAGCCATCTTGCGCTGAAATGAGCAAGTGGTGTGTGTGTATGTGTACATGTAGCATTTTTTGTGTGCGTTTGCGCGCGAGTTTGTATGAGTGTGTTTGCATTGCAGTTTGTTGGAAACCAGGCTTCACCTGTCAACTTAACCAAACCAAGCAAAGACAAAGGAAGGCGCTGAGAGACAAAGGAAAAAGTGAGATAAGAAACAAAGTACAAAAGAATCACACCCACAATGTACAGAATCACACCCACAACGGAAGGCGTCCTGTCAGACATGCTTCCGTATCACACACACACACACACATACACACACACACGCACGCATGCACGCACGCACGCACGCACGCACACACACGCACACACACGCACACACACACACACACCACTGGCACACTGCTGGGTTCAGGAGTTCAAGTCAGCTGTGACGTACTTGTGGCTACCAAGTGCGAATACATCCTTAGGGTTTGAAATCCTGTGAACTTATGTGAACGACTATATATATGAGCAAGGTGTACATGAGTACATGTGAACAAGGCAAATGGGAAGGGCAGGCCAGAACCGTATGTATAACACCGTAAATGGCCGTATGTTTTGTGATTTCCCTGCCAAAAATACCGTATATATACACCGTAAATGGCCGTATATTTGGTGATTTCCCTGCTGAAAACACCGTATATATACACCGTAAATGACTGTATATTTTTTTAATTCTGCTGAAAACGCCGTATATATACACCGTAAATGGCCGTGTATATTGTGAATTCCCTGCCAAGAACACCATATTTATGAAGTTGGCCAGAACCGTATATAAACACCGTTATATGTTATATGACCGTATATTTTGTGAATTCCCTGCCAAAAACACCGTATATACACCGTATATATATGGTTCTGGCCAACCCGACAAAGGGGGGTACATGCCACTGTTTGGAGGATAGTCTTAATTTCAGACAACAGTGAGGACGGGACCCTGTCCCCGTGTGTGCGTGGACCTTGGTTTTGTGCTGACGTGTTAGCAAGTGATTGGATGAGCCTCTAAAGCAAGGTCTTCTCCTTGCACATCTCCTTCTTTCTCTCTAAGGGTACGCCACTCTTCAAAACCCAGCACTTTCACTGTTTGCACATTTCATCCTTCTTCTCCGAGGATACACCACCCTTTAAAACGCAGCACTTTCACTGCTTGCAAATTTTGTCCTTTCTCTCCGAGGATACACCACCCATCAAAACCCAGCGCCTCTAGTGCTTGCACGCTTGCTCCTTCCTCTCCAAGGAAAGCCACCCATCAAAACCCAGCGCCTCTATTGCTTGCATGCTTGCTCTTTCCTCTCCGAGGATACATCACCCTTCAGTAACCATCACAATCCTGCTTGCGCATTTACTCAATCCCTTTAGAGGCATGGCTCCCCCATTGCCCAGCAGTGCCCAGCATTGCCTCATTGCCACCAGCGTACCCCAAACTAGCTGTGCCTGAAACGAGGCGGCTTAACAGGTACCGTGAGTGGCAACCAACGCTGCGTGTTTTACCTTTGTTTCCTTTTCTCTCCGGTCACGCACCTGAACCAAAATCAAGCCACTGATGCATTGCGCATCCCTTACTGTTCCTATCACACACCTATACTAGAAAGCAAGTCCACTGGTACATTGCCCTTCCCGTGTTGTTCCTATCACGCACCCAATCCAGAAAGTCCAGAAAGCAAGTCCATTGGTGCATAGCTTATCCCTTTTGTCCCCATTACGCACCTAATCCAGAAAGCAAGTCCATTGGTGCATAGCTCATCCCTTATTATCCCCTTCAAGCACCCAATCCAAAAAGCAAGTCCATTGGTGCATAGCTCATCCCTTATTATCCCCTTCAAGCACCCAATCCAGAAAGCAAGTCCATTGGTGCATAGCTCATCCCTTATTATCCCCTTCAAGCACCCAATCCAGAAAGCAAGTCCATTGGAGCATAGCTCATCCCTTATTATCCCCTTCAAGCACCCAATCCAGAAAGCAAGTCCATTGGTGCATAGCTCATCCCTTATTATCCCCTTCAAGCACCCAATCCAGTAAGCAAGTCCATTCGTGCATAGCTCATCCCTTATTATCCCCTTCAAGCACGCAAACCAGAAAGCAAGTCCATTGCTGCCGCGGGATGCTGCGTTGAGGGAGCGCAGCATCCCTAGGCAGCAGCGTTGGTTGCCCTGCCCTTTCGTTCCCATCATGTACACAAACCAGAAAGCTTTTCTGCAAAGCTCCTTTCTTATTGTCCCCACAACACGCACCCGAGCCCAGCCTCGATAGCAACTTCATATGCGTGAGCCTTGATACTTTGGGCCCTCTGTGGACACCCTCAGGAGAAAGCCACTGCATAATGAACGTGCAGGCATACGTACATCTAATTGGTTGCTAAATGGTTGAAGTGCGATCACGTCAGAGTGGTCACATGACTCAGCACAGTGCGTGCGTGTGCCTGTGTGTGTATGTGTGTGTGAGTGTGTGAGTGTGTGTGTGTGTGTGTGCGCGTGCGTGCGTGACTTTGTTGGCCAACACACAAGTGCAGCAAATCAGCGCCCAACAAGTATTGGGCCAAATTATTACATGGATCACCAAAAGGAAGCGCAGATTTGGAAGAAAATTAGATGGAAAGACGTCACACTCGCAACGTGCATTTGAACCAGAGTCCGTGCGCCTTTAGACCTTCTCTAACACACCCTGGTTCTACATGAGGATGTCCCTTCCTCACTCCTTCTCACTTCATCTCTGAACATCACTCTAAACCTCACTCCTTCTCACTTCATCTCTATTCCCTACTCAAGCTTCACATGTGCACATGTGGATACATGTGGACACCTCACTCTATCTCCAGGCCTCACTTCCTCCCCACTTTATCCCTCTTTACCTCATGCACTCCCCTTCAGGACCCCGTACATCGTCGTATTTCAACATCATCCGGGGCCCCGTACATCGTAATCCAACATCAGTGGACACCTCACTCCATCTCTAAGCCTCACTTCTTTTCACTTTATCTCTCTCCGCTTCATTTTCTTTACTGGAAGGCTTATTTATCCAATTCAGGACTTATTCTGAACATCTCACTCCATCTTTAATTTTCACTCCCACTCTGCTCCATCTCTTTTGATGCACCCTGCAGAGTCTTGCTATAATCTGCAGCTTGATTAGGACCATGCATGAACAGCTTGAATAGGACCATGCATGCACAGCTTGACTAGGACCATGCATGAACTGCTTGACTAGGACCATGCATGCACAGCTTGATATTGACCATGCATGCACAGCTTGACTAGGACCATGCATGCACAGCCTGACTAGGACCATGCATGAACAGCTTGATATGGACCATGCATGAACAGCTTGACTAGGACCATGAATGAACAGCTTGACTAGGACCATGAATGAAATGAGCAAGTCCTGTCGACCTCCACTTTTTCCAAAAAGGAATCACACACGTGTGCATAGACAGGCCAAACGACAAGTGTCTATCATTCGGCATAAATTCCAGATCTGATAGAAGCCTCAGTCAGCCCTTCCATGCTCCAATTTGAGCAATCAAAATTACACCCTGCACCAACACACATACACACACACCTGCATACGCACGCACGCACACACGCAAACACACACACCTGCATACGCATATGGAAACACACACGCACACAAATTCAACAATCATACACATACATGCACACCCGCACCCGCGCGCCCCAAAACACACACGCAAACACAACAAGCACACAAACACAAGTACACACACACATGGGCAAACACACACATTTGAGTCACAACGAGTAGGAGAGGCGCCCTCTGCATCGCTTTGGTGCTCATCAGCACTGCCTCCTTTTGTTTGTATTGCTCCAGACGTCATGAGCAGGCTTCGCAGGTCACTAATACTTTGGTTTCGGACGCGGAAAGCCTGCATGTGCATTTTGTATGTGTGTGTGTGTGTGTGTGCGTGAGCATGTGTTTGTGTACATGTATGTTAGTGTGTGTATTTGTGCATGTGCATTTGGTTATCTTTGAAAGGCGTGTGGTGTCTATTAACATAAATCTTTTTTTACATGGTTTGTTTCGAGGTTTACCTCGGTTCTCATACGTTGTGTGGCCATACCAGGTTGAATGCCTTTGTAACCAAAAACAAACAAATTTAACATGAATCCTTTACTTAGGGGCAAAGGAAACAAGGGGAACTTTAACGTAGCTTGAGCAGCAGCTGTTCCAGGTCGAATGTCTCTGTAAAACAATAAATACGCAACTAAAACTAAATAAAGCCTAATAAGGGGATGCGAGCACTGCCCAACCACGGACACAGTGCAAGCAGCTGTTGACAGTGCAAGCAGCTCTTGACTGCGTAATGGAAGTATCGACTGTGTAATGGAAGCATTGGCTGTGTAATGAAAGCATTGACTGTGTAATGAAAGCATTGACTGTGTAATGGAAGCATTGACTGTGTCATGGAAAATGGAGGCTGGTTCTGGTTGTAATGGAGGCAGCATTCGGCGCTTCCCTTTTTACGGTGATAATGTGACAGCATTCAAGCGTTAGGACGGTATTGGGGGCGTGAGACAATGTGAGGGTCGCCCGTCAGAAAGCAGGGGCATGGAAACAGATTAGAGCAGGGCATGGAAACAGATTAGAGCAGGGCATGGAAACAGATTAGAGCAGGGGCATGGAAACAGATTAGAGCAGGGGCATGGAAACAGATTAGAGCAGGGCATGGAAACAGATTAGATCAGGGGCATGGAAACAGATTAGAGCAGGGGCATGGAAACAGATTAGAGCAGG
>Ga0307963_1003167_pt1 | contig 13041 bp, 11 predicted proteins | sample OrgLakmetagen594_FD_201829 | JGI IMG/M metagenome (GOLD analysis project Ga0307963, IMG submission 201829) | Saline water microbial communities from Organic Lake, Antarctica - #594 | ecosystem: Environmental > Aquatic > Non-marine Saline and Alkaline > Saline | place: Antarctica: Organic Lake...
TATCCAAGAGCTCCACGCTTTTATGTAATGAAATGGCTTTCCGATTACATCACAGATTTTGGAATTGATGCTTATCGTGTGGATACGGTGAAACACACCGAACCCTATGTTTGGCAAGAATTTAGTGATATCTGCGACCGTGCATTTGAAACATGGAAAAAAAATAATCCTGAATTAGCCGATCAAGAACAAGAATTTTATCTGTTAGGGGAAGTGTACAATTACGCCATCAGCCATCAGAAGTCTTATGATTTTGGAGACACACAAGTAAATTATTTTGATGACGCGTTTAATAGCCTAATTAATTTTGAATTGAAGTGGAATGCCATTCAACAAGATTATGAAACTCATTTTAGCAGGTATGCCCAAGTTTTAGATAATGAGATGAAAGGCTACGGAGTGGTAAACTATATGACCTCTCACGATGACGGCAATCCATTTGACCCTAAGCGGATTAAAAACAAAGAAGCTGCAAATAGGCTATTGCTTTCACCAGGAACAGCACAAATATATTACGGAGATGAATCGGCTAGACCTCTTGAAATTGGAGGCACAGTTGGCGATGCAACGCTACGTTCCTTTATGAATTGGGAAGAAATAGAGAGTCTACCAGAGAAGCAACAAGTCTTAGCTTATTGGCAAAAATTAGGAAAATTTAGAGCCAAACATCCTTCAATTGGTGCTGGTAGTCATCTACAAATACAGGAAAAGCCTTATGTGTTTTCAAGAAGCTTTACGGACGGTGATTTTCAGGACGAAGTAATCATCAGCTTAAATAATCCGGAAGAAGAAAAGCAAATTGATGTAAGTTCTGTTTTTAAAGAAGGTGATATACTTTATGATGCTTTTTCTGAAAAACAAGTGAAAGTAGTGAATGGTAAAGTAGAGCTTTCCTCATCTTTTGATACGGTTTTGCTGGAAAAGCTAAGGTTTTGATTGATAGTACAGAGCTGGTTTCTTATAAAAACGGATTAACCTAAAACATTTGAATTTTATTGATTTGAAACACACTCCATGGGCAATTCGTATAAAAAAATCAATCGGCAATCTTTAATCATCAATCCCAAATCAGCAATCTGAAATCAAAAAATTAATGTGCAGCTATTTTCCCGGTTTTGGCAAAAGTGGCTAAGGTTTCCACAACATAATCTAATTCTTCTTTGGTGGTATAGTGAGAAAACGAAAAACGTAAGTTTGGATTTTTCAATCTATCTTTTTCGTAAATTTCATTTAAAACAAAAGAACCTAAATCGCTTCCACTTTGGCAGGCGCTTCCTTTGGAGCAAGCTATTCCTTTCAAGTCCATTTGAAACAACATGAGTGCAGCTTGTTCTGGCTTTACAGGTAAGCTTAAGTTTACTAAGGTGTAAGTGCTTTTTTCAGCATCTGCAGAAAGACCATTAAATTGAATTTCGGGGATTTGTTTTTGCAATTCGTCAATAAAATAGTTTTTCAATCTTAATATCGCTTCACTTTCAGTTGCCAAATGAGCGTATGCTAAGTCTAATGCTTTTTCCATTCCTACAATATTCTGTACGTTTTCTGTACCTGCTCTAAAACCACGTTCCTGAGAGCCACCGTGAATCATAGCTTTTAATGGTAAACCTTTTCTAATAAAGGCAAAACCTACTCCTTTTGGTCCATGAAATTTGTGTGCACTAGCCACTATAAAATCTACCGGAATCTCTTGTAAATCTAAATTAAAGTGACCAACAGACTGCACGGTATCACTATGGAATAAGGCTTTATTCGTTTTGCAAAGTAATGCTACTTGTTGCAACGGCAGAATGTTCCCAATTTCATTGTTAATGTGCATTAAACTAACTAGTGTTTTTGAAGTAGAATGTTCTAAAATGGCTTCTAAATGCTTCAAATCTACCGCTCCATTTTTGTCTAGTTGAACATATTCTACTTCAACTTGCTGGTGTTTCGCAAGAAATTCAACAGCATTTAAAACGGCATGGTGTTCAATTTTAGAAGTGATAATTCGTTTTACGCCTAAATCTCGAACTGCATTATTCAAAACCAAATTATCTGCTTCTGTTCCTCCCGAAGTAAAAACAATTTCTCCCGGACTCACATTCAAATGTTTGGCTATGGATTTTCTGGCTTGTTCTACTTTAGCTTTTGCAGACCTTCCAAAGGCATGGGTTGAGGAAGGATTGCCATAACAATTTTGTAAGGTATCTGTTACGGCTTCAATTACTTCTGGGCGTAAACAGGTGGTTGCTGCATTGTCAAGGTAAACTTGTTTCATCTGGTAATAGTATAAATACGAATTTTTACAAAAGTACATTTTATCTTCAACTTAAAATTCAATTTGATTTAGATATCCAATTATATTGATTAATATCAGGTAAATGAATTAGAGTTTAAATACGTATTTTTGTAAAAAATTTAGTTTGAAAAAAATTGTTTGCTTTTTATGTGTGATAGTTCTGTTTGCTTGTAATGATGGCGACATTATTGTATCAAATTTTGATTATTCAGCCGAGACCGAACTTCAATTGTGTGGTGTAAACGAAATTAATGTATTGCATAATGTAAATTCAGAAACCAGTGAAGCCATTTCATTTGAATTTGAACTCAACAATTTTACTGGAAGATTTGAAGGCTTATGCCCACCTGAATCAGTTATCATTCCCTTAAATCTGACCAATAAAGTTACTTATCGCAAACTGAGTGAAAACGTAGACGGAGAGGACTACTTTTGTCAACAAATTCCACCAGCTTCACCAAATGTAATTGAAGAGTTTACTAGTTTGAATGGTGGAGAAGCTGAGTTGATTTTTTTTACAACGGGACAAGATGATAGAGATGGTGTTCCCGCTTTTGAGGAAGATTTAAATGGAGATGGAAATTTATTTAATGACGATACAGACAGCGATGGAATTCCTGATTTTCTGGACACAGATGATGATAACGACAATGTACCTACTGCTGTTGAAATCATAAACAACGAAAACCCAGACGAATATCCAGATTTTGATGATGATGGAATACCAGATTATTTAGATGAAGATGATGATGGTGATGGAATTATTTCTAGGTACGAGGATTTAAATGCATTTGATGAATTGGATGACGATGGTAATCCTATTTTAAACCCCAGAACAGCTACCAATGAAGCAGGCATACCAAATTACCTCAACCCAGATGCTACAGAAGAATTGGTGATTGATTTTTATAGGCCCAACACCATTAGTCGTACGTTTAGGGTGCAAATTGTACTCAGCAATGTATCGCTTGTGAGAGATGATGGGGAGCAAACAATAACACTAAGTAGTTTAACGCTCGGTAATTATACAGCAAGTTTTAGCAATGAAGAATTGCCCATGACTTTTGAACCTGCCCAAGCCTGCAATTAATTGAATTTAGAAATACACCTATAATTTTTGACAATTGCCTTTACACAAGAATGATGTCTTAAAAGTTTAAATTTAAAAAATGAAAAAAATATTAGCCCCATCTATCTTAGCAGCAGATTTTGCAAACCTACAACGTGATGTTGAAATGGTTAATAAGAGTGCAGCAGATTGGTTTCACATTGATATCATGGACGGCGTTTTTGTTCCAAATATATCTTTTGGGATGCCGGTTTTACAAGCTATAAATAAACATGCAACTAAATTTATAGATGTGCATTTAATGATTGTTAATCCAGACCAATATTTTAAAACTTTTGCTGAATTAGGAGCAAATATGCTTACTGTACACTATGAAGCCTCAACGCATTTACACCGTAGCATTCAATCTATCAAAGCGAATAAGATGAAAGCAGGAGTGGCACTAAATCCGCACACCAATGTACAATTGCTAAAGGACACCATAAAAGATATAGACATGGTTTGTTTAATGAGTGTAAATCCTGGTTTTGGTGGTCAACATTTTATTGAAAATACGTATGATAAAATACGTGAACTAAAGGGAATTATTACTGCGCAAAATGCAAAAACCTTGATTGAAATTGATGGGGGAGTTACCAACAAAAATGCTACACAACTTATAGAAGCTGGAGCAGATGTTTTAGTTGCAGGAAGTTATGTTTTTAAAGCCAATAACCCAATCCAAACCATAACTGATTTAAAACAAATGATGAACATATAAATATGTTAGATATATTGATTATTGGAGCAGGACCAATTGGAATTGCTTGTGCACTTGAAGCTAAAAAAAACAACCTCAATTATGTCGTAATTGAAAAGGGGACTTTAGTTAATTCACTATACAATTATCCCTCCAACATGAGCTTTTTTTCCACATCTGAAAAATTAGAAATTGATGGGATTCCATTTATCAGTAAAAACCCTAAACCTACTAAACAGGAAGCTTTAGAATACTACAGGAGAGTAGCCACAAGTAATGAATTGTCTATCAATTTGTTTGAGGAAGTTGCAAATGTTACGCAACAAGAAGATAAAACTTATCAGGTAAGTACCAACAAAAAAGCATACCTTACTAAAAATATTATTGTATCCACAGGTTTTTATGATATTCCTAATCCATTAAACGTTCCTGGTGAAGACTTGCCTAAAGTGAGTCATTATTACTCCGACCCACATTTTTATAGCATGCAAAAATTAATAGTGGTTGGAGCAAGTAATTCCTCCGTAGATGCAGCTTTAGAAACTTGGCGGAAGGGCGCTGAAGTGACCATGATTGTTCGTGGAGAACAAATTGGAGAACGAGTAAAATATTGGGTGAGACCAGACATTATCAATAGGATAAAAGAAGGCAGTATAAAAGCTTATTTCAATGCTGAATTAACTCATGTTCATGATAATACAGTTGAATTCAAGGACGAAAATGGAAATTTACAGACTATAGAAAATGATTTTGTTCTGGCATTAACTGGTTACCGTCCAAATTTCAGTTTTTTAGAAAAATTAGGAATTGAAGTTGCAGATTCAGATAAAAAAATTCCAGATTACAACGAAGAAAGTATGGAAACCAACCAAAAAGGGATCTACTTAGCAGGAGTGATTTGTGGTGGTTTAGAAACGCACAAATGGTTTATTGAAAATTCGATTGTTCATGCTGAAAAAATAATTCAATCGATTAAATCTTAAATTTTACAGAAAAAACAGACTTCTATAACAAATTGGGCTGCTTTTGATTAATTTTAATTTTATGAGTTCAATTACTACAAAATTCTACAAATTACAGAATCAATTTCTTTCTGAACACATCAGTGAAAAGGCAGAAGTAATAATTGTCTACATGGCAATAGTTTCCTTTCTAATTCATCTTGGTATAATCGCTTTTGTAGATTTCGATTTTTTGAGTTTAGGTGCGTATGAGGAACTCACTATAAATCCTATTTCTGCTTTATATACTCCATTTTCCATTATTTTAATTTATGAAGTATATCTATTGGTTTTTTACTTGCCGAAATCCATCACAAACTATATTGGGAAGCAATACGAAATAATTACCTTAATTTTAATTCGAAAAATATTCTATGATTTATCTAATTTAGAATTTTCAGAAAATTGGTTTTCAATTGAAGGAGATTTACAATTTTCTGTTGATATTGTAGCTACTCTGCTGCTTTTTTTGCTGATATTTTTCTTTTATAAGATAGACCAAAAAAACAAGAAAGGGCATACAAAAATAAGTCTAAAAACAAAAAAGTATATCCGAATTAAGCGCTTCTTTGCCAGCTTGTTGATACCTATTATTATTATTCTTGCCGTTTACTCTTTAGGCAACTGGATTTATGAAACTGGATTAAATCCGAAGCAAGTTAGTAGTAATATAAAATCTTTAAACAGTATATTTTTCGATGATTTTTTTACCGTTCTTATTTTAACTGATGTATTGTTGTTGCTGTTCTCCTTTTTGCAAACCAATCAGTTCAGTAGGGTTATTCGAAATTCAGGCTTTATTATTTCAACGGTATTAATCAAATTGTCATTTTCTGCAGATGGTATATTAAACACCATTTTAATTGTAGTTGCTGTCAGCTTTGGACTTCTTATTTTGTTGATTTACAACAAATTCAACCAACTTGAGCAGTCTCGTTGATAATCCTTACCTTTGCAAAATGCAAGGAATATATGATTTTATAATAGTTGGAGCAGCTCAGGCTGGCCTTTCTATGGCTTATGAATTGAAGCAACTAGACAAAAACTTCTTAGTTTTAGATAAGGAAAATGAAATTGGGTCTTCTTGGTTAAAACGATGGGATTCGCTAAGGCTCTTTACTCCAACCGAATTCAACCATTTAAAAGGACTGCCGTTTCCTGCTGAAAGTGGACATTATCCCAACAAGTATGAAGTAGCTGACTATTTTAAACGTTATGTAAATACATTTCAAATACCGCTTCAATTAAATACGTTTGTAGAACACATTGACAAAAAAGATGGAATTTTCAAAATTGAAAGTAATCAGGGTGAATTTTATGCAGCGCAAGTAATTATAGCTACTGGACCTTTTCATATACCTTACACTCCTCGTTTTTCAGAAAAAATTGATTCTAAAATTTACCAAAGCCATAGTAACTTCTACAAAAATCCAGATAAGTTAAAAGATGGTCCGAGTTTAGTTGTAGGTGCTGGAGATTCAGGATTTCAAATTCTAGACGAAATTTCTCAACATTCTGACCATAACGTTTATTTTGCAGGAGATACCAATGTGAGCACGCTTCCACAAGAAATCTTGGGAAAAACCTTGTGGTGGTGGTTTACCAAATTGGGATACTTAAGTTTTAGTAAAGATTCTTGGTTGGGGAAATACATTAGCCAAGGAAAACAACCCATTATTGGCACAGATGTAAAAGGCATATTACAAAGAGAAAATGTAGTTCCCGTAGGAAAATGCTTAGATGCAGATGACAAAACCATAGCTACCGAAAAAGAAGAATTAAAGGATATAGAAAACGTTGTTTGGGCTACTGGATACAGACCAAATTTCACTTGGATTGAAGGTTTGGAATTAGACAAGGATGGCTATCCTATTCATGAAAGAGGAATAAGCAATAAAAAAGGCTTATACTTTATTGGCTTACCTTGGCTTCATACAAGAGGGTCAGCTACTCTAGGTGGAATCAAAAAAGATGCTACTTACCTAAGTGATTTCATCAAAAAGAAAGTATATAGCCCAGCTGAACTAGTATAATTATTTAATTAAAATTTAATTTTAATTTACCTAATTTCAATAAAGTTTATTTAGATTTATATTTGATTTATTTTTATGAAAAAACCCTTTTATCACTTCACTTTTTTTTTAGTATTAATAGTAAGCTTTGTTTCATCCGCTCAAGAAGAAAAACCTATCAAAAAAAGTATTTTTAGTTACGTCAATCGCTTAATAAAAGATACGGTAGCCGAGGAGAAGTCTCAGTTTATGATGTATCCTACTATTGGGTATGAGCCGGAAACGAGTCTAGAAATTGGGTTTAGTCCTTTGTATGTATATTACGCTAAAGAGGACATCAATAACAGGTTAAGCGAAATTAGTGGATTTGCCTTTTATACTTTAAACAATCAATTTGGTGCAAGTTTTGAACATGCCATATACTCTGATAAAGACAAGTGGTTTTTTCTTGGCGAACTTGAATACCAACGTTTTCCTCTTCAATATTACGGCATAAGAAGTCAATTAGAAAGTGTTCCTTTAGAGTATACTTATATTGTAGATGGACGACAAATCAAAATAAAAGAACGCGTATTACGAAAAATAGCTAATAATTTTTTTATAGGATTTGAAGCTGACTTTCGCAGCTTGAGCAAAGTAGAATTTGAACCAGCAGAAGGTGAAGATGAACGCAATATAGATTTACCATTTGGTTCAGAAGGTACTACCAATCTTGGCCTAGGTCTAGGACTAGTTTATGATGAAAGACACAACGTATTAAACGTACGTGATGGTTTTTTTTCAGAATTGAGTTTTATACAATTTAACCCTTTTTGGAAAAGTGAAGTAGATTACTACAATATTGTAACTGATACCCGATATTATAAATCCTTCAACAATAAACGAAATGTGCTTGCGGCACAATTACTTGGTGAGTTTAATTTTGGAGGCGATATTCCATTTAACCAACTAGCTTTAATGGGAGGCAAAAACATGATGCGAGGCTATTTTTTAGGAAGATATAGAGATAAAAAACTCCTAGCTACTCAAGTAGAATATAGAATGCTACCGATAGATTTAGGCTTTACTAAACGATGGGGAGCAACTCTATTTTCAAGTGTGGGTTCTGTTTTTGATGAATTTGGCACCATAGATAATTATGAATTTAAATGGGCTATAGGAGGAGGAATCCGCTTTCTATTATTTCAGAAAAAAGACATTTACGCTAGGTTTGATTATTCCTTTACTCCAGATGAAAACGGTTTCTACCTAACTATTGGTGAAGCTTTTTAAAATAACTAACTATGAAAACACTTTTAATGCTTTTAATTTTTACCATTAGCTTTTCGGCTTTATCACAAACTAATGAAGCCACATCAGAAAGACGCTGGCTAATCTTACTCACTCAAGAAGAAGGACATCCGCAACTGCAAGAACAAATGGGCGCCATTGAAGCCAATCGTGAAGAGGCAACTGATCGCAAAATAGCAGTAATTCAAATGACTATAAATGGTGCAAAACCACTGTTTAATTCTCCAGTTAATACCTTGCGAATAGCTGAAACGTTTCATAACACAAAATCAAGTGACACCGACTTTGAAGCCATTTTAATAGGAATAGACGGAACAGTAAAGTTAAGAAGAAAAAGAGCTATAGAAATAGAAGAGCTTTTTGAATTAATAGATAGCATGCCAATGCGAAAGGAAGAAATTCAACGACAAAAGAGAGCAGAACGTCTTAAAAAAGAACGCGAAGAAGAACGACGTAAGAATGAAGAATAAATTGTTACTACATAAAAAAGCCCTTCAAAATTTTGAAGGGCTTTCTGTTTGTAAATAAATCAGTTGACTTATTTAGTGAATAACATTTCTCTGTATTTAGATAGTGGCCAGATTTCATCATCTACCATCATTTCTAATTTATCACAATGGTAACGAATCTCTTCAAAAAATGGTTTCACTTCATCACAATATAAGTGGGCTCTTTTAGTAGCATCGTCAACAGTATTTGCTTTTTTACGTGCTTCAATCATTTCACTAGTTGCTTTGTTGATGTGCTCAATATGATTTGAAATAGCTTCAATAATGCTCATTTGTTCTTTTGCAATATCTTTAAAAGAGGAGCCGTAAATTTCTTTGAGTCCTTTTACATTTTTAATCAAAACATTTTGGTAAGAAATTGCAGTAGGTATTACATGATTTCTTGCAATATCTCCTATAAGCCTACCTTCTATTTGAATTTGTTTTGAATAATCTTCAATTTCAATTTCATATCTGGCTTTTACTTCAACTTCATTCATGATGTTTAAACCAGCGTACAAGTCAATTGCTTTTTTAGAAATTTTAGGTAACAATGCAGTTGGTGTAGTTTTATTGTTGCTTAAACCACGTTTAGCAGCTTCATCTTCCCAAGCTTGACCATATCCATCTCCTTCAAATCTAATTTTTTTAGAAGACTTTATGTATTCTCTAAGTACGTTAAAGATAGCATCATCTTTTTTCATTTTACCAGCAATCAAACCGTCTACTTCAGCTTTAAATTCCTTAAGTTGTTTTGCAACCATAGCATTTAAAGTAGTCATTGGGTCTGCACAGTTTGCTGTAGAACCTACGGCACGAAATTCAAATTTATTCCCTGTAAAAGCAAATGGGGAAGTTCTGTTTCGGTCTGTATTGTCTAATAAAATTTCTGGAATTTTACCAACTACATTCAATTTTAAATCTGTTTTTTCCTCTGGTGAAAGTTTTCCATCGGTTACTTTTTCCAACTCATCTAAGACCTTAGTCAATTGTGAACCAATAAAAACAGACATAATTGCTGGTGGAGCTTCATTTGCGCCTAAACGATGATCGTTAGAAGCAGAAGCGATGGTTGCTCTTAAAATTTCTTCATTTTCACAAACCGCTTTTATGGTGTTTACAAAGAAGGTTAAGAACTGGAGGTTTTTCATTGGTGTTTTACCTGGGCTTAACAAGTTCGAGCCAGTATCTGTTGCTAACGACCAATTGTTGTGTTTCCCACTACCATTTACATTAGCAAAAGGCTTTTCGTGAAAAAGTACTTTAAAGTTGTGTTTCTCAGCTACTTTGTCCATCACATCCATAATAAGTGAATTGTGATCTACTGCTAAATTAGCTTCTTCAAAAATAGGCGCCAATTCAAATTGGTTTGGTGCTACCTCATTGTGTCTTGTTTTAACTGGAATACCTAATAACATGCATTCGGTTTCCATATCCCGCATATAGTTTAATACCCTTGCAGGAATTGAACCAAAGTAATGGTCATCCAATTGCTGTCCTTTAGCTGGAGCATGACCTAATAAGGTTCTACCACATAATTTTAAATCAGGTCTTGAAGAAGAAAAAGCAGAATCTATTAAAAAGTATTCTTGCTCCCAACCTAAAGTGGCTGTCACTTTGGTTACCTTTTTATCAAAATATTTAGCTACATCGGTAGCGGCCTTATCTAGTGCGCTTAGTGATCTTAACAACGGAGTTTTATAATCTAATGCTTCACCAGTGTAAGAAACAAATATGGTAGGAATACACAAGGTTGTTCCCAATACAAAAGCTGGAGAAGTTGGATCCCAAGCTGTATAACCTCTAGCTTCAAACGTATTTCTTATACCACCATTTGGTAAACTAGATGCATCTGGCTCTTGCTGTACTAACTGTCCACCATTAAATTTTTCAATAGCAGCACCATTGCCTATGGTTTCAAAAAAAGCATCATGCTTCTCTGCAGTAGAGCCTGTCAATGGCTGGAACCAGTGTGTGTAGTGAGTAGCTCCTTTAGAAATAGCCCATTCCTTCATTCCTGTAGAAATGTTATCTGCTAAATCTCGATTGATTTTACTTCCATTTTGGAATGCATCCATCACGGAGTTAAAAGATTCTTTAGTTAAATACTGCCGCATGGCAAATTCTCCAAAAACGTTTTTTCCAAATATTTCAGAACGTCTAAACTTTTCTTCAACCGGAACTGGATTGCGAGTAAGTGTTTCTTTAATTGCATTAAATCTTAGTATGGCCATAGTTGTTGTTTTTATAATTGATTGCAAAAGTAAAAAAAAACGAAATATCCCCTCTAATTAAAGGGTTAAATTATGATTATTAAAAAAATACAACCTAAAACCCCCGAAAATATCACCTAGAAAGCCACTAAATAAACAAAAACTACATAAAAGGCGAAAAGTAAAAATCCTTTGTATCGGGTTAATTCCATTCTTGGAGCGATAAAAGCAAGTGGTAATAAAAGAGCGGCAACAGCAATCATCCAAACCATATCTTGACCAAGTATTTCTGGAGAAGAAATTGGTATAGGCAAAATGGTGGAAGTAATTCCTAAAACAGCTGCGATGTTAAAGATGTTTGAGCCAATTAAATTACCAAGTGAAAGCGCCTTTTCTCCCTTAAAGGCAGAAATTACAGAAGCAGCTAATTCTGGAACGCTGGTACCTACTGCAATCATAGTTATCCCAATTACTCGGTTACTTACGCCCAATTGTTCTGCTAGGTCTACTGCCCCTTTAACCAATAAATCTGAACCAAAATACAAACCTACTCCCCCAATAATTAACCAAACTGCAATTTTAAAAGCGCTTATTTCTTTCAGATTTTCGTCGACTTCTGCTTGCACATTCCCTTTGCTGCCTCTAGCTCTTTTTATTAAATAGACCAAGTAACCAAGAAGCAAAATAATAAAGATGATTCCCTCAACACGGCTTATTTCATTTCCTGTATACATAAAGTAGTACATCAATGCAGAGAAAAATAACATGACAGGCCAGTTCAACCTGAAAAAATCGCGGTCAATCATCAATGGTGCAATCATTGCTGTAATTCCTAATACCATTCCAATATTAGCAATATTAGAGCCGATTACATTTCCTATAGCAATTTCTGGATTGTTGTCAAGAGCTGCTTGTATACTCACCAAAAGTTCTGGTGCTGAGGTTGCAAAAGAAACCACAGTTAAACCAATTACCATCCTAGAAATATTAAACCTAAATGAAAGTGCTACGGAAGACCTTACTAAAAACTCTCCCCCAACCACTAAAAATAAAAACCCTAAAAAAATAAAAAGTATGCTCATGCTTCAATAAATAAAAGGCTAATATAGAAGTTTTTTCCACTTCCCATAAACCAATATTTTAATTTCTATTAAATTAGAAACTTTAAAAAACTATTTTTATAGTTATATAACTGCTTTTATAGTTGTATAACTACTTTTTTAGTTTATATTTGCGCATGGAATTTAAACCTAAACTTATGCAATTACCCAAACTTACTTTTAAAGAAGAAGAAATTATGCATGTTATTTGGATGCTTGAAAAAGCATTTGTAAAAGAAATTGTTGAAAAACTAGATGAAGAAATTCACTATAATACGGTTTCTACAATGGTTAGAAACTTAGAAGTTAAAAAGTTTGTAAGTCACGAAGCTTTTGGAAAAACGCATCGCTATTTCCCTTTAGTAAAAAAAGCAGACTATTCTAAGCAAGTATTGAATTCAACTACACGAAAATTCTTTGATGGTTCTTATAAAAATTTGGTTTCGTTTTTTGCCAAAGAAGAAAACATCAGCACCGAAGAGTTGAGAGAGATTATACAAATTATAGAAAAAAACAAATAACATGGAAACGCTAATTTACCTAGCAAAAGCAAGCATCCTTCTAAGTGTTTTTTTGCTGATATACAGACTGTTGCTAAGCAAAGAAAGTTTCATTCAATGGAATAGAATATTTCTAGTCCTAGGATTAGTATTGAGTTTCAGCTTACCTTTAGTTACCTATACCCAAATTGAAATTACAGAAATAGAAATTCCTATTCAACGCAACACAAATGAACCTACTATTCAATTTATTGAAAATGAAATTCCTATGGCGAACACAAGCCAAGTTAAAAGTATTGAACAAGCTTCATTTTGGGACGATGTAACGTGGATAGATATTTTGATTTCGGT
>Ga0307963_1003170_pt1 | contig 13032 bp, 12 predicted proteins | sample OrgLakmetagen594_FD_201829 | JGI IMG/M metagenome (GOLD analysis project Ga0307963, IMG submission 201829) | Saline water microbial communities from Organic Lake, Antarctica - #594 | ecosystem: Environmental > Aquatic > Non-marine Saline and Alkaline > Saline | place: Antarctica: Organic Lake...
GCGTGAAGCATTTTGTGCAATGCCAAGTGCAAATGCTGGCTACAAGTGTTTCGCACTGTCTGCTAGCTCGTTGGGATGTACAAGAGTGCAAAGTTTTCTATGTGCCATTTGATGAAGTGTGGTGCAGACAGATGGTATCCATGCTCAGTACGATCTTTCTTGCAGCTGCTCCACTCTCAGGTAGGAGCCCTAATTATGCTGCGATTCCGCAGGAATTTGTAGGGTATACCATAGAGCAATGCAGTGCATTGCAAGAGCTGTGCAGTGTTGACAGTGTGAAAGGGGCCGTTAATGCACGTTGGGTGTGAAGTGTTTTTGTGGAGCTGGATGTATCCCCTTTCCAGCTTATTAATTTATAATTGATTGCCTGGTTTGTAGATTTGGGGTGTGAAGTTCTGATACCCCACTTGATGAGCAGTTCCCTTTAAGGGCTTTGGCAGACAAGAATTCTTATTCCCAATATATGCCTAAACAAACATTCCTCCTAAACATTAATTTCCACACTTTGCTTTGACACGTTGAGTCTTTGTATTCATTGTATTTATTTATCAGGCTATTAATTATGCAGTGGAGCTGACTGTGCATATGGGTGTCACGGTGCTAGGGCGTGTGCACTGGAAGAAACTTCTTTGCTTTGTTTTGCCCATGACTGGTGGGAAGGAGCAGCTTAGATCAATTATTTTACATGTTGAACTTTCTGATGGACAAACTGGATCTACGCTTCTCTTTTGTGTGTTGAACTATTTTGACAGTCTTACTGGTTGATCATACTACTTGTAAGCTTGTAAGTGCTTGCGGATCGAGCTCACAGCCTGAGACGGACAGGGCAGCAAAGCATGCATCATCTTAAGGAGGCAGAAATTCACAAATCTGAGCTTACAGGTGTTCTTGAAATACCCATAATACTCGGCATACAAATTTTCAAAAAATGTAAGATGTCAATTTTTTGCCCGTTTAGGTACCCAGGACAGGGCAGCCGAGCATGCACCATCTCAAGACAGCAGAATTTCAAAAGATTGACCTTGCAGATGTTTTTAAAACACCCTTACTGCCCAAATTAGAAAGTTTCAGGGAAAACCATAAAGTTCACTTTTACCTGTTTTTGGCCTGAAATGCCTTAGTGCTGAACGTACCTGTCGGGCAGGGGTGTTCGAGTCAACCCCCACTTTTAAGAGTGTCATCTGAATCAGTAAAAATTACTGATTCGAATGCTTTTTGAATTAAGAGCTGAGGTGCAGTATCCAGTAACCGTTCCTGCTGTGTGAGATAGGTCGTCGCCCTTTTATCAATACATCAAAACAAGATTGAAAACCAGAAATTTAACAAACAATTTTTAGAACCGTCGTCGGTATAATGATTAATTCTACTCACATCTAGACCTGCGAGTCGAACCAGCTTCACCTGTCACCGTTGGACTAATACCCCACCTTCCACAACATGGGAGGACATGGTGGACTGAATATCCTCCCTCAAAAGCGCTGGAACGGTAAGTGTGCAGGATGTGCATGTTCATTTTGAGCGTGCGTTGATATCGCTTGTGTCCGTGCACGCGTCCACAATCTGCATGCGTACCTTCGCTTTTATACATGCTTGTATACATGCATGTCTTTGCTTGTATATGTGCACTTTCAAACTTAATTTCATGTATGTAGTGAGTTTACGCGTGCGTGCGTGCGTGTGTGCGTGCGTGCGTGCGTGCGTGCGTGCGTGTGTGTGTGTTTATGTGTGTGTGCATGTGCGTGTCGTGCGTGTGTTTATGTGTGTGTGCATGTGCGTGTCGTGTGTGTGTGTCAGAGGCGTATGTGTCGCCAACTGTGTTTCATCCTGTGCGTGGCTCTGCTTTCATTTTACGCACAGTATACAACCAAGACAATCGGTTCAAAGTATCTCAAGATGAGGCAAAGGCGAAAGAAGCAGAGGATGCTGAAGAAGAGCGGCACCAGCAGGTACTTGGAAACCATTCATTGATTTCAAAACTAATCAGAGCTACCAGAGCTGCACATGTAATATACTAGTTGCAGCTTTGTGGGGCAAAGCCAGCAGAAACTTTATTGTGTTGTAGAATTGCCAAGTACCTGACGTGCATGAGTCTGATGTTATTGACTACGATAACAAACGCACACATTCTCAGGCAGAGAGGGAATACAGGCACCAAGCCCTTTTGCAACGTGCTCATAAGAAGGCTGGCAAGGGACAAGGTGCGAGCAAGGCGCAGCTAGAGGAATTTGAGCTTTCCCCTTTTTTGTCGAATTCTCAGACCGGGCTCAGGCTGTATTTGAGCAAGCAGACAGACATGAGACATGAGATAGATTAATTTGAGGTTTGGGGAAAGGAGCAGGAGGGGAATGGCTAGTTGGAAGAAGTCTTTGCGATGATTAGAGCATTTTATAATGTCTTTATGCCGTGATGACATGTAATACTCAGAGACCAAGGGAGGGGGGGTCAACGCAAGACAGCATAAAAGGGGAAAATAGGCAGCATGGTATTTGAACATTGGAATTAGAAGCAGCCATCTTGGAGTCCCAAGGCCTCGCCTGAGTGCACAAGCTTTTAACGCATCATGGCCTTTAGTTCCGCAGAATGTGCAAAACCCTGTATCATTTTTCTTTAATGCACACACCTTGCCCCTAGTCGCCTCAAATGCCATGCTATGAAGTTTTCACAGCAAAAAACTTTGACAGCAGTTTCGTGTGGTTGCAAACGCTTTATATAATCCTAATATCGCCTTCTCAGAAGTAGGACAAGCCCTGCCATTAGGTGCCGCTTCCACGCAGCTAAGCGTGGAGGGCAATGCCTCAGCTGTGGCGGATGCTTCTCAGCCTGTGCAGGTATTGGTGCCTTCATCCTCTGTTCTGTGGTAGATTATGAATGCAATGTAGATAGGTATACTGGGCTTACGCACTTACATGCCTCGTACATTTTTGAATGATAAGAATTGTGTCTCAAGCGATTCTGTGAAAGTCGAACGCTCCTTCACTTTGGCAGAAATTTTTATTTGAGGCTCCCTAGGGTTTTGGACCCCTCCGTTGTATTTTGCACCTCTCCCTTGTCTGACTTGATGGGGTTGGTTTAAGCAAAACTGCTTTCAAATTCGCTTTTGTAATTGTCAACTTTCTTGCTTCATACTCTGTACTTGCTGAAAGCCTCTGGTATGCACATTTCAGGCTGCTGGGGCTGATATTTGTAGGTACTGCACACGCTAGGCATCACTCGTACTGCACATACTGCATCACTCGTATTGCACGTACTGCATTACTCGTACTGCATCACTCGTACTGCACATACTGCATCACTCGTACTGCATCACTCATACTGCACATCAGTGTTTTTTTTAAGGCGACATACCATGTCGATCGACATGAAAACATGGATTTCCGACTTTTGAAATCGACATGAAACCAAGATTCTGGGGGTGTTAACGAGCCCCTGTGTAAAACGACGGATGTGCTAAATGGAGGGCCTTCGAAAGCCCTCACGCACCACAAATTCCAAAAAATTTCCAAACATTAAACTATCATGTTAAAATAAACGACAAACCTCATCATAAAAGCCCAAAGTTGCCATGGGAAAAGTGGTGGGAAGTACTTAAAGGCTTGTTGGCCCACAAACAAGTTCAGTGATTTGAGCATCCAGCCTCTGAGGGACAGCCCCAGAGCAAGGACTGGCTGAGTAAGGGGGGGGGACGAAAATAATTGGTTTTAAAGAATTGGTTTCCTGAAATCACTGCAGCATAACCCCCCTTCATTTCTATGTCAGCATGCTTGAGTACATCTGTGACCCCCAGCGCAATAGGCTAAATGCGCAGCACCTGACGTGCACACAGGGGTTTAAGAGCTCAGCAGTGTCCTTCCCTCATCCAGAAGCTGGCTCAGGCTAAGAAGCGCTGTGGTATCAAATATACAAACTCACACAGTTAGAATGAAGGGGGTTTTCAGGCCCTACCTTGCAAATTCAGACAAACTTCTGTTTTAAATCAATTGCTCCCAGATCACCTACACACTAATTGCATACACCATTTGCGGGCTGGGGCAGCAAAATAATATCGACATGAGAACCCAATTTCTCAATTTGCCAGATTTGGAGGAGACATGAAACCAAGGTTTTCCCAAATCCTTAAAAAAAACACTGCTGCACATACTGCATTACTCGTACTGCATCACTCATACTGCACATACTGCATCACTTGTACTGCACATACTGCATCAACTCGTACTGCACGCTAGGCGTCACTGGTGCTGCACACGCTAAGCGTCACATGTCATCTCAAAAGGCCAGTGAATGGGGTGGGACAATTACGAGTCGGGTGTACAAAAGCAAATTAGAGTGGTTGTTGACGTTTACTTTGCCGACTGGGTGATTGGCACAGCCAGCAAATGGAGCTGCGGAGGAGAGAGAGCAATTGGAGCACATCAACTTCTGGAAGGACGAAGAAGTTACTAACCAGCATGCACAACACCCGGAAGTGGAGGTTAGTGTTTACTCATGTGTGTGTGTGTGTGTGTGTATGTGTGTGTGTGTGTGTGAGTGAGTGTGAGTGTGAGTGTGTGTGTGTGGCGGTCGTGCACGTTCCTACGTAAATAGAATAAAGAGGAACAGAAGATTAGAGAGGTTGCTTTGTACTGTGTAAAGAAAGCACCTGTTGCACCATGAGTGTCTTTTTGGGAGGGCTGTGTGCTTCAATTGTGTGCTTCAATGTGCCAGTTGGCATTGCTCGTTACCAGCAAAGAGGTCTCGCAAGTTGCGTAGTGCACATGCACAGCACCCAGTGGAAGTATATGCCCATTGTACAGCAAGGGGGTTGCGTTGCCAAGTGCACATGCAAAGCAACCAGACGTAGAGGCTCTTTGTATTGAGCCTCACTTTATCGTGTTTTGCAGTTTGTAAGCATACGTGCAACGTGGCGTCAATTGTAAACAGCAAAATAGGCTCTAGACAAAGCACAGCAGGTTCTTGCATTTTTCAGGAATACAGGCTCTGCCTACAAGCTATAAGAGGGTTGGCCTGATCCCTCTGACTCTTACATTGTACCGATTTAACCGGGACTTTTAGCCCTTGTTAATTGAACGTGCATTTTTTATAGGATAACTGTTCAGTCGAAATTAACAGTTTCAGCCTCCTTTTCTGCGGATCTAAAGCTTCACAGGTCAGGGTGGTCTAAGGCCCGTTCCTTACACTTTCCATTGTCCCTCCTTCCAATACCTGCCTTCCTTTCTTCGCGTGCTTCCTCGCTGACCTTAAACACATCCTCTTTGCAACCTTGTAACTTCACTGCCAGACCCCCGCTGCTTGCTCTATGCATCCTTTTTCCTTGGTGCAGGCTGCCAAGCTTGAGGAGGCACGCAATCGTGGCAAGGTGGACTATTACACCACGGACCCCAAGTTTGACGAGCGTTTCAAGCTGGGCTATCAAATGACAGGAGATCAGGTGCTGCTTTGAAAAAAGGATGGCCAATTACCTTAATGATGTTGAGTCTCAAGTGATGTCACTTACGTTTCTGAAACGTGCGCAACGCACAAATGATTTGCCTTTGCTTCACTGCTCCTTTACAAGTTGTACGTCTGTTTATAGAAGCACAAACGTGCAGTTGTGTTGTTGTTGCTGCTGTGTATGTGTGTCAGGCACGATGCGTCTCTATACAAGCTGTATGTGTGTCAAGCACGACGCATCTCTATACAAGCTGTATGTGTGTCAGGCACGATGCATCTCTATACAAGCTGTATGTGTGTCAAGCACGATGCATCTCTATACAAGCTGTATGTGTGTCAAGCACGATGCATCTCTATACAAGCTGTATGTGTGTCAGGCACGATGCGTCTCTACACAAGCTGTATGTGTGTCAGGCACGATGCGTCTCTATACAAGCTGTATGTGTGTCAGGCACGATGCATCTCTATACAAGCTGTATGTGTGTCAGGCACGATGCATCTCTATACAAGCTGTATTGCATACCGATGGTTTGAATAAATGATGTATATTCAACATCATTGAATGCACCAAAGAATGCCTCGCTGATCCTACGTCCCATTTTGTTGAACTCTGAACATCTGCATGTAACATTTCTAGGGTTGTCCAGAACCATATATGTACAGTGTTTATATGGTTGTTTTGGCAGATTACTCACCAAATCTACAGTCACATACGGTGTATATACGGTTCTGGCCAATTCTTAACATATCACATACCTCGATGCAGCCGTGGTATGCCAAAAAGCGGGCCCCAGACGTCATAGAAGCCGATCCACTCATCCAGGTGTGCACATGTGTGTGTGTGTGTGTGTAATAACATGCATGTTCGAGTGTACATGTGTGCGCAAGCTTGTGCACGTGTGGCATACATTTTCCCCGCGTGCTTGCATGTATTTTGTAAGCTTTCGCATCATTGGCATTCGTGTGTGTGTGTGTGTGTGTGTTGGTGATTGGTGAGCTAGTGTTAGCGGGGACATGACGTTTCCCTTGCATGGAGATTTCAAAAATCTCAATGCTGTATCAGAAGTGCCTAATGTGATGATCAGAGATGCTAAAAGATTCTGCTGCATGCCTTCCCACTTTTCCCATTCAGCGTGGCAAGTGAAATGTTTTGTGTTTACCTATATTTGACGCGTCTGCTTGCCAATGGTGTGTAAGATATATGTACACTACTTTGATATATATACACTTTATTACCGTAACATGTATACACATGCCTTTTCGTTTTAGGGCAACAAAAGTTTATCCAGCCAACTGGGCCGCCCCTCTGCTCTCCAAGCCGCCTCTGCTTCCACAGAAATTGGTGCAGCCAAGCTTGCAGGAGGCAGGGTAGCAGCAAAGGGCAGCAACGTAGACCAGCAGGATCTGCTCTTGCAGCCTTTGCTGCAGGGCGTTAAGTGCGAAGCACAGATGTTGAGAGGCAAAGCAGGCGGCAGCAACAGCAGCAGCAGTAGCAGTAGCAGTAGTAGCGATGAGAGCAGCACTGATAGCAGTAGTGGCGGCAGTAGTGATGAAAGTGAAGGCCGTAGGGGTCGCAAGCACAAACGGCGGAGGTCCAGCAGCAAGAGCAGCAGTAGGAGCAAAGCAATGAAGAGCAGGAGCAGGAAAAAGAGCAGCAGCAGGCACAAGAGCAAGGAGCGGCACAGAAGCAGCAAGAGCGGCAAGCGGCTTGGGAAAGACAGGGGTGAGGGCAGGAGGGAGAAGAGGAAGAAGCAGGAAAGGGAGGTGACAGTGGGTGCCAAGCCAAAAAAGAGCATCGAGCAGCTGCGACTGGAGCGGATGACCCGAGAAGCTACGGAGCGGGACAAGGCACGTTTAACGCTGATGGGGGCGCTCAATGGAGGCATCACAGAGTGAGTACAGAAGTAACATGCAGGTACATAGATCGGGCGCTCAATGGGGGCGCCCAATGGGGGCATCACAGAGTGAGTACAGAAGTAACATAAGATCTCTCCGGCTAAATACGCATGGTCTCTTGACCATCAAAGGAGGGCTATCAAGAGGGGTTTGCTCTGACTCCTGAGTGCTTCGAGTGCTACCTGTTAGTACTCAGTGTTTGTGTGCACGGCAGGTTGTTCAGTACTTTTTTGGTGAGCAATGGTTCGTTAAAGTTTGTGAGCGTTTTAGAACCCTAAACAGTTTGGGCAGTTCGATGTGCAACTTTGCTGGTTTCCGTCGTCATACTCCTTCAAATATGCTTGTGTTGTCTTAAATAAGTAGAATATGTAGTTACTTAAAGCCATTTTCTGAAAGTTGGGTTCAAAAATTGCAGTCCAAATGCAGGAACAAGCCTTAGATGGCTGTCAAACATTCTGATTTTTTGCGCTGATTAATTCAGACACACCATTCCCAGCCAAATTTCGTCCCTAAAACGAACCTCATTATTTTTCTAACTTTTAATGGTTCAGGGTAGTAAGAAAGAACATATAAAACACTTCTGCACCAAAAAAAAGGGGATGGGGTCCGCTGTGTGCGTCGGGGGCTGGATTTGCGCCATTTCCTGCCGAAAAGGGGGTTGTACCCATGCATGAGTACAGAAATGTGACTCCAAATCCAAATTTCACCATTTTTTTGGGTTACCCAGACACGTTTTGGGTTAAACCATACCCACAACAGCAAAAAAAAGGGGGGGTGAAAATTCGCCCCCAAAGGACTTAGTGCGTGGGCCTGTTTGCTGGGCAAAAATGGTAAATTTTTGAAACCATGGACTCCATCTGATTATTAGGAATGGTATAATATAATCCCCAGAGGTTTTCTGCCAAGTTTTATGGTCTGGGATGCTGGGGGTGGGCTGTGGTGAACAGTGACAGGTGGGAAGTAAATAAAACACATCAGGCTTTGTCGGAATGCCCTGGGCGCAACCTGTTTTGCTGGAAAGGCACGGACAGAGAAGTAATAAAAACTCAAAAAATCAGATTTACCCAAATGGTTCAGTAGTTGATGCCTGATTGTAAATCGCACTTATCCCTGCCAAAAGGGGGGCAAAAACCGGACCTTCACCCTAGACCCCCGGACCTTCACCACAATGTCCCCAATATTATTGCAAACACCCCTGGTAAGTTAATGGCACCGGGGAGAACGAAGCTTTTGGAAATCCACTTTCTGACAGGGACTTCCACCCTGCCCACCTGGGCACTCAATTGCACAAATTGAGTGTGCAGGGGTGCTTAGATATGTCTAACTAAGGCTCCTGACTACTTAAAAGTCAAAAAGCGTGCAGGTTCGTTTTGTCAAACAGGAATGGTGGGTCTGACTTGAAGTTTGACGAACGTCTAATAGATTTCGAGCGGCATTCTTACTAGCTGTTCAAGCTGTCCATGTTTTTCCGGTTTACAAGGGCGGTATATCCAGTGTATCCAGACTACCTGGCCAATTCCTTAAGCTGATTGAAACTGATTACACGCCGCTCGCCGCCTGGGAAATAAAAATAAACTTGCTCTTAGGAATGCTAATCATACTTTCATCTGTGTGTCGTACACCTCAGGCACTAACTCACCTGTTGAATGTATTATGTGCGCAGACCATCAAAGGAGGGCTACAACACTGGCTTTGGTTATGCAGCACAGATCAAGAAACAGCGGACGTAGCCTTTGAGCAAGGCCCTATCCCCGCGCTCTCACAATTGGGAGGGATTTTGTATCAATCCAGAAACACGTTGTAAGCCTAAGCCGTACTTATTCACTCCTTTTTTCATATCCCCTGTCACGCCCAATCGTTGGCAGCGACGAATCGTGTGACAAGCAGTTAGTTGGTTGACGGTTGAGAGTTTCTGTATGTCTTGTTCAATAAGCTGGATGACCAGTCTTATTGATGACCTTTATCTTATGGATTTGATAGTTTTGGTAATCAATTGACAATATGTGAGCATTCTATGAGGTACCATCAGAGGGGAACAAATTAGGGGATTTAATTATCAATTCTGTTGGGAATTGTTATATAAGGCTCGGGCCCGCAATCGCCGAACAGGTGAGTGGTGTAAGTCAAAGGCAGGCCCCGCGCATTTGGGCGTGGCGGGACACAATGTGGAGGCGGGGGCAACCCTGCCCCCGCCTCCACATCCCGTAGGCAGGGCATCCCCCGAATGCCGGGAACACCGAAAGCCGACATATTTATAAGGATTCTCCCAACAACCACTCCCTTTGTAACACCCACTCTCCTCAAAACACAAGCTCTGTGCAACACAATCAAGCAAATCTCCAGGTAAGGTAAGGTAAGGTTACATCGCTATATATGCCTCTGGTGGGCATCTGAGCGGAAGCTTGGAAAAAAGCCTGTAACCAAACCAAAAAAACGCTAGAAAAATCAGGGGAACAGGGCTAGGCACTCAGCTACAAAAGAGGCAACACCAAATAAAAACATCAGGTTAATTCATAAAGGTCCTCAAACGAGCTGGGCCATCCTCAAACTGAGGTGGGAAGATAAGCTGTTGCTGTGTGCGAAGCCTGACTAGATGTTCATGCGGACAGTCCGACATAATGTGTTCCTCATCCTGAATAGTGTGCCAGTCACATCTGTCACAGATCCTGAGCCCATAAGGCCTTCTATTCCTGTCATGACGCATTCTTTGGACCAGAAAGTTGTGGCCAGAAAGGCGAAGGCAAGAAAGTGCGCGGCTGATGAGGTTGCTGGGAATGTCCAAGCGAAGGTAGAGAGGCAACACAGGCTCTTGATTTCTTTTTCTGTCATCCCAACATCCAGGAGTATTCCCCAAAGGTACACCAAAATATATGTGATAGTATGTCCTCATAATTCTGCTGGAATGGTGAGCTTCATGTGGTGTCAAAATGTCAAGATCTCTCCAGCCCCCAATGATATGTTCACATAGAATGAGTTCAAACTGTCCTAGATTGATAGTCTGACGAAATCGTATGGCATCCAAAAGCTGTTGAGATGTAGGTAAATCTTGGAGCGCATGCAGAACCTGGTAAGTCCATGTATCAATTCTGTTTTTTGTAAGCGTCTGCAAAGCTTCTCTCTTGGAACACTGTCGTAGGCAGCAAAGAGATCTAGGAAAGCAGTGTATACCTTTATATTTTCCTTTTTAGCAGGCGCGAGAATGTGGCGAAGAATAAAGAGGGGTTGGTTGGTGTTCCTTGTGGGGCAGAAACCAAATTGAGAGTCTGGTATTTGGTGTTCAGCAAGATCCCAGTCCATCAATAAGTCCCTGACCACGTTTGCAAAAAGTCTGTAGATACAGCCATTGATAGCCAGCAGACGATAATTTTGGGGGACGTAGTTGGACCTTTCTTGTGTAGAGGCGTGATTTTAACTTTGTGCCAAAGATGTGGGGTGACACCGTCTGACAGAAACAGATGGAACAAGTCAGAAGGGGAAGCGGAACGTTTTCTGTGTGTCTCTTACCACGATCATCCTGAATTGTTTTCTCTGCGTGCTTGATGAAAGAAGTAGAGAACGGATCAAAACCTGGGCTGGACTGCACATAATTCATGCTTGAAATGTTTTTTCTGGACAGTGGTAGCCAGAGTAGGTATGGAAGGTAGCTCGTATACAGGTGCTTGCTCATTGCTGCGTTGAAAGGTAGTGTTCATGCTCCTGTACCTGCCACCAAGGCCGGGTGGAACTGCATTGTCAGAAGGAGAATCTTGTCCAGATCGTAACTGGTCACTGAGTAACTGATGCCGTGAAGGTAAGTTGGATCGTCCAGGTAGCACGTCAGGAACACTCTCTTGTGGACGCACAAATTGTGATTGAAGGTGCTCAGTCCATGACTCAGCAGAAATAGAAGAAATGTCAGTCAGTTAGTTCGCAGTCATCAGCTTGTATACCTCTGGGCTACGAGCGTCAATGAGTCCAACCATCTCATCTGCCTTCTATTTTTTATATTGTTTCCCCCTCAGCCTGCAGTAAGTAGAGTATCTGCAGTAAGTAGAGTGTCGTTGTTGCAGCTCAGCAAAAGGTTGGTTGTGTTTTTTGTTCCATCTGATACTTCTTTTGTAATCATGGCACGTTGCGTCATACCAAGAGGCCATGGGTAGGCCCAGCTGCATTCAGCACGACATTTGTCTTGCTGTCATACCAGTGGCATCAGCAGCAAGCGAAAAAGAGATCTTGGAATTGCTTGTAGCAGGATTAATGTTCTTGATTGCGTATAGAGTTCTGATAAGATTGGAGGACAGTCTCATTTTCCAGCATGTGTGAAACAATCGCGTTTTTGTGCTCGCCCCTCCAAACCATATGTTTTCCTTTCCCTCTTCTCATAACCTGATTTGGAAGCCGCAGATCAATGTGCGGTAACGAACACTGGCAAGAAAGTGGCAAAGAAGTGGGTCTGCTGAGTCAAATTCATGAAGTGCGCTGATTTGTTTGCAGCACAAAAAAAGGGCAGTGGACATCAGGATGTGTTCAGTCCGTGATGGGTTAAAAGGAGGATTGTAACCATAGAAGTGGGCTGCCCATTGTCCCCCTTCCCCCTGCCCGTAGTCAAAATGAGAGGAGTTTCAAGCGCAATGTCCCTCAAGCATCTGCCGGCTGTAGAATCACGAGTATAAGAGCGCACAGGCACGGATATACAGAACTGGTAGAAGCATTAGGGATCACACCGATGCAAATGACTCACTCCTCTGCTGGATGGTTTTTTCACCTTCAAGTTGGAGGCCTTTCTTGGTCCGAAGGCGCCCCAAATCATCGGGGCCCTCATTTTAGTTGGTGTGTATTTTACCTTGCAGTGACAGTGATTTGATCTGACACCCCCCCAATTGGCTTAGCCGCAAAATGTACTATTTCTAGCTCTGTTGTTTGCCCAATACGCTGAAACTCTTTTGTGTGTCTTGCTTTAAATGGTTGGGGGTGGGTTGACTTGGGTTGATTTGGGTTGACTTGGGCCGTTGCGGCGGGGAAAAAACTGACTGGCTGTGTTAACACCTAGTGGGAAAGTGGGAACGTACTTAAAGTTCTTACTTCTTTCTTGTTTATTGCAAATTCTTCAGAATTTTGATGTGCAATATAGCGTGAGTTTTCTTTCGATTCCCATTCCGAAAACAGTGCATTGAAAAAAGCTGCCACCCATACATCATGTGCCTGGAAGAGCGCACAGTATACCTGTATTGCATTATGCCCCTTAAGCCCATCAGGTAAGCCCATTCAGCTGTCGACCCCGAAGCACTCTCCCCCTCCAAGTGACAGGCAGCTTTCTTTTAATTACTTTTTAGTTATTGCATACTCAGAATTTGGCCTCGAGGTCAAGGGTTTAGGTTTAAGAACCGGAGAACTTAAGTTTTGAGTAGCACCATATTGTTAGCGGTTATAATTTGGCAGGATAAAGGAAGAGGGATACTTGGGGCTTCCTCATTGGCACATTTGTTCAATCAATACCTTAAAAAAATTGTTAAATCAATACCTTAAAAATTTTCGAGCATGCTGAAGGCTTACAACCACGAAATGAGGCACATACAAGCCTTGCATTTTGCTCCACCACGGGGACCTCCTCTGTTCAACAGGATCCCCAGATGCACAGGTGCAATTAAGCAAGCCCTAGACCCTACCACACAATCCTACATTGCTCCTATACCACACGCGCGCACGAACACACACACACACACACACACA
>Ga0307963_1003173_pt1 | contig 13021 bp, 16 predicted proteins | sample OrgLakmetagen594_FD_201829 | JGI IMG/M metagenome (GOLD analysis project Ga0307963, IMG submission 201829) | Saline water microbial communities from Organic Lake, Antarctica - #594 | ecosystem: Environmental > Aquatic > Non-marine Saline and Alkaline > Saline | place: Antarctica: Organic Lake...
GTGTTGGGGTGTGTGCGTGCGTGTGTGTGTGTGTGTGCAGCCGTACGAACCCCCTGTGCAGCAAAGTTCTCCCATAACGGGTGCCAGAAGGTGCATGGCAAGGGATGTTTGTGTGTGTGTGTGTGTGAGCTTATCTGTGTATGCAGCCGTACGAACCCCCTGTGCAGCAAAGTTCTCCCATAACCCATAACGGGTGCCAGAAGGTGCATGGCAAGGGATGTTTGCGTTGGTGTGTGTGTATGCGTGTGTGAGAGTGCTTGTTCGTGACGTTACTTGTGTGTGTATTGTATATTGATCTTGGGCGATTGTGCTTGTGTGTATATGCAGTCATAGAAGGGCGCCCTGTGTGTGTGTAATTGTGTGTGTTTATGTGTGTATGTTTGTGAGTGAGTAAGCCTGTATGTGTGCATGCAGCTGTATGAAGGCCCCCTAATTTACATGCAGCAAGATGCTCCCTTCGTGGGGCATCAGGGATACAGTAAACAGAGCCGGACACAGGACCAAGTGTGTTGCGGCCATCATGATTTGTTAGGAAGTGTGATCCCTGCGCACGTTATTTATGGTTTCTCCCTGCACGCTCCAGGAGTGTGGCTTGTCAAGTGGACGCACACATAAACAGGACAGGGTTAATTGACAACGGCAAAACACGCGTACCCTGATCAACTGTTAATTGCGCCTGTCCTATTCTGTGCGTCGTCCAAGGGAGTGTGGCCAGCCAGGAGACCGCACATAAACAGCGTTGGCCAGAACTGTATATATACACCGTATATGACCGTATATTTGGTGATTGTTCTGCCAAAAATACCGTATATACACCGTGTTTATATGGTTCTGGCCAACCCTACACATAAACAGGACTGAGTTCAATGCGCCTGTCCTAGTTTGTGCACCATTCTTACACATTCCAGGAGTATAGCCGGTGGGGGGGTGCTTACACATAAACAGGATTGGGTTTTGACAACGGCACACAGGCATACACTGCTCACTTGTTCAATGCGCCTGTCCTATTCTGTGCGTCATTCTTGCACACTGCAGGAGCATACACTGCTCACTTGTTCAATGCGCCTGTCCTATTCTGTGCGTCGTTCTTGCACACTGTAGGAGCATACACTGCTCACTTGTTCAATGCGCCTGTCCTATTCTGTGCGTCGTTCTTGCACACTGCAGGAGTTTGGCAGGCAGGGTGACTGCTAACAGGACTGAGATCGTCGCAGACATCATGCGGAACAGTGGGCTGGGGTCCTTGGTCACTGGAGGGGGAGTAAGCAGCAGTAGCAGCGGCAGCAGTCAAGGCAGTGTGTCCTTGTCAGGTGTGTGTGTGTGTGTGCAAGTGTGTGTTTGTATGGGCGTGTGAGTGTGCGTGCGTGCGTGTGAGGGAAAGAGAGGTGGTGGGGGAGAGGTGGTGGTGGGGGGGGGCAGCTTTTCAAACCAGGCGCTATGGCTGGTTGTGTGTTTATGAGACTGAGCGGTTTCTTCAATGTAGTGTTTTTGAGACTGAGCAACTTCTTCAATGTACATGGCAAGTCTGACTCCTTGGACTCTGGCTGACAGATCCGTCTTAACCTTTGCCTTGGTTGTTTTGCTAAGGTATGCTAATGCCAAGGTATGCTCATGCTGAGGTATGCTAATGCTGAGGTATGCTCATGCTGAGGTGTGCTATTGCTGAGGTGTGCTATTGCTGAGGTATGCTAATGCTGAGGTATGCTCATGCTGAGGTGTGCTATTGCTGAGGTATTCTCATGCTGAGGTATGCTCATGCTGAGGTGTGCTAATGCTGAGGTATGCTCATGCTGAGGTGTGCTATTGCTGAGGTATGCTCATGCTGAGGTATGCTCATGCTGAGGTGTGCTAATGCTGAGGTATGCTAATGCTGAGGTATGCTCATGCTGAGGTGTGCTAATGCTGAGGTATGCTAATGCTGAGGTATGCTAATGCTGAGGTATGCTAATGCTGAGGTGTGCTATTGCTGAGGTATGCTATTGCTGAGGTATGCTAATGCTGAGGTATGCTAATGCTGAGGTATGCTAATGCTGAGGTATGCTAATGCTGAGGTGTGCTAATGCTGAGGTATGCTAATGCTGAGGTATGCTAATGCTGAGGTGTGCTATTGCTGGGGCATTGACAGCACAGTGCGCTTTGTCTGCTGTGTGCACGCTCTAAAGCTCAACCACAGCACGCTGTCTTTGTTATTTCCCTCTGAGGCATGCTGCATTTTCAACTCAGCTGTGCTTCAGCGTTTGAGACAGTGCTCTGTCTTTGTTATTTCCCTCTGGGGCTTGCTGCATTTTCAACGCAGCTGTGCTTCAGCGTGTCTTACTGTGCCCTGTCTTTGCGTGCCCTGTCTTTACTGTCCTGTCATTTACTGTGCCCTGTCTTTGTGCCCTGTCTTTGTGTGCCCTGTCTTTGTGTGACCTGTCTTTGTGTGCCCTGTCTTCGTGTGCCCTGTCTTACTGTGCCCTATCTTTGTGCCCTGCCATTTACTGTGCCCTGTCTTTGTGTGCCCTGTCTTACTGTGCCTTGTCTTTGTGCCCTGCCATTTACTGTGACCTGTCTTTGTGTGCCCTGTCTTTGTGTGCCCTGTCTTACTGTGCCCTGTCTTTGTGCCCTGCCATTTACTGTGCCCTGTCTTTGTGCCCTGCCATTTACTGTGCCCTGTCTTACTGTGCCCTGTCTTTGTGCCCTGCCATTTACTGTGCCCTGTCTTTGTGTGCCCTGTCTTTTGTGCCCTGCCATTTACTGTGCCCTGTCTTTGTGCCCTGCCATTTACTGTGCCCTGTGTTTACTGTCCTGTGATAACTGTGCCCTGTCTTACTGTGCCCTGTCTTTGTGTGCCCTGTCTTTGTGCCCTGCCATTTACTGTGCCCTGTCTTTGTGTGCCCTGTCTTTGTCTAATGTGCACCTGCTGCTGCAAAAACACAACGACACGATGTGTCGTCAGCCGTGCCATCTGTGGCTTGCAGCTCACGCACACACACACACACACCACACACACACCACACGCACACCACGCACGCACATACGTACGGACGAATTGCGATGTTGTTCAGGACTATGGCTTGAGGACTATGGCTTTCATCACACACACACCACACACACACACACACACACACACACACACACTTACACACACACCACACACACCACACACACGCACACACACCACACACACACGCACACACACACACCACACGCACACTTACACACACATACACACACACGCACACACACATAATTGAGGAGATACTCATGGCTTTGTCCGATGCAGGTGCTGAAGTCATAGAGGCTGTGGAGCTCCATCTCAGGTGCGAAAGAGCGTTTTGTGCCAAGAGCTTTATTTGCTGACATTACCTGATGTTGGAGCCTGTGCAGCCCCCTTCCTTACTTTTAGGCTTGGCCACAACCATATATATGTTGTACGTACGGCAATTTTGGCAGGGATATAACCAAATATACGGTCAGGTGCGGTGTATACATACGGTTCTGGCCAACCCTGAACATAAATTGGTAAACACATTTGGTGAACTCCCTGCCAAAAGTACCGTGTATACATGGTATGTATGTATGTATGTATGCATGCACGTGTGCATGCATGTATGTGTTGCAATTGCACTTTCGCAGGAGGCTTTGCAACACTGCTGCTCCGTGGTAATCTCTCGCAAGTGTTGCTGGCAGTGTGTGTATAGCTGCACTAACAATGATGATGTCCGTGTGCCATTTTTTGCAGGCGGCCTTGCATCACTGCTGCTCCATGGCATTCACACGCAAGTGTTGCTGGCAGCATGTATTCGTGTAAATTTACTGACTGGTGTGTGTATGTGTTATGTGTGTGTCAATTGGTGCAGGCGGTTATGCTCGCTGCTGCTACATGGCAGCGCTGGACCCAAGGCAGGAGGCGCCATGGAGAAGGCTGTTGGGGCAGCAGCGTTGGCGTTTTTTAGGTGAGCTTCTGCATGGAGGCAAGTGTGGCGTGTGGCTGCGCTGGCGTCAAGTGTGATGAGCCAAGTGTGATGAGTCAAGTGTGATGAGTCAAGTGTGGTGAGTCAAGTGTGATGATTCAAGTGTGACGAGTCAAGTGTGATGAGTCAAGTGTGACGAGTCAAGTGTGATGAGTCAAGTGTGATGAGCCAAGTGTGATGAGCCAAGTGTGATGAGTCAAGTGTGATGAGTCAAGTGTGGTGAGTCAAGTGTGGTGAGTCAAGTGTGATGAGTCAAGTGTGATGAGTCAAGTGTGATGAGTCAAGTGTGATGAGTCAAGTGTGATGAGTCAAGTGTGATGAGTCAAGTGTGACGAGTCAAGTGTGGTGAGTCAAGTGTGATGAGTCAAGTGTGATGAGCCAAGTGTGATGAGCCAAGTGTGATGAGTCAAGTGTGATGAGTCAAGTGTGGTGAGTCAAGTGTGATGAGTCAAGTGTGATGAGTCAAGTGTGATGAGTCAAGTGTGATGAGTCAAGTGTGATGAGTCAAGTGTGATGAGTCAAGTGTGACAAGTCAAGTGTGGTGAGTCAAGTGTGATGAGTCAAGTGTGATGAGTCAAGTGTGATGAGTCAAGTGTGACGAGTCAAGTGTGGCTGCGCTGGCGTGTGTCATCCGTGAAACCAAATGGCAGAGATACATTAATGGTTCTCCGTTTGCCCTTTCCAGTACCAGTACCGACTCTTCATCAGAAGCCGGTTTCAAGCCAAGCCTGCAAACCTCCTGATACTCGTTTGATCTTTTTTCGGTGTACTTTTTCGGTTATTTCGGTGCGTTAACAAATGGGCGTTATCTTGGCTCGCGTGTGTCAATATGTTGCCGATACATACCAATGCGCCAATACATGGGCGTCATCTTGGCTCGCGTAATTTAATAAGTCACCCAGTACATACCAATGCGCCAATAAGTTGGCGTCATCTTGGCTTGTGAAGGTTGAAAGGTTAATTAATCTTCTTGCAGCATGTAAATTAAAGTCAAACCGTCACATTACACAACCGTCTGGCCCCCACTCTTTACATTTGTCCCGCACTTGCTTGTACGCTGAGAGATCGTCTGGTGGTGCTGGCATTGCCTGTCCAGCCAAATGAGTTTCCTGGTGAAACTTTAGGAGGCGGAAATGACAGTGATTTCTTTTGACGTCGTGGCAGCTGGAGGTTCAATTTCGTGATGTTCCTTCGACTCCTTCGACGTCGTCAGAGAGTCAAAAACAAGAGGAAAAAGGAGGCGTCATCTTGGCTCGCGTGTATCAATTTTTGCGCGCGTGTATCAATATTTGGCTCGCGTTTATATCAATAATTGGCTCGCGTGTATGTCAATAATTGGCTCGCGTGTATATCAATATGTTGCCGGTGCATACCAATGCGCCAACGAGTAGGTGGTGCTGACATTGCCTGTCCGGCCAGAGAAGGCTCCCTCCTGCGCGGAGTATGTTTCACTTTCCTCCCAGTCATGCTGGCTGTGTGTTGGATCTTAGCTGCGCTGTTCAGCACTCCCCTTTTCCTTGTTCCTTGTGTTTAGGAACCGTGCCACCTCGCCCAGAGACATGACAGCACCAGAAGCCGATGAGTTTCGAGCAGCTATTGATGAAGTGCTGAAGGACGTGTTCTGAGCTGAGGACGTGTTCTGAGCTGAGGACGGAGCCTCAAGTGGCTTGAAATGACTTGGGAGTGTGTACGTATGAGTGTGAGAAAGAAGGAGAGAGAGATAGAGAGCAGTTCTCGATGAAGTGCTGCACAACATGACCTTTATTCTGGTCTTCATTCTCCAGGTGGGATGTTCACCCTTTCCTGATTCATGCCAGTATTGTTCACCCCTAGCTGCAAAAGAGCGTTTTGCTTCTGAGCTGAGTGGTTGCGCTCGAGTCAGCTTGGAATCGCTTTCGTGCGTGTTTGTGTGTGTGTGTGTGTGTGTGAGAGAGAGAGAGAGAGAGAGAGAGAGAGAGAGAGAGAGAGAGAGAGAGAGAGAGAGAGACAGAGAGAGAGAGAAAGAGAGAGAGAGAGAGAGAGAGAGAGTACAGGACCAACATATTAACTTTGGAGGTACTTGGCAGTATGTTCCTATGACTCGTTAACTCACAGGTTCTACATCATTTTCCTTTTCATAGTTTCACCCTCTCTGTCTGTCCTCACCTTAAAAGTGTTCAAATCAAGTCAATCCCGTTTCATACAAGTTTCATTTTGTTTGGATTACAAGGCCTCCAGCCTGGCATGGCTGCTCATCCTACAGGTCCCAACAAAAAAATTCAATCAAAAAGGTCGACAGCTGCACTAAATCGATGTCCTTGTTTTCACACAAACTGCAGACACGTGCAGTCCGGACTCCTGCCGTGTAGAAAAAGAAAAGAACAGCCCCCTCGGGTAGTGATAACACAGCCAGCATGATTAAGGGACTCCTGCCGTGTGAACCAGTTCAACACTTCAACCCATGTCCTTGATTTTTAAACCGAGCTATGTTTCTCATGACGTTTTTGCTCAAAACCATCTTCAAATACTTCCATACTTTGTACAAGGCAGTACTCTTGAGGAGTAAAATCAACCAGAGATGTTCGTCTGAGGCCCCAAACAGGGGAACTTTTGAAATGTGAATTGAGTACAGTGGCCGGGACTGGTAACAATCAAGCTCAATTCCCAGAGGTAGCAGCTGATAGCACCTGAGCTTGAATGTTGCCGGTATCGGCAAAAATGTCTAATTGCTTGCAGCGTGAACCCTTGGTTTTAACCACAAAATCTCCATAGCAGGCCACCCACATTACCAAATCACATGATTTTTGGTGTTTTAGAGTCTTTATAATAAACAAACATAATTGCAAAAATATTTGGAGTGAAACGGTCATTTAGTTGGGGATGTAGGCCAACATATGCTGTTTTCCCACGCAAAGGCACCTTCTTAGGGTTTTGGTGGTCACTGTGGGCTTTTCAGCCCTGCAAAATTGCACACAGAGTGATCCACATGAATCCAAGCACATCCTCGTGTAACTCATAATGCCAGCTTCAATTTAAAGCAAAAATGGTACCAATCGGATAAAGAGTGTATGGCTGGCTTCCAAGTGCAAAAAGGGCACATCATGATATTTGGACATTTCCCCAGTTGCCCCCCTCTGAAATTTAACTTTACTCCTCGAAAGTAGAAGGTTTAACTTTAATAAATAAGATGTGGGTGGCGTGGCACTGCGTGGCGACCAATCAAGCAAATCTAACCACAGAGCAGTGTTAACCCTCTGATCTGTAGTTTCTCGCTTTTCTGGTTCTTCCGAGTCTGGTGTTTCAACAAACCATGGTACCAGCATAAGCATGGGGTGCAAATATGTGCCATTATCTCCATCTTCGCTCCATTCTGCTTGTCTAGATCTTCCCAACATCAAAGAGTTTAGGTAAAAAATAGCGCGCAATAAGCGACAATGAAGATCGTCAAGAGATTTCAGTATGATTGCCCTGAAAGTCATTAGAGTAGAATGGTTAGCAAGCGACGACGACATCGTAAGCATTGGTTAAGAAAACAGAGACATTGCTGTTGTACAGCAAGATAACCAAGCTTCCTGACGGATTCAAAACACGCCCCCGTAAAGTATGGCCTGACCATCAAGAACCAATAGGTTTCAAAGCAGTCTGCCACCACAAGGTCACACAAAAGGCAAACACAGCATCACTAGAAACTGCCACCATTCTTAAAGTTCTTCACAGCAAAATGACAGCGCATTTGCAGGGTGGCATTGTACGCTTCCACCTTGGCATCAAGGTCTTCCATGGCTTGTAAACGAGAGGCTCGTTTTTTCGAGTCCAGCTCAACTTGCTGCCGATGTCGCATCAATTCATAGCGCTGTGTGTGTAATTGTGTATGTACGTGTTTGTTTTGTGTGCATGCAGGTGTGGGAGTGCAATGAAAAGGTTAACAGATGTGCTCCATACTGGAATCGTGAAATTGGAAGTATAAGAGTATAAGTGAAGGAAAGGGGGCAGAGATCTTTTTTACACAGTCAAGCTTACCAACTCACCTGTTCTTCATCATAACACACACGCACACATGCGCGAAAACGCACACACACAGGTACAAGCTCACGCACACTCACCTGCTCTCCATCCCCATCCCCTTCATAACACACACGCACACACGCGCGAAAACGCACACACACACAGGTACAAGCTCACGCACACTCACCTGCTCTCCATCCCCATCCCCTGCACCTTCACTCCAACTTCCTCCACGCTGCTTCACCCCAGCACCTCCTCCTCCCAAGCCACCTGTGTGTGAGGGTGCACGTGTGTGTATATGTGTGTGTATGTGTGTGTGTGTATGTTTGTGTGCACGTGTGTTTTGCGTACACCTGCAGAAAGTAGTATTGTGGGAGTGGCCAGATTTTGTAGCATCTACTTTACATGCACAGGACTAGGCCTTTGCAGCCATTTGAGGGCTACAAAATCAGCACTCAGCACAGACAAAACGTACTCAGCTTGCACAGGACGTACTCAGTTTGCACAGGACGTACTCAGCGCAGACAAGACGTAATCAGCACAGACAAGACGTACTCAGCACGGGCAGGACGTACTCAGCACGGACAGGACGTACTCAGCACAGACAGTGTTTTGACGTACCTTGGTTGATACTGTTTGCAGCGATCCCAACTCCTTGCTGCTGCTGGTCAGTGCCTGCTGCAAATGTGTGTGTTTGTGTGTGTGCGTATGTATTTGTGTGTGTGTGTGTGTGTTTGTGCGTGTGTATGTGTATGTGTGTGCTAGAGGCAACTCTGAGGTGGGGGGTGCAAGAGGAGGATGACATGCGAGAAACGATCTGTTGCATACCAACACACACTATTACAAACGACACATGCACACACGCACACACACGCACACACAAACTCAATCGCCCCACCCCCCCTGCACCACACGCACTGCAGTGCCAACAAGCATTAGGGAGCCACCACACACACTCATGCACACACACTCACAATGACAGGTTACTGCGGAGCATTCTATAGAATGTGGGTTTAAGAAGATGCAGAAGTAGGACACGGAGGAAGATGCATTGCGAGCCATAACGGCAAGCCCACACGCACACACACACTCACACACACGCTCACACATACACACACCAGCACAAACTTTCCGCAACCAAGTGCTGCTGGAGCACAAGGTGTGGGCTTAGGAGGGAGGTGCAGGAGTGAGAAGGGCATTCAAGAGTATTGCAGAGCAGAAGGGCACACACACATACACACACACGCACACACATACAATACACATAGACATACATACACACACATACACACGCACAAGCATGCGCACACACGCAAGCACGCACACACACACACTCACACACACACCAGTACAAGCTTTCGGCAGCCAAGTGCTGCTGGAGCCAAGATGTGGGCTTAGGAGGGAGGTGCAGGGGTGAGAAGGGCATTCGAGAAAGTATTGCAGAGCATAAGGGCACACACACACACACGTACACACACATAGACATACATACACACACATTTACACACACAAGCATGCGAGCATGCGCACACACACAAGAACGCACACTCACTGTGGCTGGATGCTGTTGAAGATGTGGCCTTAGGGGGGGGGTGCAGGAGGACATTAGGCATGCCTGGGGGAAGGTAACGACCGATCTCTTCATTGGAGGGGACCTGTATGAGTGTAAATGTGTGTGTAGGTGTGTGTGTCAGTCAGAGAGAGAGAGAGAGAGAGAGAGAGAGAGAGAGAAAGAGAGTGTGTGTGTGCCTCTCTGTGGGGCAACATGTGGTGGACCTTAGCAGGGGTGACATCACTTGCAGATCTGGAAACCAGCATGAAGTGCACGCACCATATGTGCAAACACACCAGCACCAACAAGCACACACACACAAGCACACACACACCTGTATGGCGATGGCAGGCTTATCTGCATCCTCTGCAGAGTCAGTGAGCAGATCTGCAGGGTCAAGCTGTGTCATGCGTGCTGGCACCTGCACGCGTGTGTATGTGTGTGCATGTGTGTATGTGTGTGTGTAAGTGTGTATGTGTGTGTGTGCGTGGGTATGTGTGCGTATTTGCAACCGTGTCTGTCTGTGGTCCCATACGTGTGTGTGTGTGTGTGTGTGTGTGTGTGTGTGAGTGTGAGTGTGCATGTGTATGTGTGCACGTTGGTGATAGCTACGTGTGTGTGTGAGTGTGTATGTGTGTGTGAGTGTGCATGTGTATGTGTGCACGTTGGTGATAGCTACGTGTGTGTGTGTGAGTGTGTATGTGTGTGTGAGTGTGCATGTGTGTGTGCACGTTGTTGATAGCTATGTGTGTGTGTGAGTGTGTATTTGTGTGTGAGTGTGCATGTGTGTGTGCACGTTGGTGATAGCTACGTGCCAGCACTACCAGCACCAAAAAAACCAATTACGAGCAATTGCTTGCTGTACCGGATCATTATTTACACATTATTAAACAGCGCACACGCACACACGCGCACACACACAACACACTCACTGCTTCTGGAGTGAGCTGCATGAGCCACGTGTCTCTGCGTGGCAGCCACTGCTCGCTCAGCAATATGCCCACATGATGCGAGCTACTACACACACACGTGCACACACAACTCACTCACACACACACATACACACACACATACACACACACATACGCACACACAACACTCACTGTGTCTAGGGTGAGCTGCATGAGCCACGTGTCTCTGCGTGGCATCCACTGCTTGCTCATAAATATGCCCACATGATGCAAGCTACTACACACACACGCGCACACACACACACACAACACACAACACACTCACACACACGCACACACACACACACAACATGCTCACTGCTTCTGGGGTGAGCTGCATGAGCCACGTGTCTCTGCGTGGCAGCCACTGCTCGCTCAGTAAGGGCACCCCTCTCATGGCACGCACACTACTGCTAGAGGGCGCCTCCTGTGTGTGTGGACATTGTGCGTGTGTGCATGTATGTGTGCGTGTGTACATTTGTGCATGTGAGTGTGTGCGTGTGTGTATGTGAGTGTGTGTGTGTGTGTGTGTGTGTGTGTGTGTGTGTGTGTGAGTGCCAAGTATGTGTTTGTGCATGCGAGTGTGGATTTTCTGCTTGAGTTTTTTACAATTGAGGATCTGCTCAACAGGCAAGGTGTCCGTATCCTCCCTATTCGTACGTAAAATGAGGTACGACGAACAATCGTACATATGTATGCACACACTCAGGGTTGGGCAGAACCATATACACATATAAAGTTGTCCAGAACCGTATATGTACACCGTATATGACTGTATAAACCGTGATTTCTCTGCCAAAAGTACCGTATATACACCGTATTTATATAATATAAATATGGTTCTGGCCAACCATACACATATACAGTGTATGTTCACGTAGCTTTGGCAGGGAAATCACCAAATACACGGTCATTTACCTAATGTGTATATATGCATACGGTTCTGGCCACCTTACGTTCATCCTTTCTTGAAACACACTTTTGTTGCTGTCTACCCATACTACACATAAACACGTAATAATAAACGGTCTTGGTACTTGCACCGATGTGTATATATTTACCCACGCCCACAATCATACACCAACACCCGCACACACATATACACTTGTTTACGTGCGCACACACACGCCCCCCCTCCCCCTCCCCCTCACACACACATACACAAAACACACATACACAAACACACATACACACACATACACAAACACACATTTGCACACACACACGCACCTCTGCAGTTGAATCATAGAAGGGGTATTGACGTGGTCGGACTAGAGCATCCATGTCCATCCCCCATGAAGGTTCCGGGGTTGCGGCAACGGCATCCAGCGTATACCTAGATGTTTGTGTCTAATGTGTTTGTTTTTATGTGTGTGTATGTGTGCACGCACATGTGTGTGTGTGTGGGTGTGTGTGTGTGTGTGTGTGTGTGTGTGTGTGTTTGCTTGTGTGAAATACACCTTGATGGTTCCGAGGTTGCGGCAATGGCATCCAGCGTATCCCTGGGCGTTTGTGTGTTTGTGTTAATATGTGTGTGTGTGTGTGTGTGTGCGCACGCGTGTGTGTCCTGAGCATGCCAGCGCAAACCCGGACAGCAGCATTAGGCCGTGTGACATTGTAGAGACCATCTTGACCTTCATACCCTTAACCTTAAGACCATCTTGACCTTCTGTGAAATTGTGAGACCATCTTGACATTCTGTGAAATTGTAGGGACCCTCTTGACCTTTATACGCTTAACCACTCACCTGTTCCCAATCTCGAGAACAGTGTACGGAGCCACTAGCATGCTGGAAGGCATGCCAGGAAGGGCACTCACGTCCCCCACACTAACAGCCCCGCTTGGGAGGCAGCCTCCGGGAGGGCCACCTGCTTCCTCACAGGCACCTGTGTGTGTGCGTGCGTGTATTTTGTGTGTGTGCGTGTGTGAGTCAATACTGCACAAAGCCCCACTAAAGAAGCTCTTTCCCTCCAGGAAAGCCGCCTACTTCCTCACAGACGCCTGTGTGTGTGTGTGTGTGTGTGCCTTTGCGTGTATTTGATTGTGTGTGTATGTGTTTGTGTCTTTGTGTGTGTGTTTGTTTGCATATGTGCATGCAATTCACAAGCTGCTAACATAAAACAATCACCCCCCCTCCTTTTGCATGAGCCGCTTGGTGGCACGGATTTTTCTCCACACATCTCTCACCTTTTCTTCTGTCCTCTGTAGTGTACGGATCTTTCTCCCCACATCTCTCAACTTTTCTTCTGTCCTCTGTAGTATACAGATCTTTATCCACACATCTCTCACCTTTTCTTCTGTCCTCTGTAGTGTACAGATCTTTATCCACACATCTCTCACCTTTTCTTCTGCACTCTGTAGTGTACAGATCTTTATCCACACATCTCCCACCTTTTCTTCTGCACTCTGTAGTGTACAGATCTTTATCCACACATCTCTCACCTTTTCTTCTGTCCTCTGTAGTATACAGATCTTTATCCACACATCTCACCTTTTCTTCTGTCCTCTGTAGTGTACAGATCTTTATCCACACATCTCTCACATTTTCTTCTGCACTCTGTAGTGTACAGATCTTTATC
>Ga0307963_1003175_pt1 | contig 13018 bp, 15 predicted proteins | sample OrgLakmetagen594_FD_201829 | JGI IMG/M metagenome (GOLD analysis project Ga0307963, IMG submission 201829) | Saline water microbial communities from Organic Lake, Antarctica - #594 | ecosystem: Environmental > Aquatic > Non-marine Saline and Alkaline > Saline | place: Antarctica: Organic Lake...
CCCTATACCTCATCTGAATGCAAGATACTCGATGTTTGATGTTATATCTATACCGTTGACATTTGCTGGAAATTCGGCATTCTGGGAGGCTGTGTGGGGCCCGGTGCTTATTTAGCACCCACTTTGGCAGGGAAAAGGTGCAATTCTGAAGTTGCCCCGATCGACTTCTGCTTCAGGATCTAAGCATTATAAATGATGTGCAACAATGCTTCAGCCCGGTTTTTGTTCCCAGAGTTGCGGATCAAAATATTAATCATATTAAAATTTACATGGGGCCAATCGATGGCCTGGTTAAATTTTGGTGCAAATTTGTGTAACATTATTACATGCAGCAATTTCTCCGTCTGTGCTGTTCCGGCTCCATATAAAATTCCCACATTCACACCAGAGTTGCAGACCGAATTAACAAGCCCTATACAATTTAAAGGTCGCGGATTGGTGCAGTGTGTGAGCAATGGTGTCTGTTTTTGTAGCATTTTTGTGAGCCACCCACTGGCCTGCTTTCTTTGTGTGCGTGTAAAAATTAAGCTATCCAACAAAAATTTCAGCTCCCAAAACGGTAAAGTGGTTGGGAAGATAGAGCCAGAAAGGCTTATCGGCGCAATTTAACTAGGAAAGGGCGGTCCGGCCATGGGGATGACCACATATTCACTGTATACAATAAACATAAAATTGTACTGCCGAAAAATACAAGGATTCTGACACACACCAAGGCACGCACACACACACACATGCGCACACACACACACGCACACGCGCACATACACACGCACACATACACACGCACACACACACACACATACATACGCACCTGGCCCTTGGAGTTCAGTTCATCCAGGATCTTCGCTTGAGCTCCACGAGCCATCTGTCAAGAAGGTGCGCGGCAAAAAATACTGAGAAAAAGCACATGGCTAGGGTCGGCTAGAACTGTACGTGAACATTGAATATGACCATACTTTTGAAGGGACAAACCTATGTACATACGGTTCTGGCCAACCCTATACGCATGCTTGCTGCCTAGCTGAAGCGGTGCACGGCATATGAGCATCTAAACACATTTTAGGAACTTAGCCAAAAACATGCATGACATCTGACCATCTGCAATTGGACGCACATGTCTGCTGCCAGATTGATGCGGTGCTTAGCATCTGACCATCTCCAATTGGACGCACATGTCTATTGCCAGACTGATGCGGTGCTTAGCATCTGACCATCTGCAATTGGACGCACATGTCTACTGCCAGACTGATGCGGTGCTTAGCATCTGACCATCTGCAAGCATGTTTTTGCCGCCTAGCTGAAACAGTGCACAACATCATACTCCTATCACACTTTTGCGACACATTTGACTCCTATCACACTTTTGGAACACATGTGACTCCTATCACACTTTCGCATCACATCTAACTCCTATCACACTTTTGCAACACATTTGACTCATATCACACTTTTGCAACACATCTGACTCCTATCACACTTTCGCAACACATCTGACCCCTATTACAGTTTTGCAACACATCTGATTCCTTTCACACTTATGCAACACTTCTGACTCCTCTGATAAATCACACTTTTAATTAACTTGAGGCCCTGGTCAGCCTAAGGCCCCCGCTCCAAATCAACACACAATTACACACAATTATCTGTGGTGTGGCCATGCACAGCGCCGACCAAAACCATGCATATATGTATGATTAACATGTTCTTGTTGGGAATCCCTTGCAGGAAGAACAACCCTGGAAAAATGCTCTGCAGTCCAAACCAAATGTGTCAACATGGTATGTTGTATTCCATATGTATTCTGTGCCTAAGGGATGGCCAATGTTCACAGCGTAAGTAGCCTGAGGGTCCAGGACTGTATGTGTACACAGCCTATTCATATGGGGTTGGCCAGAACTGTATGCACACCTATTACAGTGCTGAGCAGCCCTAGAAGTTTTGGCATTACCTTGAAGGAGTGGCCAGATGTGGATGGCCCCTGCATCTGGGGCTCGGCTACGACTGCAGACTCCGCGGGGAATTGAACCGCGTGAGCAGCATCTGTGGGCAACAGGTTTATAGTTGTGTGTTGTGTGTGTGCGTGTGTGTGTGTGAGAAAGGTGAAAGGACTCTGCTGTAAGTGCAAACTCCGCTGGGAATTAAACCGCACAAGCAGCACCTCTGGAAATCAGTTCTATAATTGTGTGCATGTGTGTGTGTGTGTCTGTGTGTGAGAAAGGGCTCTGCTGCAAGTGCAGACTCCGCTGGGAATTGAACCGCGTGAGCAGCATCTGCGGGCATCAGTTTTATAGTTGTGTGCGTGTGTGTGTTTGTGAGATAGGGCTCTGCTGCATGTGCAGACTCCGTGAGGAATTGAACCGCAGCATCTGCGGGCATTAGTTTTATGATTGTGTGTGTGTGTGTGTGTGTGTGCGCGTTTGTGTATATGTGTTAAGGTTTGTGTGTGTGTGTGAGAAAAAGTTCGGCAACAGCTACAGACTCCGCGGGGATTTGAGCCGCATGAGCAGCATCTGTGGGAATCAGTTTTATAGTTGTGTATGTGTGTGTGTGTGTGTGTGTGTGAGGAAGGGATCTGCTGCAAGTGCATACTTTGCAGGAAATTGGATTGCGAAAGCAGTACCTGCTGACATCAGATCGTGGTTGTGTGTGTGTACATTTGTATTTGTCTGTGTGCTCATCTACGTGCATAATACCCTGCAACCGCCAACTTAATGAGGTGAGCGAAAGGTTTTAGGGTACTTTGTGTACGCTGTGCGCCCTGACAAGCTTACTGTTTGCCTGTGTGTTCATCTACGTGCATAGTACCCTGCAACATGCAAACATACACTTGATTCCCCCTAACATAGAGTGTAAGAGGGTGTGTATCGCCTTCCGAAAGGGCATCTAGCCACTCTATTCTTGCTGGTCGTCAGCAGTAAAATGAAAGCAATGCGCACCCTGGTTGAGGGGCTCTTCCTCTTTGACAACCCAGTTTGGATCTCGCTCAACCTTCCTGTGCTCCTCATCGTCAGTGACCTGTAAATGTGTGTGTGTTGTGTGTGCATATGTTCACATGCTTGTATCAGTGTGAGTGTGTGTGTGTGTGTGTGCCTCCTAGGCTGGTGTTAAACCAACTGTACGCATGCATGCAATGTCCAGAGCTTGGCAGATTATCTTAATGGATCCATGGTGCTTGGTCTGAATGGTTGTGAAAGAGCTAGTCCAGCTCAAACTTGTAAGCAACAAAGGCAACTTGCGGGGTGTATGCATGTGTGTGCGTGCTTGTGTGTGAGTGTGTGCGTGGGCTAGATCATGTGCCTGCCTGCTTGCAGGGCAGAGCATCAAAGCATAACGCAACACCCCATCACATGCGGCTTGTTTACCCGCTTTCTACTCCTTGTTTTCTGGACCACAAAGGAGTTTTGAATGGTTTTGTTCCCAAGCTGGCTGCTAACCTGCAAGGAGGTGTGGTGTTGCAAGCAAAGGTTAACTTGGTCATCCAAATCCACCTCCATCATAAGTGTGTACAAGGCATCCGGATTCTGCCCCCCCGCACGAAGAGCAAAGGTATGGTGGCACCTTTCACTTTTCACAATCCCAAAAAGCAGGACATTATTCGTCACAAAATAGAAATGTTATGGTGAATCTCACTTCAGGTGTCCGGTGGCGGGTTGGAGTCAGAAAAAAAGAAAAGAGTCCAGTCAGTCAGACTAAGCGATTGGGCCGAGAGGCGGGTGATTTGGTGAGAGATGCGAGCACGGCCTCAAAAAGCTATCCTCACCGAAGCACATACATTTTCACATTGTCTCATTGTATGAATTAAATTAAACATAATTTGGATAAGGGACATGCGGTTTGCTGGTGAGAAATGCAAGCACGCCCTCCTGCTCCTCTGAGACCTCCACCTCCAGAACTTGGGTTCCTGCAAGGCTTGCTGACAATCCTGACTCAGATGACTCTAGTCTGCTACCTGACCCACTCTCTGCAGCCATCATTCCGGGACTCAGGGCCCGCCCCCGTGTCCTCATCATAACCTTATAAATATATTATTTATTTATAAGACAATGTGAAATGTATATGCTTCGGTGAGGAGAGCTTTTTGAGGCCGTGCTCGCATCTCTCACCGAATCACCCGCCTCTCGGCCCAATCGCTTAGTCTGACTGACTGGACTCTTTTTGGTCTTTTTTTTTTTGACTCCAACCCGCCACCGGACACCTGAAGTGAGAACCGCCATAAACCATAAGATTGCTGCTGCCCAAGCAGTTACCGTGCCATGAAAGGTTACTGTCGATCTGAACGATGAACGCTTATGGTCAGATGACATCATCACAACTTGCTAGTGAATTAAATAACTACGAGCTCAGCAGGTATGCAGTCTGTGTGTGTGTGTGTGTGCGCGTGTGCGTGTGCGTGTGTGTGTGTGTGTGTGTGTGTGTGTGTGTGTGTGTGTGTGTGTGTGGTGTGTTGCAAGCAAAGGTTCATAACTGTTCCATTCTTTTCTTTAATGCTGTATGCGTATGTAAATGTGTGTATGAGCGTCAAACAAGAAGCATGTCAGTGCACACAGCTTGCAGTGCTGCCTTGTTTCGCTCACCTTATTAAGCTGGCGGGCCTGGCCTCCAGCTTCGCCCTCCTTCGGGGCTTCTTCCTTCTGAAGTGTGTGTGTATGTATGTGTGTGCGTGTGGGTGTGTGGGTGTGTGGGGTGATGGGGGGGGTTGTGAGAGTGTGAATGAGTGTGTAGTACACGCTTGAAAATATGGATACGTTGCTGGCATGTGGCCCTTCCCCTGCTGGGAACCACACCCTGTCACTCACACCCGCTCTTTGATGACCAAGCCAAATAGCCTGCATGCGGATGCAGCCTCGATGGCGCTTACCGATGGCGCTTCTTTGGAGACATCCACCTTGTCCACGCTTGGCTGCGTGGCTTCTGTCTCAACCGACTTTGATGCTCCGCATCCTGAAAAGGGCTGAATACAGTTGAGTTGCTCACCCAGCAGAATATGCACACATTGTTAGCATGTATGCGGGTATGTTACCCAGCACGCACCCATGTTGCCTTAGTTTGCTATGCCTTGAGGCAGCCAGAACTCGTTGGAACCTGCACATGTTTAGAGAGTGGCGATTGCCTAACCCCTTTCTTGTGGCCACATTTGTAAGCCTTGTTGTCGGACTTTGTGGGGAATGCATGCATGCGCTAAATGGGGAAATTGGTGGCTCCATCCAGGTACGCGGGAGGCTTCATGGGAAGGAAAGCTATTAAATAGGGACTTACGTGTGAGGGCGCGGGAGAATGAGTCTAAGAAGTCACGTTCTGGTGGGGAAGGGACCAGAGACTTTCAATTAAAGTAAATAATTTACGAAAAAAATTTCTATCTACCAAACGGATGATCCAATTAGGGCGATGACCTACCTCACACAGCAGGTGCGGTTACTGGATACTGCACCTCGGCTCTTAATTTAAAAGCATTCGAATCAATATTTTTTACTGATTCAGATGACACTCTTAAAAGTGGGGGTTGATCCGAACACCCCTGCCCGGCAGGTTCAGCACTTTTGCATTTCAGGCCTAGGCCAAAAACAGGTAAAAATGAACTTTATGGATTTTCCTAAAACTTTCTAATTTGGGTAATAAAGGTGTTTTAAAAAACAGCTGTCTTGAGATGGTGCTTGGCTGCCTACTACTGCCTACACGGCCAAAAAATTGACATCTTACAATTTTGGAAATTTGTATGCCGAGCTTTATGAGTATTTCAAAAACACCTGTAAGCTCAGATTTGTGAATTTCTGCCTCCTTAAGATGATGCATGCTTTGCTGCCCTGTCCGTCTCAGGCTAAGAGTGAGCTCGATCCGCAAGCACTTACAAGTAGTCTGATCAACCAGTAAGACTGTCAAAATACTTCAACACACACAAGAGAAGTGTAGATCCAGTTTTTCCATCAGAAAGTTCAACATGTAAAGAAATTGATCTAAGCTGCTCCTTCCCACCAGTCATGGGCAAAACGAAAGAAGTTTCTTCCAGTGCACACGCCCTAGCACCGTGACACCCATATGCACAGTCAGCTCCACTGCATAATTAATAGCCTTCAATGATAAATTAATACAATGAATACAAAGACTCAATGTGTCAAAGCAAAGTGTGGAAATAATGTTTAGGAAGAATGTTTGTTTAGGCATATATTGGGAATAAGTATTCTTGTCTGCCTAAGCCCTTAAAGGGAACTGCTCATCAAGTGGGGTATCAGAACTTCACACCCCAAATCTATGGATCAGGCAATCATTAGTAAGCTGGAAAGGGGATACATCACCCATACATCCAGCTCGACAAAAACATCACACCCAACGTGCATTGACGGCCCCTTTCACACTGTCAACACTGCACAGCTCTTGCAATGCACTGCATCGCTCTGTGGTATACCCTACAAATTCCTTGTGAAGCGGGCATAATTAGGGCTTCTGCCTGAGAGTGCATACTGTACCTACAACAACCTTTGACAGAAATCATCTTAAAGCTTCCTTTAGCCTCAGCTGATGATGAGACGCAGATCTGAGAAAAATAAATGCCTTGTGCCATACTGTGTTATGTGTGTGCGCGCTCACCCACCAGCAACCCAGTATCGGTGTGTGTGTGTGTGTATGTGTGTGTGTGTGCGTGTGTGTGTGTGTGCGTGCGTATGTGTACATGTGCATCACCAGGCCTGCTGTCAAGCTTTCACTGTGTATTTAGCTTAGCGCTAATAGTTGATCTACTTACTTACGTAGGTAAGTAAACATGTCACTGTTTGGCACGTTTCTGAGCAGATTCAAGCTATTTGGCTCAAGTGTGCAGGGCAGGTATTCAATGTTCCTGGTAGTGTAGCGTTGGGCGCTGATTATCTAGATAAAGATCTAAACCCTAAAACAGATACTAGGAGCATTACGGAGAGCTTTGAACACTTCTTTGACGAGGCCACCACTGATTCTCTGAACTTTACTAACGTCCTTATGATGGGTGATTTCAACGCGCACATAGGTGATCTCTCTGAGTTTACCGACGAGCACTACGACATTCAAGATGACTTCAAGTGCTTACAACATGCTCGTCGCACCTGCTGCAAATCGGTAAATCGTGCTGGTAAACTGCTCCTAGACATTGCTGGTTCTTCATGCTGACTACTGGCAGAGGTAAGGGAGACTCTGGACACCTTTGTGGGGTATCATGGCAGGCACAGAGTAGACCTGATCACATCCTCATGACTCCCTACTTTTACCATAATTTGCTGAGCACTGATATTCAACCTTCCAACGAGCGAATTGCTGATCATTGCAGTATCACAGCGTGTTTCGAAGTAAGACAGAGTGGTTTGACAAGAGCTGATATGAATCTTGAGCCTCAGCATGTTTGTCACGGTGGCTGTCCGAAGCACATATTGAGGTGGAATCCTGACAAAGCACACTTCACTACGCTGAACATCTTGGAAACAATATTGAAGACAATTCTTTTATGAAGGCTATTGAGAGAAAGGACGTAGAAGCGGCTAACAATTTATTTACGGGCGATGCTTAATTCAGCTGCTTGCACTTCTGGTATGGGGAAGTTTTCGCCTTGCGTTTTTTATCGGAAGAATCAAAGGGTGGCAGGGCCAGAAAGGCTCTTTGGTTTGATGATGTATGCAGGAGAAGGGATTATAAATTACAAATAAAATTTCTTCCCTACCAACCGGTTTTTAGGAAAAACGGATGGTAAAGTACGGCCGTCAGCTTTAAATTTGAATGATTTAAGAAGGTTTCTTAAAAAGAGCAAGCTTGTCTACAGCTTAAACAGGAGCAGTCCCTGAGCAAGCCACTCTCCCACCCAGGCACTACATAGGTATTATAAACACACAAACACGCGTACATACATGCATGCACACACACGCACACACACATTCACACACAGACACAGACACACACACAACGCACTTGCACATGTATATATACATGCACGTGCGAACACACACACACACACATGCACACGCACACATGCATGCACACACACACACACACACACACACACACACACACACACACACACACACACACACACACACACACACACACACACACACACACACACACACACACACACACACACACACACACACGCGTGCATATGCACATGCACATGCCTACGCACATCATGCATACGCACATGCACACACACACACACACACGCGCACGCACACACGCACACACACACACAAACACACACATACACATGCATGTACACGCACCCACACACGCACACACGTGCTCACACACGCACACACACGCACGCACACACAAACACACAAACACACATAAACACACATAAAATACACAGGCATGGGCAAGCAGGATTGCTTGCAGGACTTCCACAATTTCAATTTTGAGGCTGATGGCCGTTTCAAGGATTTTATTGCCAAGTTTGAGGTGCCGGACCCTAACTTTGAAAGGAAGCTCCGTGCCAAGTTCTACAAGGTGGGCACAAGTGTGAGCAATGCTCACTGAGCATGCACGAACACACTAACACACACACGCACACATACACACACATGCACATACACATACACACGTGCACGCACGCACGCACACATACACACACAGGTCCACATAGACCCCAACTTTGACCTGGCATGGGCCAAAGAAGCCCGGCCCGCAAGCTCAGGCCCTTCTCGCTCTAGCACCTTCTTCAGCGGCAGCCAGCAGCAAGGCAGCACACGCCCCCCTCCCTTTTCTTCCTCCACCGCTAGTGGTGGAGGCTCTTCTTCCTCTGGCCCCCCTCCTGCGTCAAGAAGCCCAGCTTCTCAGAGCCGTGTGTTCCTCTACCACCTTGCTGTGAGTGGTGTGCGTTAGTTTGTGTTTTATGTGCTGGTGTGCGAGCTGTTTTCCTCTGCTAAAGCAAACACACACATCATTTATACTTATTCATACACACAAGCACACACACACACATGCACACACACACATGCACACACACACATGCACACACGCAAACACACGCAAACACACCCAAACACACATACAGGTCCTGGTGCTAGCCCTGGTGCACATGCTGCCGCTGACTCCCTTTTCTTGGTCGCGCCGCTCTTATCGTCTCCTCATGCAGCTGTCGCTAGTAGGCCAGGGCTACAAGCTATTCCTACGCCACGGCCGGCCTTCCTTCAAGTGAGTAAGTTGGGGTTGCACAAAAGCTTACCAGCGGTACGTGTTGCTCTTGTGTGGCGTGCCAAGGCCAACAGCAGAGCTGTCTTGGCGAATTTGTAGGGTTGGCCAGAACCGTATATATATACATTACGATGTGCAATATGACCCTATATTTGGTGATTTCCCTGCCAAAAATACTGTATACAGACTGTATATGTATGGTTCTGACCAACCCTAAAAATGTGTCATGGTGCGTGGCACCAAAGCTCAGCAACAGCGGTCCCAGCTGTTGTGAGCAGTGAGCCAGGATAGGAAGCTGCTCCTATCGTCACCTGATGCAGCTGTCGCTAGTAGGCCAGGGCTACAAGCTGTTCCTATGCCATGGCAGGCCTGCCTTCAAGTATGTGCTGCTCCTGCGCCATGGAAAGTATTTATTTGAGTGTCTGGATCGCAGCCATAGCGAGCCTGCTGAAACGAGCGGTGCTGAAGCCAACAACTGAGCTGTCAGCTGTACCTCGCATACCAAGGCTAAGAAGTTGTCAGGAAGCTGTAAGCCCTCAAGGCAGGCAAGCAATTTCAAATGCCTGCCAACGAGACTGGACAGCAGCAGAGATACGATGTCAGTTGTGTGTGTGTGTGTATTAACAACGTACAGGCCGTGAACCTTAACATTAACATCGCCCGCCTAAAAAGTGCTGTGTGTAAGGTGGGTACGTGTGCATATGCCCTTCAAGGAACGTTTTGTCGTTGCTCTTACTTGCCGTGCTGGTCAAGAGGAGCACAGAGCACGCGGTCGTCATATTCACGTCTGTGCATCATCACAGGCTTGCTGCTTGCTGCGCAAGTAATGTGCAGCTCAAACAATCCACACACCAGTGATACACACACATGCACACACACACACACACACACACACGCACACACTTGCACACACAAATGCACATGCGCACACGCACACACACGCATGCACCCATGCACATACACACATACAAATTACACACACACTCACACACAGGCCTCTTCTGGAGTCCCTGCAGCTCTACATCGTCCGTATCCTGCCTACCAACGACTTCTACATCCTAGTGATTAGCTTCTCATTCATGGCCCACGCACCCTTGTCCTTGGTCTTGGTCCCACTGACGGTGTCCGCCCTCTACGGGGTGATTGCCTTCTTGGCCACAAGTTATAGGTGCGCGCGTGTTCTTATCTGTTTGTACCGTGCCCATTCTGTGTTGTCGAGTTTGTGTTGGGGTGTTGGTCCCACTGACGGTGTCCGCCCTCTTCAGGGTGATTGCCTTCTTGGCCACAAATTATAGGTGCGCGCGTGTTCTTATCTGTTTGTACCGCGCCCGTTCTGTGTTGTCGAATTTGTGCTGTGGTGTTGCTCCCACGACAGTGTCCGCCCTCTTTGGGGTGATTGCCTTCTTGGCCACAAATTATTGGTGCGCGTGTGTTCTTGTCTGTTTGTACCGTGCCTGTTCTGTGTTGTCGAATTTGTGTTGTGGTGTTGCCCCCACTGACAGTGTCCGCCCTCTTTGGGGTGATTGCCTTCTTGGCAACAAATTATAGGTGCGCGCGTGTTCTTATCTGTTTGTACCGTGCCTGTTCTGTGTTGTCGAGTTTGTGTTGGGGTGTTGCTCCCACTGACGGTGTCCGCCCTCTTCGGGGTGACCACCTTCTTGGCCACAAATTAGAGGCGCGCACTGCTCATTTCTAGGGTTGGCCAGAACCATATATATATGGTGTATATACGGTATTTTTGGCAGGGAAATCACCAAATACACGGTCATGTACGGTGTATATATACGGTTTTGGCCAACCCTACTCATTTCTGTTAGCTTTGTTAGGTAGCTGCCCTGAAAGCCTAGTGGTCCATGGTCAGGCCAGATTCTTCGGGGTCGCGGGCCTGATTCTGCTTGGTAGCGTGAGTTCTACGCTGTCCTTTTACATAAGATCAAAGTAAACGATTGATTGGGTAGCTGCCCTGAAAGCCTAGTGGTCCATGGTCAGGCCAGGCTCTTGGGGTCGCGGGATCAGGCCTGGTAGTGTGAGTTCTTCACTGTCTGACAGCCACGTCTCCGTTCCCATGGATGATTGATTATGGTGTTGTCACCAGTTGTGTATAATAGACCAGTTGTGTATAATAACCAGTGTGTTGTGTATAATAGACCAGTTGTGTATAATAACCATTGTGTATAATAGACCAGTTGGTGTTGTCACCAGTTGTGTATAATACCAGTTGTGTAACATAGAATTGCTGGTGTCAGCTCCTGTAATGTTGTCTGTCTCCTTTGGGGTCATTGGCTATCACTAGGGTTGGCCAGTGCCGTGTATACACACCGTATATGACCGTACATTTGTTGTTTTTCCAGACGAAATACCGTATGTACAACAGTACAGTACAATAAAGTACACTGTATACACCAATACAATACAGTACACTGTATACATCGTATATGTATGTGGTTCTGGCCGACCCTATCTACCACGTAATTTTCTGCTGCCTCTTTTGCTCATGACAAATCACGCAGAGGTTCTAGATAGAACCACAGGGTTCGAAAGTTGAGCTCATCATTGGCTAGCATGTGTATGCCGCATATAAACATTGTTCTGGCCAACCCTTTCTACCACGTGATGTTCTGCTGCCTCATTTGCTCACAACAGGTCACGCAGATGGTTCAAAAAGGACCACGTGAGAGTTCATAAACTGAAATAAGACCTGCCTTTTCAGTCACTCTTCTTTGCCAGGTCATGCGGGCACAGGACACACAATGCGACGAATGTTGCCTGCAAGTACCATGCAGGTGCCATGCCTCTCGTTCCCATGCGCGCACTCCCTCCGTACCTCCCAGCCTCGGCTTTCTTTGCAAGCCCCTCTCTACTCCATTCCTCTCTACTCTCTTTGCAGTCCTTCCGTTCCCTTTGCAGTCCTCTCGTTCTCTTTGCAGTCCTCTCGTTCCCACGTGCGCACCCCCTTCGTTCCTCCCAGCCTCGGCTTTCTTTGCAAGCCCCTCTCTACTCCACTCTCCATTCCTCTCTACTCTCTTTGCAGTCCTTCCGTTCCCTTTGCAGTCCTCTCGTTCTCTACTCCATTCCTCTCTACTCTCTTTGCAGTTCTCTCGTTCTCTTTGCAGTCCTCTCATTCCCATGTGCGCACCCCCTCCGTTCCTCCCAGCCTCGGCTTTCTTTGCAAGCCCCTCTCTACTCCATTCCTCTTTACTCTCTTTGCAGTCCTCTCGTTCTCTTTGCAGTCCTCTCGTTCCCATGTGCGCACCCCCTCCGTTCCTCCCAGCCTCGGCTTTCTTTGCAAGCCCCTCTCTACTCCATTCCTCTCTCCTCTCTTTGCAGTCCTCTCGTTCTCTTTGCAGTCCTCTCGTTCTCTTTGCAGTCCTCTCGTTCTCTTTGCAGTCCTCTCGTTCCTATGCGCGCACCCCCTCCGTTCCTCCCAGCCTCGGCTTTCTTTGCAAGCCCCTCTCTACTCCATTCCTCTCTACTCTCTTTGCAGTCCTCTCGTTCTCTTTGCAGTCCTCTCGTTCTCTTTGCAGTCCTCTCGTTCTCTTTGCAGTCTTCCCGTTTCTATGTGCACCCCCTCCGTTCCTACCAACCTCAGCTTTCTTTGCAAGCCCTTCTGCCGTGATCTTTCCTCTCTACTCTCTATATTGCAGTCCCTGTCTGTGCCTTCACAGCCTCGCAGCCTCAGCATTTTTTTGCAAGCCACTCTGCCGTGGTCATTCCTCTCTTCTTTCTATATTGCAGTCCCTATCTATGCCTTCACAGCCTCCCAGCCTCAGCGTTTTTTAACAAGCCACTCTGCCGTGGTCATTCCTCTCCTCTTTCTATATTGCAGTCCCTATCTATGCCTTCACAGCCTCCCAGCCTCAGCGTTTTTTAA
>Ga0307963_1003180_pt1 | contig 13011 bp, 12 predicted proteins | sample OrgLakmetagen594_FD_201829 | JGI IMG/M metagenome (GOLD analysis project Ga0307963, IMG submission 201829) | Saline water microbial communities from Organic Lake, Antarctica - #594 | ecosystem: Environmental > Aquatic > Non-marine Saline and Alkaline > Saline | place: Antarctica: Organic Lake...
TGTGTGTGTGTGTGTGTGTGTGTGTGTGTGTGTGTGTGTGTGTGTGAGCGTGTGTGTGTGTGTGTGTGTGTGAACTCACCTGCAGGAGTCTTTTTTTTGCCAAACAGAAACTCAAGAACCATGGTGTCACGCTTTGGCTTCCTCTACCTTCCAATAATAGAAGGATTATCGTTGTATTTGCAGCTAAATATTTGATCCTTTCGCGACTTGCGGAAATAAAAATAAAACAGTTGGAGCAAATCCTCTGCAACTTGCAATACTGCACTAAAGAAGCAACTGCTATACATCAACTAATTGGAGCACGAGTTCTGTGTTCCAGTTCCATGCTAGCTGCGGGGAAGATGTTGCCCCAATATGGACTTGCAACTGGGCATTCTGCAGTCTTCCCAAGCTCTAGCACCCATCAGCAACATAAAAAAAAAAGAGGGACTCAACCTGTGAGTTTTTAGGCCGGCAGTCCCATGGGTTTGGCACACATACACACGCGCGCGCACACACACACACACACACACACACACACACACACACACACGCAAACACACACACACAGACCTTCCAGCAGCCACATGCGCGCTCACACACTCAAATTTGCCTATGTCTTGCACAATGTGTTCAGGCATGGTCTAGCCCACCTGACAAGTACCAAACCACTACCCCTTCTGACCACACGTCGTCACCGTTTGCCGAGCTGGGTGTGAGGGAGATCTGGGTGAGTATGAGTCGTGTTGTTGAACTGTGCTGGCGATGCTGCCATGCTGAACGCTGCACTATGGCTTCCTTGCTTTCTTTCCTACTGCTTTAACTCTTTGCTTAATGCTGAACAATTGCTTTGCTGGACACTGTTGTACAGGATGGCATCGGACGCACGCGTGTCAGGCAGCACGTGAACCCCTTACAGGTCCAGTATCAAACACCTACGGGCCCTCTAGACTTCAACGGTGCGGCGGTGCGGCGGCATTTGCTTCACACTCTTTAGGGGCTTGTAACGACTTGGAAAAAACTTGCAAACTCAAGCCACCTTAGCCCCAACTCCCAATGGCACCCTGAGCCCGTCCTTCCCCCAAATGCAATAAGATCCATCCCACTGTTGCCTAGGCACGTGACATCAATCCCATTCTAACCTAGGCACATGAGGGTGTGGCACAGGTGTGGAATGCGGCAAGGCCGTTGGTGGTGAAATTGGGCGTTGCAGTGCTCCTGATCTAATAAGTTTTTGTTTTTGCCTCATGGGTTAACCACTGATCTCAATAGGTTTCTGCCCCTCTCTTGCAGAAGATGCTCAGTACATGCGTCGTGATCTGCATCTGCTTAACTTGCTTCAAGGCTCACACGTTGTGTGTAACGCACACAGCCTCGTCACATACACACACACACTCGGTCAAACACACTCCCTCTCAGCCTCGTCACATACATACACACACTCGTTCAAGCACACTCACGCACGACCAAACACAAACATGCACACAGACATACACACAACCCACTCAGCCTTCCCTCATCCCTCACAGCCATGTTCGCTGATCCCAGCCGCCCCCTGGTGGTGGACCTAGGAGCCGGCCCTGGGCGCTTCCTTCTTTTGTTGCACCAGCGCCACACGCGTGACTTACAGCAGCAGCAGCAGCAGCAGCAGCAGCAAGAGCAGCAGCAGCAGCAGGTAACCCGTGACCCGTGACACACATGTCTGCAGTCTGCAATGCACGTGTGTTTTATAAAACACTTACTTACTTTGGCACGCTCACATACGCCCACATATAAACACAAACACTATGCACAGATGCACACATCCTCTCAAGTATACGTACATGTACAAATAACTTTCAGACATTGCAGCTGTGTGTGATTTGTAGTGATGCATTCGGTGGTATGTAGTTATGCATTTGTAGGGTTGGCCTGAACCGTATATACATACCGCATATGGGCGTATGTATGGTGATTTCCCTGCTTAAAACACCGTATGTACACCATAAATACGCATAAATGTATGCATATGGCCAACCATATGCATTTGGTGTTCATGGACTATCACGCGACAATGAAGAACGACAACTGTAGTTGCATCATCCCTCCTCTTTATTCCTCCTTGCGTCTTCAACGTTCTTGGTCTCATCCCAGCTTGCACTTTGGCCCTCTATGCACGCACTTGGAACGTGACCCTCACAGGAGGCGGGGCCACAACAACCACCGACTCAGAGTAACGGCTCCAGCCCCCAAGGCAAAGTCAAGGAGCCCATGAACTACCTGGGCATTGAGATACGGCAGGCTGTGAGTATAAAGCCAGTCAGGCTGTGAGTGCAAAGCCAGGCAGGCAGTGAGTTACAAGCCAGTCAGGCTGTGAGTGGCAAGCCAGTCAGGCTGTGAGTGCAAAGCCAGTCAGGCTGTGAGTGGCAAGCCAGTCAGGCTGCGAATTTAAAGCCAGTCAGGCTGTGAGTGACAAGCCAGGCTGGCAGTGAGCGCAAAGCCAGTCAGGCTGTGAGTGAAAAGCCAGGCAGGCTGTGAGTGCAAATCCAGTCAGGCTGTGAGTGAAAAGCCAGTCAGGCTGTGAATGCAAAGCCAGGCAGGCTGTGAGTGAAAAGCCAGGCAGGCGATGAGTGCAGAGCCAGGCAGGCTGTGAGTGACAAGCCAGGCAGGCTGTGAGTATGGCGCCAGTCAGGCTGTGAGTGACAAGCCAGGCTAGCAGTGAGTGCAAAGCTAGACAGGCTGCAAGTACAAACAACAAAGTCAGCCTGGCAAAAGTAGTTGCGTCTGGCTCTGTTTAGAAGGCCAGTGGGGTTGAGGTGTGGATGTGAGAGGCGTCAGTGCTGTGAAACCTCTTGAGCCTTGACCGTCACAGCACCAAAGGATCGTCCACAACCCTCCCTGCCTTGTGTGCGCAATCATCTAACTAGCTCCTGAGTGGAACGCGGCAGCCCCAAAGCAACTGAGTCTATTGCTGTGCCTCTGCCTGTGGGCCCTTCTATTGACTTATTAGCCATGACAGGAAGTCACGGCATCGAGCAGGATGCCAGGAAGTGTGTAGTTGACAAGCACTGTCTGAGACGGAGAAATGTAAAGAGGCAGCTAGAAAGATGCTGGTTAGGTGCAGGTAGTGGATCTTGCCTGAGATTGAGCGTTGTCAGTAATCAGGAAGGGACAATGTAAAGAGGCAGTCAGAAAGAGGCAGGTTAGGTGCAGGTAGTGGATCGTGCCTGAGATTGAGCGCTGTCAGTTATCAGGAAGGGACAATGCAAAGAGGCAGTCAGAAAGAGGCAGGTTAGGTGCAGGTAGTGGATCGTGCCTGAGAATGACCCTCGTCAAATATCAGGAAGCGACGAATTCATTGCAGCTGATGATCACTGTCTGAGATTAGAGAGAAGTCTGGACAGGAAGTCACAATAAGGGGCCGTGTGCAGGCAATAAGTCACAGATTGTGCCTCAGCATGTGTGTATCAGGCTGTCCAAGAACCTGTCCAAGAACCTGCTTCAATAAGTAGCTGTTGTAACCTGACCTTGCGACTCCAAGAACATCATTTGTGTGTATGCCTGTTTGTGTGTATGCAGCTTGTGGAGCGTGCGGTGGAATGGGCTTCACGCCTGAAGTGCGAGCAGGACGTCCAATTCGTGCATAGCAATGCTACCATCTCCCTGGCCTCCATGCTCTCTTCTTATCCAGGTAGGTCTGCCCAAATGTTTGTGTGTGTGTGTTTGTCCGCGTGTGTGCGTGCGTGCACGTGCGCATTGCACAAGGACTTGTTTCAAGTAGGATTGCGTACAACATACTGGGATGAGGGACACCTGATCACGAAAACCCACTGCCCCCCCCTCTGCCACACCCCTTTTGTGCCAACACACACACACACCACTGTACCACACACTTCAGGTGCTTGGCTGTGTCATACACACAATCCCACGCACCCTTGCCACGCCCCTATCATGTATGTATGTATGTATATATATACAGACACACGACTGCACCATACACGCTGTGTGTAGGGTTGGCCAAAATTGTGTGTATACACCATATATGACCGTATATATATGGTGATCTCCCTACCAAACATACGTTAACCGTATATATACCGTATTTTTAAGGTTCTGGCCAACCCTAGCAATGTGTGTCATGGACACAGACTCACGCACTCTTGCCACGTCCCTGTCGTACTACAAACAAACACACAACTGTGCCGCACACCTTTTGCGTTACCATACGCACAAACCTCGCTCTGCTCACACACTACTACAGACCCTGTGCGCCTCGTGGCCATTTGGTTCCCAGACCCACAACTGTGCCACACACACCTTGCGCGTCATACGCACAATCCTCGCTCTGCTCGCACACTACTACAGGCCCTGTGCGCCTCGTGGCCATCCAATTCCCAGACCCGCATTTCAAGCGCCGAAACCACAAGCGCCGTATCTTTCAGACCAACCTCGTGAAAGATGTTGCGTCAGTGCTCGAACCTGGAGGTGGGTCAGAAATCATTTTATAATTGACATGGCTTGACGTGTGTGGTGCCAGGTCTCTATGAACGTACAAGGAATGCATTGTGTTAATTATCTGTGAGGGAGCGATATCTGTGTTTCATGGACCTATGTCTGCGTTTGAGCCAGGACTTCCTAGCTTGCGAGCCAGCAGCAAGGGCATCAAGCAAGGACTGCACACACTGTGTGGGTCAGGGGAAGAACAACTGTGTGTGTAAGTGTGTGTGTATGAGTGTGTGTGTAAGTGTGTGAGTGTGTGAAAGTGTGTGTGTGTGTGTTTGAAAGTGTGTGAGAGTGTGTGTGAAATTGTGTGAGAGAGTGTGTGTGAACTCCGCAACAGGCCAGCTTAATCAAGAAAAGGGTCCATGTGGGTGTCCTCACCAGGCAGCACTAAATCACCTGATGGTGTGGGTTGGAGGGGTTGACTTCGTACACCATTTCGTATTTTAAATGCAAATGAAAATCGAGCCCCCCTCACTCCAGCTCCGCTTGCAACCAAACAACACATTTAATATTGGTCACAGCATATTGTTTACAACATATTGGTCGAAAAACGAGCCACAAACCCGTGAATGGCCAGGAGCCTTTTTGTTGTTAGCAACTCAGACTCCACGCTTGAGCGCGCAGTACACCCACTCCGGTCTGTCAGTGCAGATATGAGGGACCATCTTATTTCCTTGCACGACCACACTGTGCGTACTGCGGTTTATTCTTCGATATGCCTATGCCTACCCAGCGTAAGATGCTACGTTTGTACTTGTGATTCGCTGCATCGTAGGCACCGTACTCCTCCAATTCGTTGATGTATCTGCTCATGTGATTTACTGCATCGTAGGCACTGTGCTCCTCCAATTCGTTGATGTATCTGTTCATGTGCTCTGCTACATCGTAGGCACCGTACTCCTCCAGTCAGACGTGCAACGAGTGTCTGTTGCCATGCGGAACATGTTTGAATATGAGGTGCGTGTCCATTGCAATGCAGAACATGCTTGGGTCTCAGGTGCTGGGTCAGTTGCAAGATGCAAGATGCAGGGGGACATGTTCTATGTTTGAGCACCATGTGTGTATGTGTGTATATGGGTTTACAGAGCATATAGCTCGCATAAAAAAGTGTGTGTTCTGAACCCGTGAACAACGACCAGTCCGTGCAAGTACTATGCACATGTTTTAAGTGCCTCAGTTCACCATTGGTGCCATCTCCTCAATCTTGTGGGGAGTGGTTTACCACTGCCTGTGTGTCTAAGCTAGTTTCACTACCCAAATGGTTTTCCCCTGCCTTGTAACCCTCTTTGTTTTCTTTTCAAATGCCCTTTCTTATGTCCGCCAGGGAGCTGAGCACTTTGACATAGCACCTGAGCACAGCCTCCCAGACGCCACCTTTTTGAGCAGTGGCCTTGATGAAGACGTCGTCATGGGTGACGAGGTCAAAGAGGGAGTGGCTGAGGTCAGCAGTGGGGATGCACACAAAAGGGTGGATGCAGCCAATGCAGCGGATGGACAGCAGCAGGAACAGGGAGAAAAAGAAGAAGAAGGAGAGGGGGAGGAAGCGGCGGAGGGGGCAAAGAAGGATAGAGCGGACTGGGAGAACATGGACTCAAAGTGGGCGGCTGAGGGTTGGTTGAGGGAGAACCCTTTGGGTGCTCCGACAGAAAGAGAGTTTTACGTTACACAGAGAGGGCTGCCTGTGTATCGAACACTGTTAATGAAGAAATAGAAATGGCAGTCGGCCTTGCCTGGCTAGAAACCCTTGTTGTTAAAATAATCCAGCCTATTTGTGCTTGTTATTTTAACACTGAGATAAGAGTCTCTTCACCACGGTTTCTATATCATGCAAACGGCCAAGAAGCATTGATCCTCGTTAAGGAACTTAATAGATTAACAATGACAGGCTTATAGGAGCTGGAACCTCAGCCAGTGCTTCTACTTGTTTCGGATATGTTGGAACTATTATCAGCATCGCCCTATCTTAATCTTCTCTGAGGGGGGTAAACCTCAAAACAAACTGTTCATGACTAGAGCTGAGGACTAGAGCATGTTCATAACTAGAGCATGTGAAGACTAGGGCATGTGAGGTCTAGAGCATGTGATGTGAGGAATAGAGCTGAGGACTAGAGCATGTTGTATGCTAATGATTTGACTCTGATTGCTAACAATCCTGATGCGAAGCAGATCATGCTCAACCATTTGCACTGGTATGCTCAGAGAAAGCACCTTATTATCAATGCTGCGAAGTCTGAGGTGTTTCATTTCAAATCATCTGGATCAAATGTGCCTGTGTTCAAAGTTGGGAGAGTGCCACTTGCACACAAAGGTCTTACAAGTATTTGGGTATGATGTTTTAGCTACAGGCGTGAGCATGATCACGTCCTCACACACCTGGTCCTTTTGTGGCATCTGCTTTCCGGATTTGTCAGTTGTAGTCGTTTTAGGCTGAGGGCGCACCCCGGAGACAGCATCTCAGGAACATAAATACTCTCTTTTATGTGACCGTTGTGCTTGTGAGCAGATTCAAGGTGAAGCGCATGTCCTTTTGATGTATGGAGACACAGACGTTTTTGCTTTAAGGAGCGGGAAAGTTTGCTTACCTATTCAGTCAATTCAATTTTCTCATATGATTTCTAAAAAGAGCAACCTTATTTGCGACAACAAGTCAGTGCCCAGATGGTTTATGATTTCCTCTTGCAACTTAACAACACTTTTTTCTTTTGTGTCATTGTTGGCTGGCAAGGACCATTCACAGGCCAATCAGCCGAACAGTCTGGCCCATGTAATCTAATCTAATCTAATCTCTGAGGACTAGAGCCTGGGTTCTTTTTGTCGCACTTAATCGCACAAGACGAATCAAGACGAATCAAGGTACCAGGTAAAGCATGGTTTTCAGGCAGGTACTAGGAAGTAATAAAAAGGTTTCCTAAAAGGCGGCCATGGATGGTCGAGCAGCCCTGCCAGATCTTCAAGATGACAGTGAAACCTGACCACCCGTCATCCTTGCTGCTGGCCACAACTGATAATGCTGTTCAACAGCAGAATTATAAATCAGTCACAATCACTCAGGCATAGACCAAAAGTTTGGGAACAATGTCAACTCATAGCTACCGCCTAAGCACAAGCACAATCGAACAGTCACAGCATGCAAACGTACAGCAGTGCCTTGATGACTTGTTCAAAACAAAATGCTGCTGCCGTACGCACTGTGTTGATCTCCCCAACAATGTGAGTCAAATATCGGTAAAGCAAGTCCGTTAAACAACAGATCCAAGCCAAGTGAACGTGGAGCTTTTAATAGGGGGAAAAAGAAAAAGGTTAGCATACAGAATTCACACATAGCCATACCCTGACAACGTAGTTGGGGTAAAAAAGAAAGCTACGCAGGCAATGAATACAACATTAACCAAGGGGAAGGAGCCACTTTAATACCGGGTCCTGTAATAAGCTCCCCACCACTGAAAAGAAGAACAAGAATCAATGAGGACAGGAGGTTTGCAGGCTTGGCCTGAAACGGGCTCCTGGTGAGAGGTAAAATACAAACGGCTGTAACCAACAGGCTTGTTTTATGCATAACTGGAGGCCCACACTGTGGTGCCAACCCCCTACACTGTACAGACGTGGGTATTGACATTAGAACAGGCCCTGTGTTGCTGTCGTGTTCGAGATGGTATTCCGATTGCTTCCGTCTGTGTACCCGAACAGCTCCATGTCTTTCGTCATCACGTTGACCTACAATGGTGAAAAGGATAGAACAGATGTGCACTGCTCTATCTTTCGTCATCACGAGACCTAGGACAAAAGGACAGAAATTTGAGGAAAAGCACTCCGACCACAAAGAAGCTCCAAGTGGACTGACAAAGACAATTGTGCTTTCCTCTTTCTGTTCTTTTCTTCTTCTAAACAAACCCTGCTGCGTAAAAAGACTTCTCATTTCTACCATGTGAAATCGTACGCAAAGAGGGATTGTGCTCAAGTCAGGCAAACGAGAGCAGTTTATGAGGCTCCTTGTATACGCAACTTACCTGCACTATGACATGGCCGCCAGAGACGACTCGTGTTACTGTGAAGATAGAGGACAAAGGGTGAGCCAGCAAGGATTGTGCGCGGCATGAAGAGTTACGCATACGCCGTTCAGATCTAGGTGGGAGGACAGGGTTTTTTTGTATGGGAGGAGGATGGCTAACGCGAAAACGGCGGGTCAGTAAAACCTTTTGTATAGATGACAGCTTGCTCGGGAGGACAGCAAACGAGTAGGGTTGGCCAGAACCGTATATATACAACGTATATGACCGTATAATTGGTGATTTCCCTGCCAAAAGTACCCTATGTACACCGTATATATATGGTTCTGGCCAACCCTACAAACGAGCGCTCATACCAGCAAAGCAGTGAAGTTTGATGTGATGCCAAAGCCAACCATACATTTTGCATGCAGCTAAATAGAACACACATGACTGGTTTACCATCGAGCCTTTCTCAGAATAAGGAAGGGCACACACACACACACACACACAATTTGACAGGCTGAAAATTTCAAATGCGCAATCACCAATTGCAATACTGCTTCTTTGAACCAGTTACAAAGTCTGGGTTTTCGGGCCTTCCCACGTACATACAATGTTAAACGGTTGCAGGAAATTTTGCAATTGGCAGGAAGTTGTATGTGCGGTTCTGGCCTTATGTTTGGAAGATGAAGTGAAACCGCCAACTCACCTTCACGCCCCTCTCCGTAGCTAGGGAAGCGTGGATCATACATCATACATCATACACAATTGCAGGAAGCTGTATGTTCGGTTCTGGCCTTATGTTTGGAAGATGAAGTGAAACCACCAACTCACCCTCACGCCCTTCTCCATAGCTAGGGAAGCGTGGATCAGAGAATTCAGCAGGCATGCCTGAGAGCCATGCCAGGAAGGACTGCAAACCAGAAGCAGACTGGGGCTTGAACAGCCGCAGCTTGAGCGTATGCCTGGGGAACAGTGGAGAAAGAAATTTAGCGCAGACAGTGTGATTGCCAACGTCATGGATTACTAGCCAAGGGCGCCAGTTCTTTGTGTTGTTCTTCCCCGTTAAACGCTGCTCAAGCATGTGCAAACACTGCTCAAGCATGTGCAAACACTGCTCAAGCATGTGCTTGGGTTGCACAGCGTGTGTAGTAGCACCTGCAGAGGACTGCGGGGAGATACGAGTCGCAACACATTGTTGCGTGTGCAGCAGCTTTGTCCTATTAGGGCATTGGGGTTCCCTATATAAGATACTAGGATTTCTAGCCACTTGCAATGCATAGCCACTTGTGATGCATGGCCACTAGTGAGCGTAGCACTCCCTCCATTAAAGCATTCTGTACTGCTGACACAGACGAAAACAGAGGAGGAAAAGGCGAGAAAGATATACAGGCAGTGAAACCAAACCCCCCTCCACGTCGTCTGCAAAGCTGAAGCCTTTGTGTGTGTATTGTAAAACTCCTTCACCGTAGCACACAACAAGCGCCCAAGCAAAGTGAAGCTTTCGTACTCATTTTGGTGTGGAATTTCACCGCCGCTGCACGCAACAAAGGCCCGAGCAAAGTCAGGGAAGCAACACAGTCCCACCTTCCAGCACAGGTGGGCAGGTGCATGCATCCGTAGCCCTTAATCACGTCCCTGCCCATGTAGTCCAACCCATACACGCTGACTACCAGCTGGGGCCAGCCGTACGCGTTTGTGCTTTTGTAGGTGACGTCTAAAGGAAAGTTCCACACGAGCATCTGATCCGGGCCTACACAAAGGAGGCACCCAACACCGTACGTAAATTTGAAAGTAGGGAGCAGACGACAGTGCGCAGTTTCTGTGTGTTCAGTCAAAACTTGTTGGCGTTGGAATACAAACGCTAATTTGGCTACGAGCAGGGGTTAGATATACTTTATTTCAGACAGTGTATGTACATACCCAACATACATCTCCTGTCTGGATGAAGCAGGCTTAGTTGTGCACAACGGCAACAGCAAAAATAAGCGCACCTTGAGACGAACACGAGGACTGCGTGATGCCTTCTTCTAAGCCATCCAGCAGCTGCCAATCTTCTCCCGCAACAAAGTGGAACTTTAAGTAAGCGTTATTGTTGCCATTGAGCTGCACGTGCGAAATGGGGCATAACAGTTTTGTAAAGTCAACGAACAAGTTGACCAGAGAAGGCGGACACAAGTGCAGCGCACAGAAGATTACAAGATGAACATTAAACTGATCATCAACTCACATCTGCCCCCTCTATTTGCCCCGTGGCCTGCGTTGGGAAGGCAGGAAGCTTGTCGTTGAAAAGGACAGACATGAAGGTGACAGCTGCTGTGTTGATTCCATGCTGTGCATGTAGTCACTCATATTTTGACACTCACCATGACCGTGAAGCAAGAGGGAATGGGGTCACTCATGGGACGGTTTGCTTAAGAGGCTAAATGAAAGGGTCAAAGGAATGATAGACCACTAGCTGTCGCTACAAAACAAAGGGAACACATTGCTACACATACGGATGTACCCTATACTGCATGCAACCTTTTTCAACGAAAGGTGCACAAAAATTTCAGCACGTAGGTACTGGTATTTCGTCGGTATTGCAGTTTAAATGAAATTGCGCTTGTAGAGCTTATTGAAAGGGCAAAGTCAAGTACGAGTCAATTGCTTGGAGCCTGAAATTGTAATATTAACACACAAATATAGTGAGGTCCATATGCCTTTCAATGTCGGTCCTCCTCGGCACTCTTGACGCATTTGAATGGGCGTACAAGAAGAGGAACCCTCACAAGTAGGTTTGGAGGGAAATTTCACTTGTATGTCACCACCCTTCACTCTGTATGTCACCACCCTTGCGTGGTGCATGTCCACTTGCACCTCTTAGACAGACTGAATTCCCGTTTTCTCTGCTTGTGCTCCTTCACCTTTAGGCCTTATAATGACTTTTGGCACAAAAGAGAGGGACACATTGGATTCACCCTTGCAATTTGCACATGCTCCAAACACGACAACGTTTGCATGTTTGCAGGGTGGAGGAGCTGAGCCTGCAGTCCAAGTTGTAGAGGAGCATGAGCAAGCAACTGACCAGCAGGGACAGGGAGAGGCGGTCCCTGTGCCGAGCGGGCAAGAAAGACAGCAAGGGGACGGGGCCCCAGCAGGGGTGCAAGCTGGAGAGGGGCAGCAGGACTCGGGTGATGGAGAAGTAGTTCGGACAGAAGAGCACCAGCCTGGTGGGGGGGGAGGAGAGGCAACTGGTCAGGGGGAAGAAAGCGGGGGAGCAACAGATGACACTAAGCCTGACAAGGACACAGGAGTCAAAAGGAAGCTCCCCGCACCTGAGAAGGCGGATGACAAGCCTGCCAGCAAGCCTTCTAGCAAGCCAGCCAAGAAGGAGGGGCAGGAGGCGAAGAAGCCTAGTGGAGATGGTGGGAAAAAGAAAGAGGACAAGCCTGGCAGTCAGCAGTCACAGAGGCCAGACAGCAAACAGGCGACAGCAAAGTCAGCAAAGCCAGTTGTGAAGATGCCAGACAGCGGTGAAGCGTCGAAAAGGCCGGAGAGCAAGGAAAAGACTGTGAAAATGGAGAAGGGAGAGCGAGCTTCCAGCCCAGGTGTGTGTGACTGTGCAGCGCACAGGTACCCACATAATGCACGCACATTGATGCATGCTCACATGTTTATACACATACACAGGCATGCATACACAAACTCGCACTACGTATATACATACCACGTACAGTAGCATACACCGGCATTTTCACCCCCTGACACTAATTTATAAGTTTGTATGATCAAGGTGAATGCGCACACACAAGTGCACACATACGCACACACTTTTGCATACATACAAAAACACATGCAGGGGGTGGGAAGTCAAAACCAAGCAGCCCAAAGGGTAAAGGCAAACCAGGCAGCAGCAAGAGCCGGAGGGGCAGCCCTAAAGGCAGGCAGCAGGCTGTTGTAATGGAAGAGGAGTCAGAGGACGAGGGGCCACCCCCCAACCCCTCGTGGCCAAATGGCCCCCTTGAGGTGAGTGCTCTTGCTTTGTTGCCTGTGTTTTGCACTTGTATCGTTGCCTGTAGATACATTTGTGTGTGTTAGCGTGTTTGTGAGTGTGTGTGTGTGTGTGTGTGTGTGTGTGTGTGTGTGTGTGTGTGTGAGCGTGTGTGTGAGTGTGTGTGTGTGTGTGTGTGTGTGTGAGTGTTTGTGTGCGTGTGTGTGTGTGTGTGTGAGTTTGTGAAAGAGTGTGTGTGTGTGTTTGTGTGTGTGTTTGTGTTTGTGTGTTGTGTGTGTGTGTGTGTGTGTGTGTGTGTGGTTGTGTGTGTGAGAGAGAGAAAGAGAGAGAGAGTGTGTGTGTGTGTGAGTGTTCGTGTGTGTGTGTGTGTGGTTGTGTGTGTGAGAGAGAGAAAGAGAGAGAGAGAGAGAGAGAGAGAGAGAGAGAGAGAGAGAGAGAGAGAAAGAGAGAGAGTGTGTGTGTGTTCGTGTGTGTGTGTCTGTGTGTGTGGTTGTGTGTGTGTGTGTGTGTGTGTGTGTGTGTGTGTGTGTGTGTGTGTGTGTGTGTGTTTGTGTGTGTGGGGTGTGT
>Ga0307963_1003184_pt1:0-10000 | contig 12994 bp, 15 predicted proteins | sample OrgLakmetagen594_FD_201829 | JGI IMG/M metagenome (GOLD analysis project Ga0307963, IMG submission 201829) | Saline water microbial communities from Organic Lake, Antarctica - #594 | ecosystem: Environmental > Aquatic > Non-marine Saline and Alkaline > Saline | place: Antarctica: Organic...
TTAACAGAAGGGGCAAAACAAAGCAAACATGAAATCAAACGAGCAGTGAAAGCCCTTTCTGTTAATCAGAAATAAGGGGTACACTGAACGCATTCTAAGAAATTGAGCACCCTAAAGTGGCACCGCGAACAGGGCACGCACACACAGACACATGCCACATACAGGGTCAGGCACCATAACTAGGCATTACAGACAGGCATCATACGTAATAAATAAGCATTCAAATAATGACCATTCATAGGCACCATTGACAGGAAACCATAACTAGGCAATACAGGCAGGCACCATACGTAGGCACCATACATAGGTATCATAATACATAGGTATCATACACAGGCACCACAGTAGGCACCAACAACAGGCTTTGTGAATACGCATCACAAATAGGCAAAAAGGCATCATATCATACATGTGCATCATAATTTAAAATGGACACTTTCAAAGCCCTATCGTTGCTATCACAAGCGAAGAGGATTGCTGGGGGCTTTCATTCCTTTCCAATGTAGATAGAAAGGCGATGCACTTCAAACGTAGCACGCCTGAGTGCTGGGGGCTTTCATTCCTTTCCAATGTAGATAGAAAGGCGATGCACTTCAAACGTAGCACGCCTGAGTGCTTGGGGGCTTTCATTCCTTTCCAATGTAGATAGAAAGGCGATGCACTTCAAATGTAGCACGCCTGAGTGCTTGGGGGCTTTCATTCCTTTCCAATGTAGATAGAAAGGCGATGCACTTCAAACGTAGCACGCCTGAGTGCTTGGGGGCTTTCATTCCTTTCCAATGCAGATAGAAAGGCGATGCATTTCAAACGTAGCACGCCTAATAAAAGGCTGGAGAGCAGGGGAACAGTCAATACATAACGGAAAAAGGCTCAATCATTGTAATGCACACCTGAATGATGGTGTTGAACATCTTTATGCCCACTGATGTCTCCACCTGTGTGGTGCGTGACAAAAGAAGTGCACGCAACAGACACTGAAGAGAAAGTTGATCATTCCACCTGTAGTGTGTGACAACAGGCATGCACGCACACAGACGCTGACAAGTCCACTTGTGGTGTGTGACAACAGGCATGCACGCACACAGACGCTGACGAGTCCACTTGTGGTGTGTGACAACAGGCATGCACGCACACAGACGCTGACAAGTCCACTTGTGGTGTGTGACAACAGGCATGCACAACAGACGCTGACAAGTCCACTTGTGGTGTGTGACAACAGGCATGCACGCATGAGATGAAAAGGAAGGTTGGGCCAGAGGGTGCGCAAAGCAATGGTAATTGAAAAAGTGATCGAGCTTGAAGAAAGGTAGCACAATAGAAAAGGCGACCTGCACTGCATAGACAACGGCAAAAGGCTGTAGGAACAAAGCTGCGCAATCTTATTTGCGATGCAATGGTTGTTCAGGGGGAAAAACAAGCTAAAGAGATTGAATAAAGCTGCAAAATTTTATTCAGGCACAATTCAATGGCTGCTCAGAGAAACGGACGAGCTACAAGGAGGTAAAGATGCTACCTGGCATTTGAACAGGCAAACGAGCAAACATGTTATGAAATGTAAATAAAACATACCTCCTTCAAAATGAATTCTTTGTCCGAGGCGACCGTTGCTTTGCACCTCTTGATGTTCAAATTGTCAACTACCACCTGAGCAGCAGATGAAAGACGAAGGGTGTGCAAACGCAGTTTTTACAAAATTTGAAGGATTAAAGCGAGTTAAGCAAATGGAACCATCTGCCATCAGGCGTTTTGTAAAGTATGTGCGCACAGAATTTGTCTAGCGCTAACACATGGCGAAACTTGCGGTCTGACAGCAACGTCTCCGTTTCCTTAATCCATGGCTGTGGTGTTTTCACCGCTCGCGTGCAATATTTTGTGTCGCTAGCAAATCGTGCACAGCTGTGATTTGTGTGCAAAACATTGCATGCATACATACCTGCTGCCTAATAAAGCGGCTATGGGAGCCTGGGACGTTTAGAACCCTGAACATAACTGCAAAAAGCTGCTCCTCTGTTTTTTTAATATTGAAACGGGGGGTGATTTGCGACAAGCAATACAGACGAACAATTCTGCTGCCAAGGCATTGTGCATGCCAGGCTAATGGCTTTCATCAACCAAATCAAGCTTAACAAGATTAATCATTTGTGTTTTTTTCCACTTGTTGGTCCCCCACACAAAGGCTCCAAAAAAGTGCACACACACACACACACACACATACACACATACACACACCATAACACACAACCTCACAAAAAGCTAAACGCCCACTGACTGGACACTTGCTGCATTGTTGGTGATGCTTTGCAGCTCCTGATCCTCAAAACGTACACAAGGGCTCCCCAAACATGTGCACACAAACACACACACACCACGACCCACGACATCACAAACAATCACACACTAACCCGGCTGAACACTTGCTGCAGCTTGGTGATGCTTTGCAGGCTTTCGATTTGCTCCACCAGCAGCTCTAACGGCACGTGAGCCGACACAGCCTGCGCAATGGCACGGCAGCAAATGGCAAGGCAGCAAATGGCATAATGGCGCGCAAGCAAATGGCACAATGGCAAACAAGCTGTAACGGCACGTGAGCTGACACAGCCTGCGCAATGGCATGCAAGCAAATGGCACGACAGCGAATGACACGGCAGCAAATAGCACAATGGCACAGCCTGCACAATGGCATGCAAGCAAATGGCACGGCAGCAAATGGCACAATGGCAAACAAGCTGCAACGGCACGTGAGCTGACACAGCCTGCGCAATGGCATGCAAGCAACTGGCACGACAGCGAATGGCACAATGGCACAGCCTGCGCAATGACATGCAAGCTGTAAGGGCACATCTGGAAGCTGACACAGCTTGCGTAAAAAACAACAAGCAGATTGGAGGCAACTGGCACAGCAAATAGGGCCTCAACCCCTTCAAACACGCGCTCTATCACTTTTTTGTCTGCTGGTAAAGGAGTTTTACGGTACTCGGTACCAAAGTGGCTTTCTCTTCATTATTCAATGTGGGGAGTGGTTCTCACTGCCTGCGTACTTTTTCTTTTCACTAAGGGGGTGGCACCAAAATGGTTCCCCATGTTCCCACCATTGATGCACAAATGGAGTGATGTCATAGTGAGTGGTCCTAACCTGTGGTTCTAAATCAGCACCCTTTCAGTACCGAACCATAACTACTGGACTCCTCTAGACTGTGCTATTTCACAGCACCTGGTAATAACTGCACGAGCAACATTTGAAAGATGCACCGCACGTGCTTCACAGTTAGGACATCACCGCACACATTCCTCACGCTCCCTGTCACTGAAGCGCAGACAAATTAACCCTGACCTCTTTGCTTTGGTTCTGCTTTTCTGCGCACCTGCAGCACTTCAAACATGCACCACACCCGCTCCACCACTAAGGGTGATCTCCACGGCATGATGGTCAGCAGCAGGGCCTGAGATGCCCGGATCACGCCCGCGAAGTCCTAGAGCATGAGGAATAATGGATGATGAATGACGAAAGGCTAACTGGTTATGAATTGCAAGCTCAAAAGCATGAGGGCCAGCAACGAGGCCTGAGATGCCCAGATCACAACCGCAGAATCTTCCTGAATGGTGCAGGAAACAAGTTATATTGCCCTGATCAGCACCTGTAGACTGCTGCAGCACGAAATGTTTTGATCACCATCCCTGAGTGAAAAAGAATGTGATGCAATGGCGTCCTTTGCGGCAACCCCATTGATGAAAGAATAGCCAGAACAGAAACTCATGAAAACAGCGCTAGGTGTGGACAATCTTTTTTGCAACCCTATTCAGGAGGCTGTTTTTTTTTTAGCGACACGTTTGCTTTTTGGGTGGACACCCTTAAGGGACCACCCATCCCCAAAACCCCCCTTCCAGTGCCCCCACCAGACAAAAAAGGGTACCATTCTGCTCCTTTTTGAATTCTGCATCCATCTGCATACTTATCAAGACCTGAAATTATAATGCCGCAGAGTTATGGAACAAAAATTGAGATACGGACGCCCATGCCCACATGACTCACCAGGCACCCACAACTGGCTTGCACAACTCCACATTGCTTCCATTTCTTCTTAATTCTACTGATTATCAAATGCTGGCACAATCCTGGAAGTTTGAAATGAAATGCTGCTTCATTGGCTTGACTCCTCCCGCGGCCTGCACCCGAGCACGTGTGGCTCTGACTTTTGGACGTGCCCATAGACCCCCCCTTTTACCCAATTTGCTCAAAAAGGGTGGTAATCGACTAAGCTTGAGGTACGGATTCCTATGATATATTAAAGTTCCGTGGAAGTGGCCCAGAAAAAAACTGGAGACCCCCCGCAAAAAACTAAAAACCTGTTGGGGGACCACCCCACCCCACCCCCACCCCGATTCGACCCATATATATACCAATCGGCAGCTCTTTACGTCAGGATTCCAAATATATAAATTTTAATCGATTTGACACGTGTCGTCCAAAAGTTATGCTTCCTGCAGCCTCCTGCCCTATTGATGAAATAATAACAGATACTATGAAAACTGCGCTAGGTGTGGGCATAAAATGCCTCTTCCATATCACAAGGAATCTGGCTAACTGTTTGTTCCGGTGCTCACACACACACACACAAACACACACACACACGCACACACACGCGCGCACACACACACGCATACACACATACACACTCTGTCGGCAGACAGCTTATTACACAACCTTGCATCACACAATACTTACACACTCTCCTTGTGCAAGGCACTTACCGAGTCAGGATTGTCTTTGAAGTCACCTAGATAGAGGCAATGGAGTAAAGTGGAGAAAGGTTCAGACAATTCAGTGCTGGTTTCAAACTTTATTTTACCCCCGCCAATGCAATAATATGATTTGGTCGTTGCTCATATCAAGTAAAAGCGCTGGCTGTCTCTGCTTTGTGTGTGTGGAAAGCAGGAATTCACAAGTGCTCCAGAGCTAAGTGTACCCGTGGTAATAAAGCGATGTAACCTTACCTTACCTAACCGTACCAGTAAGTGTTTGCAACAAAAGCACGTGCTCGGCATTCACACGCTCAAGAAGCAAGAGTGAAAGACGCGCTGCATCTGCGTGCTTGCTTTCTTGTTGGGTGCTCATCTACAGCCGTGAGCTTTGACTTGCAACATAAACTACCTTTCAGATCGGGACGAGTGGCTGCGTTTGTAACAGTGGATTGTTATTGAGCACTACTACTACTACTTGTTGGGTGCTCATCTACAGCCGTGAGCTTTGACTTGCAACATAAACTACCATTCAGATCGGGACGAGTGGCTGCGTTTCGTAACAGTTGATTGTTAATGAGCACTACTACTACCTTCTAGCCATCCTGCTCAGCGTCAATGATTTTGCGCTGACACGTGCCATACTGTATTCCCTACAAATTTGGACGGACGCAACTAGGCCTTCAATTTGCCATCTACTACCAAACTGCACTGACTACCAAACTGCACCTACTACCAAACTGCACCTACTACCAAACTGCACCAACAGCCAAAGTGCACCTACTACCAAATTGCACCAACAGCCAAAGTGCACCTGCTTCCAAACTGCACTGACTACCAACTGCATCTACTACCAAACTGCATCTGCTTCCAAACTGCACCTACTACCAAACTGCACCAACAGCCAAAGTGCACCTGCTTCCAAACTGCACTGACTACCAAACTGCACCTGCTTCCACTGCACCTGCTTCCAAAATGCACCTACTACCAAACTGCACCAGCAGTCAAAGTGCACCTACTACCAAACTTCCATCTACTACCAAACTGCACCAACAGCCAAAGTGCACCCACTACCAAACTGCACCTGCTACCAAAGTGCGCATGCTACCCAAGTTCTGCCATTTCTGACCATTATTGCTGTCTTCACGCTGGCAATGAGGCTGCCACACATGGTGTTACTGCAATCCCTACGGCTTTGGATGTATGCATATAAAAATTTTTATGAAAGTGCCGCAACTTGTGCTGAACATCAATGTTTACGCGCTGGCAACGACATGCCACACATGTCTACACTGCAGCCTTCTAAGCATTAGAAGAGTGCACCTTAATAATGAAATGAACGATATATATATATAAAATGTACGGTGTATATACGGTGATTTTAGGCAGGGAAATAACCAAATATACGGTTATATATACGGTGTACATTTACGGTGCTGGCCAATCCTACACGTACCTTGGAAGTGCTGCTTGACAGCAAAAACGTCCACCCAGTAAAAGACGGGCTGCAAGGGCACAGCAGCGTAAGAGGTGCAGCAGTGAAAACAATCTATATTGTACCCTATAGTGTACAGGGCACAGCAGCGTAAAAAGCGTAGCAGCATTGCAGGCACAGCAGAGTAGAGGGCGCTGCGGCGTATAAGTAGGGTTGGCAAGAACCGTATATATACACCGTAATATGACCGTATATTTAGTAATTTCCCTGCCAAAAATACCGTATACACACCGTATATATATGGTTCTGGCCAACCCTACGTATAAGGCATAGCAACGTTGAAAGGGGGCACAGCAGAGAAAAGAGCAAAGCGGCGTGCAAAGCATAGCAGCGTTAAAGGCGCAGCAGAGAGAATGGCACAGCAGAGTAAAGGGCAGAATGCTCAAGGGGCATTCTGCCGTTTAATTTGCCTAATGGACATCCATCTTCTTGATTCACAGCGACAATGCCCAACAGGTAATCCATCAGTTGATTTCCTTGCAAATGCTTTATCGCTTTATCGGTCAGAAGACGGCAGCAAGGGGGACTTAGAGTGGAAAGTCGGCCTGGGGTGAAAAGGGGGTCAATGGATGCAAGGAGTAGCAAAGCATGATTATGTCTTGCTGCACGTAACCATGAATCAAGAGTTCAGTGCCGAAGGCTAGTCAAAGAGGCTGGCCGTCTAAACACATACACACACAAACATACACACTCACTCACATACACACACATACATACACACACACTTCACACACACATTAAACGCACGCACACATTACGGGTATCATGATGAAGCGAACCATCTAGTCACTGCAAGGAGTATAGTAAGACTATGTGGCTCCCATCACAGGAAGTCATCTTGATCAGGACAGCTTGACCAACATGACCAGGTGCGTGTACAGTTCAGTTTGCCCAATGTTATTGACGGCAACGAAATCTCTATGCCTACACATAGCAACAAGCTCTGTTTCCTTTCACGTGCAAAGCAACAAGATCTGATTCCTTCCACTTGCGCAGCAACAAGCTCTGTTTCCTTCCACTTGCACAGCAACAAGCTCTGTTTCCTTCCACCTGCGCCTACCTATAGACGAGCACGCACGTACTCTCACAATCATGCTTACATACACACTTATGCCCAATTATGCCCACATACACACTAAAGCCCACTTATGCCCACATACACACTAAAGCCCACTTATGCCCACATACACACTAAAGCCCACTTATGCCCACATACACACTTATGCCCACTTATGCCCACATATACAACACACAGGTACTTCCAAACCCAACTTTCCGCTTCACGCACCACCCAAGTGCGCCCCAGGTTGGTCCCTGGAAGGGTGTCGTAATGCCGGATGATGAGGTTCACCAGGTCTTTCAGTTTGTAGGCTGCACTCACAAAAGGAAATACATGGCGCGCCCAGGTGTCAGCGTCAGGTGCTGCAAACAGGGCCTACACACTCACATAAACACACACACACACACACAAAACACACACACGAACAGGCATGTACACACGTGTGCATGCACGCACGCACATGCGCACAATCAAACACACAATAAAACGCACATACACAAGCATTCACACACACACACACACACACACACACACGCAAACACACACGCACAAACGGGCATGCACGCACGCATGCACACACACACACACAGTTGCACACGTGTGTGTCCCTACCCCAGCAGTGGCTGACAAAGTAGGTGCTCGGACCCCACAAGCTGCATCCCTTACACTCCCGTTTCATATTGAGTGAACGTGCACCTGAGGAAACAATTGCAGGAATTTGAGTGAGGAGTTTGACAAGCCCCATGGCAACAAGTCACTCCATGGCTTGCTTAATGGAATTCACAAATTGCCTCCCCATTCCATAAACACAGCAGAGGGTTTCACCACGGCGCTGCTGCAGCCTGTGTATCATCCTGTGGCAAATTAGTCTTGACTAGAGAGTGTGTGAGGCTAAAGAGTGTGAGCGAGTGACGCTGAGATTTTTAAATTGCTCAAGCGCAAAGCTGGACGGCACTCATAGCAAGGAATAACTCCTTGAATCGATACAAGCCGCAGCTACCCATCAAGTGGTAAGCGCACGGTGTGTGCAGTTGATTGAGACAATGGCATTCTAGTTGGATTGAAAGTCGCGCATAAGCTCAGCATGCACCGACATGACTCCACAAAAGACACACGCATTCAGTGCTAAACTCACGGCGTGCGCAGGTGACACCAAGGCATTGTAGATAGGCCTGTTATTTTGAGGTTTGCGCGAAAGCGTGCAGAATTGTGACTCTGTAAACGACATTCTTTGCGCTTTTGTCTCACGTGAAGGTGCGTGCCTCTGAGAGGAAATGAGGGGGGGGGAGCAAACTAATGGGAGCGAAAAACTGCTCATTAAGCTGTAGCGTGTGTGCACTCAAGGCATGTGATTGATAAGCACATTGCTGGGGAATATTGGTGAGACTAACAGTCATGCGAACGTGTGTGCAGAAAACTCAAAGTCAGAGACCATTTTCGAATGGACAAGGGTTGACAACAAAAAGAAGAGGTCACTAGCTGGTAGAGGAAAAAGACATCATAATTAGGGTTGGCCAGAACCATATAAATACGGTGTTTATACGGTAATTTTGGCAGGGAAATCACCAAATATACGGTATATATATACGGTCTTGGCCAACCCTAATCATAATAGGTTAAGGGCCAGGAAGACAGAAAGCGTGACCTCATAAAATTGGGCAAACGCACACAGATGGCTTGGAGAAAGGCTTAGAACATTTATGTGAAACAACAGATGCAAGAAAACGGCAACTTCATGACAAAGATACCGATAAAAACAAACTATGGTAGAAAACTACATAACATGACAGTCAACTAATCACCTAAGGCACACGCACGCCAAAACACGCACATCATACAGACATATTCAAACACACAAACATCACTTAAATGAGAGCTGAAAACTGCAAACCGCATTACTTACAAATTTTACAACCACTATTATACATTTGCGTCGTGATATACTCGTAAACGAACCTTCAGGAATGTCTTCACGGAATCGTGACTCTCTGCTCCATGCATGGCGGCAAAAAGAGCGGGCTGTGGCCTGCACACATATTTCAGTGATGTGTGTGTGAGTGTAGGTGCGTGAGTGTGCGTGCGTGCGTGTGTGTGAGTGTAGGTGCGTGAGTGAGTGTGCGTGCGTGCGTGTGCGTGTATGTGTGTGTGCACAGGCGTGAGTTCCTTTTCTGCGGCCTTCAAACAGAGTTTAGTGATGTGTATGTGTACGTTCCTTTCCTGTACAACTCACGCAACGTAGCTGTGCAAGGCGACAAACTTTGCACCGATGCCAGCTGCAGGCAAGCACCTCATCATAACAGACGTGCTTGCGCCACAATGTGGAGGGAAGCAATACGCTCAGCAGGACGTAAAGACGCAGGGTCAATCTCTTAGTGTGCGTGCTCAGCACCACAGCAACAGAAGATACACATTGCATACATCACGTATCACACGTATGATGAAAAGTGGTGTGACCTATAACTATTGTTTGAGGATTGGGCATCCCACTTAATGGAAGAAGCATCACAGCAACGGACGGTACACATTGCACACGTGGGGCGTGGCGAAATTACCTTTTTTAAGTAATCCGCATCCCACATAGTCAAGGATGGCCAGAATTGTGTATATGCACCGTAAATGACCGTGTATTTGGTGATTTCCCTGCCAAGAACACCGTATATACACCGCATATTTATGGTTCTAGCCAAACCTACACAACATAATGGAAG
>Ga0307963_1003185_pt1 | contig 12990 bp, 13 predicted proteins | sample OrgLakmetagen594_FD_201829 | JGI IMG/M metagenome (GOLD analysis project Ga0307963, IMG submission 201829) | Saline water microbial communities from Organic Lake, Antarctica - #594 | ecosystem: Environmental > Aquatic > Non-marine Saline and Alkaline > Saline | place: Antarctica: Organic Lake...
GAGCCTATGAGGAACCTCGCGAATGCAGAGTGGCGATATGCAGGGCGGAGGGGAGGCAGGGACAGGCAGGGAAGGGGTGGGAAGCGATGTGTGTAATTGGGCCCACCTGTGCCAGGGGGAAGCCCATCAGCTGAAACAGCTCCTGGGCCTCTGTCGCCTTCTCTCCCCCCACTGAGCTGAAGGTGTCTGCGAGGCTGTGGACGGGAGGAGGGGAAGGGGAGGACAGGTGTCAGCGAGGTACCCGAGGTGGTGCCTACCGAGGTGTGTGCCTACCGGTGTCCACACTCCCCCAAACGCCTCCCTTGGCTATACAATCCGTCCTGACTCACCATATACTTGGGCTAGGGGGTGTCATCGCCATTCCTGCTGAGGCACAGGTTCCTTCTCCTTGGTTGGCCTCCTTTCTCACAGTTTACCACTTCAGTCAGCCATCAGAGCCTCATGGTTTGCTCACTGCAATTTATACAGTTATTATTTGTATACAGGCTATGCAGTATCATCAGCAACATGATTTGATCTGGGTTAGATCAAGTTCTCTTTCATGCGTGGTGACTTAAAAGGTTACCTGGAACAAGATCTCTGACATGGATTTCAGCCTTTACACCTCAGTAGCAGTTGAAACTGCACAAAAACAAATACAGAAGAATCGTCTCAAAAACCACGCAGTGAACATCACTCCCCCCTTGTATTAAGGAAAAGAAGACAAAAATGGACGGCTTGCTAAAATTCACAGCCGCAACGGTTATATAAAAGGTTTTGAATCTGGTGAAGATCAAGGGCTGCACGGACTAGATATGTCACCCTGACAGAGCCCAATCAGGTGACCCCCTGCTGCTCTTATCGGTAGAACCAAGATTGTTCAAAGATCGAGTGTTAAAAGCATTCCCACCTTCATCGGAAATGATGCTGGCACACTTGTGTGTTCTATCACGTTTTCTGCTAGCATATCAGCAAACGACTGGTTCTACACCCAAACGCTTTTTCTATCTTCTGGCTTCCCTGGGCGGGACGCAGGCCCTGTGCGTTTAAAGAACCTGCAGGAAGGCAGAAATAATAAGAGTGAGCATTGTGCTGCTACTGCATCTATTAATTAAAGCACTCTGGTAACCATTCAGGTCCGCAACCAGCAGCAATCAAATACTAGAAAACGTTGATCACGATATTCCTGGTTGCGTGTAAATTTCTGCCTCCTAACCTTATAACTATTACACCCTCTTCCCTTATAATCTCCAAATCATGTGAGATCCTCAACATCCATTACGCGGTGCTGATCCCAGACAACAAACAACACGTCCTTCTAAAATCCCGGCAGTGCCACTCTATCTGTTTGCCTTACATGCTACCCTTGTTTGGTTGTACCACTCCACGCAGAGACCTCTGCACATCAAACTCACCTGAAAACTAGAAATCCCAGGAATCCCATGCCAGAAACGCCCAGCAGGCCAGACTTCCAGGCCTGTGCGTTACTAATGTGTTGCGAAGCACTGAGGGGCACAGCCGACAGAGGAGCGGCGTTCAAGCTCTGTGGGTCGACAGGCTGAGGGAGTGCCGAAGCGGAGGCGGCGACTGGTGCTGCTGCTGCCGCTGCTGTATTCGCTTCCGTTTTGGTGCCAGAAGGAAGGCCATCTTTAGGCTGGAATACGGAGGCAAGAGCTGGGTGGGTGGGCAGCAGCTCGATGAGTCGGAGGGTGGCCTTCAGCCACAACTGGATTGTTGCCTGTACAGACCAAGGTGTGGAGCAGGGGGTCAAGATATGGGCATTCCATACGTTAAACTTGGTTTTACAAGACCATACATATATGATTACGTAAGTGCTAAGTACGTGAGTGCTGTTCGCTAAACAAAATCATGCGCCCCCATGACCGTCTCTCTTATAGACAAGTGTAAGAGCGTCGCTAGCGACGCTGAAAAATTGGCGAAGTCCATCACGCGCGCAACGTGAGCGCGTGTGTGCCTGTGCATTTGTGCGTGTGCATGTGTGCGCGCGCGTGTCTGTGTGTTTGTGCGTGCGCATGTGTATGTGTGTGTGCGCGCCTGTGTGTATTCGCGCGCGCGTTTGTGTTAATGTGTGTGCGCATGTGCATGATCGTGAGTGTATGTGTGTGTGTGCGTGTGTGTGTGTGTGTGCTTGTGTGTGTGCCTTACTGCCCCACAGATGCTGCTGTGGTGTGCTTGACACTGTGCTGGAGCAGCCTTTGCTGAAGCAAGCGTGAGGAAGTGCTGCTGCTGCTGTTCCCTGTCTGTTGAGAGGGCAGGTGCGAGCACGGTGCCTGCCACGATGTCTGAACTCTGCTTCAATACACAGTGCGCGGCAAGCACCTGCACTGTACGCTCCGTGCCCCGCGAGCAGTCCAAACCAATGCGGACCGCGTTCCTGAAGGGTCCTGTCCAAGCTAACTTCCGCGCGTCATGAGCATTTGACTAAACTAGAATTATATAGCCACGAAGTTAGTACTACTTAATTGTGCTGCTTGCATGGCCAACCGTGAACTTTGCAGCCGGAACACAATTGAGAGAGACACCGCAAACGCAGCCAGGGGAGTGTGCTGATGGATACTGCACCAGCAGGAGGTGGTCCGGGGGCCTGGCTGAATCCTGGGCAGCTTCCTGGAGCTTCCAAACATAAAATGTTGCTCTAAAGCTTTGCATACGGCAACTTAGGGTTCCATAAGTTATCTGGTGCGGTGAAGGTTTTGGTTAGGAGCCTATGTCGAGTTTCAGCCTGGGAGGTGCCGTGGATGGGCATGGGGAGAAGGGCTGGACCCCCCAAATCAAAATGTTACTCAACATCACACACCGCACCCCAGGGTCCCAGAATTCATCTGGTGCGGTATGAGTTTTTGCTAGGAGCCTATGTCAAGATTCAGCCCGTGGGGTGGCCTGGGTGAGCCTGGGAAGGCCTGTGTGAAGTGTGGCGGGAAGGAGACAACGCTAGGGGCTCACGCCCCCACGAGGGGGGCTTCGCCAAAAAACGCAGTGGCGTCTTGGGCTGCATGACACAATCAGAGTAGCTCATGTTGTAGTGATAACAATGTCAAATATCATGTGGACAGCTTCCGCCCCAGTACTTACGTATGAAAGCCCTCACGTCCTACTCATGTGAGGTAAGCTCTCAAAGTTCAACAATCTTGACATTGACCCCTTCGATCTCCTCACCTCGAAATCCTTTTTGCCAATCGGGTTAAACATGCGAAAGCAATCGTTTGAGTCGGCTTTCGAATCGCCGTAGATCTCCCAAGTGTAAGACAGGGGGACCTTCATCTCTTGGAACATGTAATCGGTGGCTGTGCCATGTGCCAAGTACCTGTGTGGTAAGAAACACAGCATCAGCCCCATCAGCTAAAACATCTGAGGAACATGGAGTCAATGTAAGGCTGTACCCCTGTGCTAGGTAGGGGTTAAGACATTAGACATCCAGCAAAACAATGTCCGAACAACACAAGTCTCAGTGTTCTATGGACATCGAGGTGCAGGGAGGTAGTACCATCTTTTTTGCAGCTTATGGTCTTTTATCCTCAGTTCTAACTTGCAAAAACGCTTAACCTCAGATCACTCACTTCAACTGTATGTACGGGAAGCGTTCTTTTCAAAAGTAACCCAACCAACTTGCTGCCCAAGCCCACATGAGTATTTTTATCTGTCTGCGCTAGTCCACCTGACTTGCCCCCCGAGCCATTGACATCTTATCCTTTATTGTTTTGCACACACCCAACTAACTCGCCCCCAAGCCCACCACGCACCTACTGGTGAGCAACTTGTGAGCTCATTCGTCTGAAAGATCTTGAGGCCTAGTTCCGTCTTTCCTTTTTTTTCAGTCTGCACTCACCCAACCGACTTGCCCCCTGAGCCCACCACACATCTACTGGTGAACAAGTCTTGCTTAATCGTCTGCAGGATCTTGAGGGCCTCTGACGCTTCTGGCGCCACCTGATGATGGATGGCAGAGATTGAGTCAGAGTCATGTGTTGTGTGGTGCCATGGAGTCCAGTTACGATGAAGAGCCAACATGGAAACGAGCTAGCCCAGCAGGAGGCAACGGTAGTAACCTTGTCGTGTGGGTGCCATGTGGTACACAGGTACAAATACAATGACCAGGCCGCCAGGTGGACAGACTACAGCGAAAGCTCATTAAGAGGGGACATTGATAGATGGGGCGGCCAGGCATAACAGGGTGTATATAGGCAGACCAGGCCTCTTACTAACAGGGTTTAGGCAGATCAGGCCTTTTACTAACAGGGTTTGTGCAGACCAGCCCTCGTAAAAGTACTTGAAAGAGAAGGGCTGACCTTAGCCTGAATGGTTCCAGAAACCGAGCCATTCCTTAGGTCTCACTGTATTTGGGGTGGCAGATCAAGCCTCATGTAGGCAGACACATATGTAGGGTTGGCCAGAACCATACATTTATAGGTATACACGGTGTATATACGGTATTTTTGGCAGAGAAGTCACCATACATACGGTCATATACGGTGTGTATATACGGTTCTAGGCAACCTCAAACATATGGATAAAAGCTGACTAAGGCCACTTACTAGCTTTTGCGGGAGACCAGGTCTCAGGAACAATGCACAAGGGAGAAAGACTGACAGCTTTAGATGGTCTTGCTAGACCTTTTTTGGGCGGCGGATCAAGTCTCATAGAGATATGTTCAGGCAGAAGTTGGATGAATCATGGGATTGGGATGATTTAAGTATCCAGCCAGGGGCAACGTTCGTTGCTTTTTGATTTTCATACTCATTTATATGAAAGGTTGACGGTGCAGGTGGGCAGCCTCCGACTTAAAAACACTGAGCGTTTGGTGGTCCCACTGGACTTCTTTTGGCAGCAGACCACATCGTAAGAAACATACGTTGACCACGTCGTAAAAAACATACAAGTATGATTTACTTTGTAGTTAAAGTGCTTAGAATTTGTAGTGAAAGTGCTTAGAATTTGTATCAATCCCGCAATCAAAGAAAATAGTTGCGGGTTTATGTAAGCTCGGTGAACCCACTGACCTTTTTTTGGTGGTCCCAAGGGACAAACATGGCCTCCATCCCCGAGTGTATGTTCAGCCACACGTGCGGCTGATGTGTGCGTGCAATTCCATGCACAGTCTGTGTCTCGGGCTCACTGTGGGGGATAAAAAGCATGTAAAAAAAGTACGTGTTCTCTGAAGTGCTGCTGCACCTATGTTGTCATATTAAAAGCTTGCTATTCTTGATGCCACCTCCTCGCGCTTCTTCAAAACAAACCTTATCTTTCTCTATACACTTTCCCTGCTACATACATCTATTTCATGCTTCCTGTAGCTCCTGTTTCGTTTGCTTAGCCAGGTGTAGTTTCAGGCTTTTGCCAAGCTTCCGCTGAGATGCCATTTGAGGCATATATAGCGATGCAACATTACCTTACCTATGTTGTCATCATATAATTTAAGTTGGCTAAAAGCTAGAAGAACTGATGAACATCTATACATTTTACTTTACCGTACATTCACAGTTTTCCCTGCCTTAAAATACATACTGTAATTGGGTCTAACCAATCAAGCACAGAAGACTGATTAAAGGGTTGCAAATAAAGGAACCGCTCGGCAACATCCTGAAAGCAAGCACAACTCAAAAGCAAAGATTGGATGGTCAAAACTGAACATGCAAAACAAGTTGTTGAGGGTAGTGTTGATGTACGTGCTGTGATGTACATTTAATAGAACATACAAGGATACCAATTTGAGCTATAAGGCTTAATTTCGAGCACATGTTTAGAAAAGTGATTTTGTCATGTTTCTCTTGGGCGTCCCCCCTTTTGTTTAGCTAGGTTTGGCTGCCAGTCTTTCCAAGCTTCCGCTCAGATGGCCCCTGAGGCATACATAGCGATGTAACAATACCTGACCTGACCTTCGAAAAGTACTGGTCTGAAAGGAATCTGACAGACGCCAGGGCTGGTTATCGGAGCAGACAAAAGTGCGAAGCAGCTTTTTATCACTGTGTTCATTTCCTGCTCCTGAATATATACACATCCTGTACATCCCTGCACACATTACAACGCACACACACCCTGTACCTGAATGGCCCGGGCCCTGGGTTCTCCTCTGCTGCACTATAATCCTTTTCCTTCTTCCCCCAGTCCACCGCCCAATTTCGATTTGTGTCCACCCCACGACCGTTCTTCCGCTCGCACAGTTGCCCCTTCTCTACCACGTCCCGTCCGTTTGAGTTTTCCAATGGCAAAATCTGAACGGAATGGTGTGTGTGAGTGTGTGTGCTTGACAGAATGCCCTTTATCTTGCGCACCTGCTAATAAAAAGCTACCGCTTCATTGTGAACTCACCTCTCGGTGGTAGGATCTGGATGTTGGAACAATCAAGATTTGTGCACATTGCTTTTGCACAACTATGCAATCAGGGTCATTCAAAATCACAACGTCCGTTAGGAAAAGAACGCCCACGGGGTCCAAGATGCCTGAGTTACGATGGCTCTGGCAGCTTTGAGCTTTAGCAGCCACGACAGCTCGGTGTGGAGAAGCAACATAGAAGAGGCTCAGGCAAAGAGGGCCCTGATCTGTTAATACATATGAGACAGAGACCAAGCTGCAGTTGAGATTTACCTCTCACCTTGAATGCAACCTGTTCAAGCAACTTGATAATCCGCTGACCCCGCTGCTCCTCGCCCACAAGTCTAATAATTGCAGCAGGGTCAGACAGAGTTTGGAGCATCTGCAAGCCTAGCTCTGCACTGATGTACTCCCTGGCGTGTTCCCCATAGTCCTGTGGCAGCGGTGCGCATCATGTTTCGGTTAGTCTGCAAGTTTGATGAATCTGTATCTGACATGCAATGTAGAGAGGTCAGGAGCAAGGAAAGAGGTGGTTGTATCTGACATGTATCTGACATAAAAATGTGCTTCACATAGAGATGTACCTGACATAGAGATGTATCTGGCATGGATGTATGTGACACAGAGACGTATCTGACATAGAGATGTATCTGACATGTATCTGACAAATGTAGAGAGGTCAGGAGCAAGGAAAGAAGCAGTACGGTGCAAAACGACAGGTAATAATTGCAGCTGAGGTGTGGGTTTGCAAATGAAGAGGCTCTATTCCACACTCACTATTAGCACCCGCGCCTTCGACGAGTGGTCGTTGCTAAATCCTGCCGTCTCCACGGTAACCACCTGTTAAGTGACACATCAAGAGGACAGCGCTTGCTGACAAGAATGCATGTGTGTCTGAGAACAGAAGCCAAGACAGTGGCACCCTGTTTTCGTTACGGCATGCACTCATTTTCTCACCTGCATGTCACTGGCATACTGTTTGTCCTCCTTTCGAAGCGTCTCCAGCTGCGCGTAGGGATTAGTGCGTGTGAACTGCGATTGTATCTGGTCAGGAGAGTGAAGGGCCGACCCCAGGCCGTTCATGATAACTCGTCACCTGCCTGTGTCTACTTACTTTCATTGTGGTGGGGTTGGCGGCGACAATGCCCCGCACAATGTCCAGTACGGAGCTCCTGTGCAGGCAGGTGTTGATAGTGTTGACCCCTTTCATAACAAAATTATTGCGGGCACACACTGGGCCAGAGGTACCACTGCCACGTACTTATGGTGGTACAAGGTGTAGTCCGGTTTAGCGTAATCCTTGGGGCTGGTGCGGAGGAGCGTACGTGATGCGTGGGCCTCGCCAGCAATCAACCAAGGGCATGTTAGCAACAACAACAGGTGTGCTCGTTTGCAAGAAGAAGTACAAGGCCTCATCTAGTCAGGCCTTGTTTACCTAGCCTACTTGAAAGTGTTTGCATGCATTATGTTTTAAACGGCTCTGGATTTTTTTAACAATAGATAAATGTTCTATTTATATCTAGTATTTACTGGCAATGGACTGGAATCCCAGTGGTACTGGGGACATGGGAGCTGGATTTTTTTTTGGCCTTTTGGCTGTGATTCAAAAACTCCGAAAAGTTTTTTTGAATTTTCTAAGGGATCACAAATACAGCCAGGGATCCTGGATAGGTCGCCGGGTTACGATCACGTAATACTTTCAGGATCACATTTATATTTGTAATCTACTGCATTAATTAATATCTCTAGGATGCCTCTGAGTGCAATTGCAGCGAAGAGGATTCAGGTATTGAATGGTTGGATGGATCCCTGTTTGTACAGCCCTATTTTGTCCTGTGCATATTATGGCTGCTGGGTGTACAAATGCGTGTCCTATACGCACGCCCAAGTTCTGCTTGGCAAGACTGTAGGACGCTGCATGAAGCCACTTCTGCACGCCTATCGCATGCCTATTGCGCGTGCGTGTTCATGCACAAACAATGTGCGGCAGACCTTACTGCATTTCAGTATTGACTTACTTATACTCAGCGCTTATCCTCTCAAACCCACAGAGCGAGCTCAAGGAATGGTCACGTGCACCACCGCCAGGTAGGTTACCAAAGCCTTGTGGATAGGATGGTGATTTGCATGCGTGTGCGTTGGAAAGCAGTTGGGAAGGGATTCGGGAGGCAGCTGTATGATATTGCAAGTGTCATTATGTGTACGCACCATACTGCGATCGAGTTCCTGGAACTGGAACTTTGCACTTTTTAGTCAGGGGCAGCGGTGCCGGCTGGATTGCTGGATTCCATATCATAATGCCCCCCCTTCTCATCACTAGTATACTTGTATACCCAATGATTCTGTGCTCGTGTACACACAGGCTTTTTACTGGAAAATACGCAAGGACACGAAATGACAGATTGGACTATTGTCATGGAAGGTGTGCGCGTGTGTGTGTGTGTGTGTGTGCGTGTGTGTGTATGTGTGTGTGTGAGTTTGTGCATGCATTCATGCACGCGTGCGTGAATGTTCTAAACTCCTAGCTCAAAGAATACGTACGTAGCCAGGGTGAAAGGGCCAGGGGGAAGGGGCCTTGCAGCGTTTCTGTGCATTTAGGTACCAACTGGGATTTTTGTGATGCTCGGCCGTGGGTGACTATCCCTTTCTCAACAGACCTCTTGAAGGTGTATGAGCTTTCTGTAGGCATCTTATCTTTGGCAAATAAATTAACAGCGGACGCTTGCTATAGTGTCACAGTACTTGCAGAATTAGAAGTTACGTATGCTCGTTTTCTCTCTCCCTCTTGGGCAACATATGCAGCTCCCTTCTTATACTTTTGCTGTGCTCATTCAATGATATTGTGCTCCTTGTGACTTGTTGCTTACGTGCATGCGTGTTCAACTTTGTGTGTGTGTTGCTCAGGTCCAGAATGCCTCGGTGGTGAGGGCATGCCTACCGGTTTTTATCGTGGTCAGGTGCGCGCGCGCACGCACACACACACACACACACACACACACTCACACACACATACACATACATACATACATACATACATACATACATACATACATACATACATACATACATACATACATACACACGAGTAATTGCTAAAGTAGCATTATTGAGATAATTCTGGTCACGCAAAAGTGGAGAGTTTTCTCCGCACTACGCGTTGCATCAAAACTATTTAGTTGCTTGTGGTTCTCATCAAGAATATGTGCGTGCATCCTGAGACGTGTGTAACATGTCGTATTGTACAGACAAAGAAGTAATTGGTTCTGCACGGCCCTCCTACAAGTGCAGGCCTTTCAACGGGTTTCATTCCTGACACAAATCCCTGTTTCTGACTTTTTAAAAGCGCAGGCTTTTCGAGTGCGGGTGTGCTTCAACGACCATTACCCAATACAGGTACAGGACTGTCCAGCTTTCTCTTGTCGTAGGCATGTTTGTAACCACAGGTATTGTTTGTACTCATAGGTAATGCTTGTAATCAGGGTTGGTCAAAACCGTATATATACACCGTATATGACCTGTATTTGGTGATTCCCTGCCAAAAATACCGCAAAAATACCGTATATCGGTAAACACCTTATTTTTATGGCTCTGGCCAACCTTACTTGCTTATTTGTAATCATAGATAGGTACTGTTCACACCCGTGGCCAGCCTAGGTGCAGGTAATGCTTTTTAGGCATTGCAGCTTAGGTACATGGTGCTGGCAGTGAGAGTGCCTTGATCAGGCTGGCCTCCTTCTGTACGTGTCGTTTATCTCGTATCCTCCATCCGTACGTGTCCTCCATCTGTGCGTCTCCTTCATCTGTACGTATCCTCCATCTGTATGTGTCCTCCATCTGTACGTGTCCTCCATCTGTACGTGTCCTCCATCTGTACGTATCCTCCATCTGTACGTGTCCTCCATCTGTACGTATCCTCCATCTGTATGTGTCCTCCATCTGTACGTATCTCCATCTGTACGTGTCCTCCATCTGTACGTATCCTCCATCTGTACGTATCCTCCATCTGTACGTATCCTCCATCTGTACGTGTCCTCCATCTGTACGTGTCCTCCATCTGTACGTGTCCTCCATCTGTACGTGTCCTCCATCTGTGCGTCTCCTTCATCTGTACATATCCTCTATCTGTACGTATCCTCCATCTGTACGTGTCCTCCATCTGTACATGGCCTCCATCCGTATGGGTTCTCCATCTGTACGTGTCCCCACTTTGTACGTGCCTGCATCTGTATGTTGTTCTTCCTCTGTCATGTGAATGGGTGGAGAGGCACAGCAGAGAGGCGTATATCCTCCCGTCATGGGTTAAAAGGGGCTGACATTAATTTATTAAAGTGCATGATTACCTGCCATAGCCGGAACTCACTTCCATGGCCGCAACTCACTTCCATTAATAAAGTGCATGAATTCCTGCCATGACCGGAACTCACTTCCTCCTTCTTGTTCCTCTTCCCCAGGCGCCAGAGGTCATATTCCTGAACCCCCCTCCAATCCATCCCCACATTTACAGCAATGGCCACATTTGCTTGGACGTGTTGTACGACGGACAGAGTGGCGGGTGAGTTTTTGAGCGCCATTATCTCGCTTCCCAGAAGACTGGGTTGTACGACGGGCAGAGAGGCGGGTGAGTTTTTGAGCGCGGTTGTCTCGCTTCCCAGTAGACTGGGTTGTACGACAGACAGAGTGGCGGGTGAGTTTTTGAGCGCCGTTGTCTCGCTTCCCAGAAGACTGGGTTGTACGACAGGCAGAGAGGCAGGTGAGTTTTTGAGCGCGGTCGCCTCGCTTCCCAGAAGACTGGGTTGTACGACAGACAGAGTGGCGGGTGAGTTTTTGAGCGCCGTTGTCTCGCTTCCCAGAAGACTGGGTTGTACGACAGGCAGAGAGGCGGGTGAGTTTTTGAGCGCCGTTATCTCGCTTCCTAGTATACTGGGTTGTACGACGGACAGAGTGGCGGGTGAGTATTTGAGCACGGTTGTCTCGCTTCCCAGTAGACTGGGTTGTACGACAGACAGAGTAGCGGGTGAGTTTTTGAGCACGGTTGTCTCGCTTCCCAGAAGACTGGGTTGTACGACGGACAGAGTGGCGGGCGAGTTTTTGAGCGCGGTCTTCTCGCTTCCCAGAAGACTGGGCTACTTACGCGCCAATTTTGTGCGCCTCTCCCTTTGTGCTTACGAGCAAGACAGGAGCAGGGTTTTGTGGTGGGCTTGTGATACCGGCGAAAAATAGCTTCCTGGGGGAACCTAAAGTATTTAGAATTAGAAGGTTTGGTGGCATAAGACGGTGTTGCCTGTCACCCTTTTTGAGGCTAGCGAGTGCCTCAGGATTCACCGGCCTTTCTTAAGACAAAGTTTAAAGCTGCCATGAGTATCCCGAATAACCACAACTCGCTTCCTCTCTTTTTCTTCAATTTTCTTGGACCCAAAAAATTTTCTTGGACCCAAAATCCTTGCTTCAGCCTTTCCCGTCTGCTACGGTGAATTTTTTGTCAAGCACCAACGTCGCTTCCTCCTCTTTAAATCATGTGACGAGTACTCATTGACGCCTGCGCTGTTTTCATGTTTGTTTTTACTGATGCAAGCGTGGAATGCACCATCAGCCCAACAACCTGTGAAAACAGTCTCCCTGCGCTGTTTTTATGTTTGTTCTTACTGATGCAAGCGTGGAATGCACCATCAGCTCAACAACCTGTCGAAACAGTCACCCTGCACTGTTTTTATGTTTGTTCTTACTGATGCAAGCGTTGTTCTCACTAAGCGTGGAATGCACCATCAGCCCGACAACCTGTCAAAACAGTCTCCCTGCGCTGTTTTTATGTTTGTTCTCACTAAGCGTGGAATGCACCATCAGCCCAACAACCTGTCGAAACAGTCTCCCTGCGCTGTTTTTATGTTTGTTCTTACTGATGCAAGCGTTGTTCTCACTAAGCGTGGAATGCACCATCAGCCCAACAACCTGTCGAAACGGTCACCTTGCGCTGTTTAAATGTTTGTTCTTACTGATGCAAGCGTTGAATGCACCATCAGCCTAACAACCTGTGAAAACAGTCACCCTGCGCTGTTTTCATGTCTGTTTTTACTGATGCAAGCGTGGAATGCACCATCAGCCCAACAACCTGTCGAAACAGTTACCCTGCGCTGTTTAAATGTTTGTTTTTACTGATGCAAGCATTGTTCTCACTAAGCGTGGAATGCACCATCAGCCCAACAACCTGTCAAAACAGTCACCCTGCGCTGTTTTCATGCTTGTTCTCACTAAGCGTTGAATGCACCATCAGCCCAACAACCTGTGAACAGTCACCCTGCACTGTTTTTATGTTTGTTTTTACTGATGCAAACGTGGAATGCACCATCAGCCCAACAACCTGTGAAAACAGTCACCCTGCGCTGTTTTATGTTTGTTTTTTCTGATGCAAGCGTGGAATGCACCATCAGCCCAACAACCTGTCGAAACAGTTACCCTGCGCTGTTTAAATGTTTGTTTTTACTGATGCAAGCATTGTTCTCACTAAGCGTGGAATGCACCATCAGCCCAACAACCTGTCAAAACAGTCACCCTGCGCTGTTTTCATGCTTGTTCTCACTAAGCGTTGAATGCACCATCAGCCCAACAACCTGTGAAAACAGTCTCCCTGCGCTGTTTTTATGTTTGTTCTTACTGATGCAAGCGTGGAATGCACCATCAGCTCAA
>Ga0307963_1003188_pt1 | contig 12985 bp, 11 predicted proteins | sample OrgLakmetagen594_FD_201829 | JGI IMG/M metagenome (GOLD analysis project Ga0307963, IMG submission 201829) | Saline water microbial communities from Organic Lake, Antarctica - #594 | ecosystem: Environmental > Aquatic > Non-marine Saline and Alkaline > Saline | place: Antarctica: Organic Lake...
GAGCGAGTTTGTTACAAGAGGACCATCTAAACTGGCCAAACAACCAAATAACCATAAAACCGTTGCTCACATTATAAATCCAGGGAAAATCACACGATTCGTCCATGCCACTGATTTAGCATGACAATATAGATGTTACAATTTGGAGTGACCTTCAGCCAGGTTGTTTGGCTGATTGGCTGCTGACTGGTCTCGGCCCTGGCCTCTTTGAGGATTAGCTGAGGTACGTTACATCAAGGATTAGCTAAGCCAAGACCTTAAGAGGTTTCATGAGTGCTGAAGTTGGTGCTACACACTCCCTTGATGATTTCGTGGAGACTAGTAGAGGCAACTTGCCCGGCAACCACGCCCCAAAGGAAACCCACACAAACACGTACCAAACTAGGTCTGCCAATATTGCAAGGAAATTTGCCCATAACCTAGCAGATAACCTTGTCAATACCTCTCTGGCTATGACACGAAGAGGCATTTAACATACAGCAGACACGATATGGACTGGTCGAAAATGAGTTCTATTACGTGTGCATCGTGAGATGGCGGTGGATTATTTACAAGGGCGGGTCACAACTGCTAGAAATTAGGTCCTCACAACTACCCAGAAAGAGGGGAACTATACATATATATGTAATAAAAAAGGGAGAGAAAATAAACCCAGACTCAGAAGGATAGCAGTTGTCAGGACCAAGTAATAAAAAGATGGAGAAAATGGAAAGGAGCACAGATAAATAGCAAGAGTGCTATGATTGATATCACTTGCTTCACTCCAAGAACTGGAGCTCAAGTGTTACACACTGAACTCAGCAGTTTTCTGCGGACACTTCTCCTACCCAACAAGCAGATAAGGCACAATAACAATTTAAGCTGCTAATGTCTTGCTTACTCGGACACCGTAAAACCCTTCACACCATCCTGCTAGGAGCAACAGGCACCATTTACGGCAGCCATACAAGGAACCCACGCCTCAGCCTTGAAGTCCCACAGCACTCATGAAAAAATCAAGCTTACATGCCATCAGATCCGCAACAAAAACATACAAATAAGACAAGACATCGACCACGACCCTCAAAAATATATGAGCAACACTCCTAGTGGTGTGCAGGCCTCTGCCTCCCAACCACCTGATCCCCATTGAAGAGCTTTTCCTCTTTTATTCTCCAGGTGGGATATTGTGTGCCTCTCCATCCATTGGGTGGTGCAGAACACAATACACCAACCCTTCCTGATCCATGCCGGTAGTCTTTACGCTATCTGCGTTCTATTACTTTTCCTGACTGCTTTCAAAATTGATGCCCAGCTTTAAGTCCATCTTGATCCTTATCAATGTGGGAAGTGTTTTCCACTACTACCTGGGTTTTCTGAATTTCTATCCTTGTGCTCTTCGCTCTTCGCTCTTGGATACTAACCATTTGAAACTTTACTCCAATTGATGCTTAAAAAGAAGAACAACTACGCAGGCAACGAAAACCCCGTGATATTGACAAAAGTTAGAATAAAAGGTCAATTTGCTCAGTCCTGAACCAAATGGCAAAAGCAAAGCGTGGTTCTGATACGTTTGCCCCGTGAGACGGCGGTTAATTACTTACAAGCTCTCGTCACAGATGCTTGACTTTAGGTCCTCACAACTGCCCAGACTAGAGGGAAAAGGAAGAAAAACCACAGAGAGGGGACACCAAGGCCCAAAATGGTACGATTTTTGCATGTCCCAGGGTAAGGGCCCCCTAATTTGCAGGTTTCAAGCTCAGCTGCATATCTGAAACCTGCAAATTAAGGGGCCCACACCTAATCGGCCGCGGCGTGAACCCTACTTTTTGAGCAGCCATATGCTGTATCTGACCAGCCAGAGCACCAAACCCGGTGCTTTTCAGTGCTTTGAAATCCTTATAACAATTTAATGATCATTGCAAAAACAATGGAGTAAGTGGTTGGCGAGATATGCAAATTAATATGGCATTCCCCCTGAAAAGCACCCATCAAGGGTACAGGTGCATGACATGTGCTTCTAGTCCTGTCATTCTGTACGCAGGGCGACTTGTCTAAATCTGAGCACATGCTCGGGAAGCTTATAAAGTCAGCATCAGTTTGAAGCTAGGTTGGGTCCAATTTGATGAAGTGACGTGTTAGTAGTTGCACCTTTCATGCAAAAAGGAGCATGTTTTGGGTTTTGCCCAGTGTCCCCCTCTGAAACAATCAAACTTGGAATAAGAAGGAAAAGCAGCTGTGAGGAATAAGTAACTAAAAAGATGGAGAAACTCGAGAGGAACACAGATTAAAATCACGAGTGGTATGAGTGATATGAGTGATATCACTTTGCTTCACTCCAACTGGAGTTCAAGTGTTACACACTGAACTCAGCATTTTTTGTATGGCAACGTACGGTAACATGAGGCTAATACAGCAATAAAGTCTTGTGGCAAGCAAATTCACCTGAAGATCAGACGGTCACATGCACCATAAATTTCACCTGAGATCAGACGGTCACATGCACCAGAATAACCCCACCCCTCATAGGACTGCAGGCAGTCTTCTACTCCAGACATGTATGATTGATAAAGGCCTCCGGCTAAAAAATGATGCAAGGCACTGGTATCATAATTTAACACCAATTGATAGGATACCAAGGCAACAAAGATGGCATCGTCAATGATTAAATAGCGATTGATTCCTAGCTTTGTCTGAGTAAATCTACTTGCCAATTTAACCCTCAATAAATGAAGCCCCTGGCAGCTGATCACTGGGCCAACCCTAGGGTGGCTCGCTGTTCTGACTTTTCTGCTACTCTAGCAAAAAGGAATGGCACAAAAAGTGTGGTGCATCATTTACAATTTAACAAGGATAGCGCAAATCTAGGGAGGGAACAAGGCCTAAATCTGGTTCAGTAAAAATACACATTTAAGCACGCGAATAACAGTGGGAAACACGTGCTTAGTCAGCGTCCTCTGTAATGCACTCTTTGCCAGGAGGCACGAGGATGGCTCCCCTGCATCAATGCAGTGGTCATGGGAGGTTATTTGGGGCACAAGTTTTTCACGATCCTACTTCACTACTTCTAGTGAGCATGTTGATTTTGCAAGATCAACCACTTTGGCTTCAGGACCTGAAGAAACTTGGCCTCTTGAACCTACGTCTCTCCTCCAGAAAGGGCCACTGAGTCCTGATTAAACCATTTTAAATTAAAGCCAGCGTAGGGATCCTTAAGCAAACATGTCACTGCTGGCAGCTTGCTAGTTTGCAAATACAAACCACAAAGTTCTCCTTTTTAAGCAGAGGTGGTCGACGGAGTAAATGTCCTGAAATTGTTCCTTTTTCGATGCAATCGTTTAAATAACATATCCGTAACTAGGTAACTAGATGTTTTATGAAGTTTGAGGCCAAATGGACTACCCCAGTGGTCTGGGCAGAAATCCAGTTCAAAATTTGCAAATTCTGGCACTGAATGTTTACGTATTGAGCCATCACACTCAACCCAGGGCCTCTTTTCACCTCAAAACACGACGGGAGTACTTCGTTTATGATCGGGAATTTGGTGGAACTTGGTTTTTCATCCTTTTTGGCACCCCTTTTGCTGATTTTTCAAGGGAAATGGGCAATGGGGTACCTGGCCAACTACTGCTCTGTTTTGCCCTGTTTTTCTTGCAATGATATTCTTTATTATAATGTCATATAAAAATGACACAAATCAGGTCAGTGTGTGGTGAGATATGAGAGAATGGTGGTGGAAATTAGGGTTCACGCCGCAGGCAAACAGACATTTTTGCCCCAGCTGGCAACATTCAGGCTCAGGTGTTATCAGCACTACATCTGGGTGTTAAGCTTAGAAGTTGCCAGCTAAGTCACCCTTACTCTGGGAACATTTCAAAAGTACCCCTTTTTCAGGCCTCCGTCGACCACCTCTGCTTATTTATAAGGGTTTAGGGTAAACCCTAAACCCCAAGTTAAAGTATACTTCCTCTCCAGCATCCTTTACCCCACAAAAACGAGCTGCTGTAACACACACAAGTACGCAGACACTTAATACCCTTGTCCACCGCACCTGTTTCCAATCTGAGTAGACCCATATAATTCCGAGTAGACAGGAGGCAGTGCACGTTCAGACATGGGAGAGATCCATAAGCGAAGGAGGTGCCTCTTCTGGCTGCCCTCCTGCGCATGCACGCCAAATAGTTTGCATGCATCATCAGGCACATTGATTTTGCCAACCTGCATGACATCCGCGTTTCTAGCATTCCACCACCGGCCTCCTAAATCTCAGCTACTTTTACTTTTACTCTTTTACTTATAAATCGCCCCTCTTCCCTTTTGGGCTTAAACCCTGATGAAAATTGCTAAACTCTAATGGAATTTAATCCCTTACCATACTCTTTCCAGAGCGTCCTCTAAAGGACCTGTATAGCTAATTAACTCTTGCAATTACCATATGCTGACAAGAGGTATAGTAATTATTGATCACAAGAATCAAACTGGATCGCGAATGACACATCAATGCAACACATGCGGCTATAGCAAGGAAGGTTTCATCTGCTGCGAAGAAATAAAGCAGCGTGCGAAGAGCGCAGGGTGCTGTCGTTGCTTGTTTTCAAGTATAAAGCATCATCAAGTGTGAAACATCATCGCAAGAACCAGCAACTCACAGGGTGGTCTTTGAACTCTGATCGAGTATGAAGCATAGTGTGATTGTTCAGCAGCTGCAGGTCTCCTGGCTGAAGTGCCATGTGCATTGCCAGATGGTCGCTCCCAGCAAGCTCCTCAAACAATTCGATGGCCTGTAGTTGCTCATGTGTCAATCGAGGCACCTGTGTGCGCGAAATAACGTGGCTGACACAATTTTCTGCAGTGGCACCATTAACAAAATCAAAACGGCACACCCGTTCAGTTTGAAACTTATTGTAAAGCTTGTGCGCGGCTGTTAATTGTTGTAGGGAATAGAAGTTGTTGCAACTTTTAACACATCATACATCTAGGGAAAGAAAGAGTGTTGGTGCCATAGTACATAGTACATAGTACTTACAGCCACCCACCCCTGCAGCTCAGTTGCATTGCAACGCAGAATGTGGAGGGATGAGGGTAAATATCAACATCCTCACACGATAGAACACTCAGAACTGCTCAGACCTGGTAGAAACAAGGAAGGCAAAAGGGAGACAAAGCTAGGGAGATGTAGAGGCACACACCATAATGTAGTGATAGATTACATTTGCACTGCAAGAACAGGGAGACTCTTGTAGGCATTCCAAGCTCAATGTGAGGCAGCAGCAAAAGAAGGAGGGAAAGGATCACTCTGCTTTTAAGATCATGCTTTTGAGAACATAATTGTGTAACAGGGGCAGCCTTTGGCGTGGCTTTTAGGACGAGGCTCCTGGTGCCCTCTCATTGTTGCGTACGGATTCATCTGCGCGCAGATTGCTCAAGTGTTACAGCTCAAAAGGTTTCTAGCAAAAAACATCCCGTTCAGTCCATACAGTTTTGCTTAATGAAAGCATCCGCCTTGGCCGAGATTCCTACCTCAGGATGTCGCTGCGAGCCGAGGAAGTAGTTTGCAGAGAAGTTGCAAGCAAAGTATCCTTCATGGTAATTGAAGACCGGTATCCTGAAGAACGGCTTTTTGTTGGGAGGAATCTGCATCAATCAGCGGTAATGACAAGAAACACTGCTGCTGGAAATAGTCCATCCCATTCATCATAAACTAAGGCACAGAAGCAGGCACATCAAGGGATAACGCATAAATTTGGAGCAGAGCACTGAACGTATATAAATTGGGTTGGCCAGAACCATACATATACGGTGCATATACGGTGTTTTTGGCAGGGAAATCACCAATTATACGGTCATATCCGGTATTCGTTCTGGCCAACCGTTGCACAATTCTTTTTTGTGCTGCGCCCCGTGTACCTGCACATCTTCAGCACCCACTGGCTTCTACCTCTTGTGCACTTATATCCAGCTACCTGGCTCTTACCTCGCCCTTTCGGTCAAAATACCAGTCTGGGCCAGCCAAAGCGCTGGCCAGGTGGGGCGCCCTTTTTAAGATCTCGTTATGCACCGAAACTGATGAGCACCATCCACTGGTGCCGCCCTCAAGAGCTGGGTGCAGGCATAGCAGGGCTGGACATGCACAGATATGCACGGCACACACAGAGATTTGCACAGATATGCACGATATGCACGGCACACACAGAGATATGCACACAGATGCACGGCACACACACAGAGATATGCACACAGATTCGTGAGCAGCAGGGATTGATTGATGTAGGATACAAAGTATATAGCACATGCACATCGGAAATAGCTGTAAGCTATCTGAGATCAAAAGTGAAGACAGGCTCAAGTGAACATCATCCACTTACCGACAAGGTCAGCCACGTCATTATGCCTGGAAAAAGTTTGGTGGTTGCCGGGAAAAGGAAAATTATCAGTGAGGATCTTCCAGTCAGAGTTGTAGTGTGCGGCAACTGTGATATTTCACAGTCGTACGATTGCAAAAGAGTCGCAGCCTAAACCCTATGCCACTCAAAAAGGCAAGGCTCTATGGCTGGGGAGCATACAGCTCCTTGTAACCCTGTCCACCAATCAAAGTAACACACACTTTCCAGTACTATTACCAACCCTCATCAGGAGCCGGTTTTATGCCAAGCCTGCAACCCTCTTGATCCACATTTATCTTTTCTCTTTCCCTTGGTGGAGAAGTTTTGCTGTACTCGGTACCAAAGCGGCCACTTTCTACAATTATCGTTGAAAGTGGTTTCCGTGGCCTGCATAGGTCTTCCTTCTTTTCATTCCTTCACAAGGGTTGGTGGTGGTGCTTAGAGAAATATAAGCCTGTTCCAGCACACAAGTATGATGACATGCACAACTATGTCCATGATCTTGAATGTGACTTTTTATAAACATAACCAGAATTACAGCTCAATGTCTCAGCCGTTGCTAGAGCCTGCTCTAAGGTATATTACGGACAAGAATCACACCCAGGGCAGGTAGGTGTCCCCTTACCATGGTTGTGCGGCTCTTGTTGCATAGAGACGAGTATCGGGATTGGCTGGATCAAGGCCAATGTCCTTGATGTGACCAATCAGGTGGCCTGCATGCAGGGGTGTCTGGAAGGTGTTCACTTTTTTTAAAGCTTTATTATATGGCATGTTTGTAGGGTTGACCAGAACTGTATATGTACGCCATATAGGACCGTACTTTTATAAAAATCTGCAAAAATAATTATATGCACCGTGCATATATAGTTCTGGTCAATTGCACCTGTTTGTACAGATGAAACATTACAAGCCCAACCAGGAGACAAATGCCTGATTACCATGTACTGAGGACAAGTCTCCCTCAACTGATTTGCAGTTGCAGCTCGCATATCCACACACCCCCCCCCTCCCAAAAACAAAACCTTGCTTGTAGATGTCATCTGCCTCATTGGCAATTGCAACATTAGTACATTATACAATGCAGAAATCAGGTTGAGGAAACGATTGCCACACCGCTTGTATGTGCCGCTGGTACCTTTGCTGTTGTTCGCTCCGGCATGCCCAAAGTAGAGGCCCATTCCCCAGAAGCCTAGCAGAGCCTGTTTTGTGCTCCAGGCGGTCACCGGCACCCCTCTTATCACTGTTTGGTAACGAGAAGAAAAGGGCAGCAGGGTAAAGCACACATTATTATTGCCACCCTGCATCCGCAAAAACAAAAGGAGGAAATGCAACGTATGCAGCGAGCGAAAAGACTGCATATCTTTGAAGGATGCCATTTCGCCAGGCAAAAAGGAAGGTGAACGACAATCATAGAACGAGTTCAAATTGTGCACCTGCAAATCCACGGCCCCAAGTGACTTCCTGCTGAATCTGTTGGAGCTTTGGGCCTAGTGTCGTAAGCTGAAACTGATCCTGGCGGACGTCCTGAGTAATAATGCAACATCGCAATGAACAATTAAGTAGTTGATAGCATGAAGCGTTATAAGCTAGGCAAGGAGTGCTGCTGCCCACCTTCTTGTCCTAAAACAATTGATCCGTGACAGTTTGAAAGGGGTGTAGTTGTAGGGTGTAGTATCGTGTGCTTATAAGGCCACAACCAGAGCTTCACAGTCTTCATGCTTCATCCTTGGAGTGCTCAATGGATGGTGCACAACAATAAAGCAAGGGGTAAAGTTCTGCATATAACCATGCGTGATGCACTACTGTTTTTTACCCCCTGCTGCTGCGACAATGACGTACTTTGATACTAGATACGGATGAGAGGGTAGGCAGGACGTTGTCCACAGCATGCTGCAATTCGTCCAAATCTTCTTTGGTTAGCGTGTACACGAATGACGGGTTGTCGCTGTACTCCTGCGTAAAAAAACGCTTCACTGGGCCTGTGTCATATATGCATTCCAGTCGTTACCATTCATCAAGAACCTGGTGCATTCATTTTAGGGGGGTCAGGCAGGAAGAAGCTGCCTGAAGCTGTCAATTCCTGAGAGTCAATTCCTGTGAGAGGTGCCTGCTAGCAAGTGCATAATGAGATTTTGCCATCTGTGCATACAGTTTATAGGACAATATGTAGCAGGGAAAAGGACAGCGCCTAAGCTGGTGAAAGTCCTGCCCTGCCCCTGTACCGAAGAAAAACATGGCCATGCTACGCAGGATTACAAGATGTGCAGGGATTCCCAGCTACAAACAGCTACCTTTGCAGTCCAGGCCTCTGGGCCCTCGATAGAGGTCAAGGGCTGAATGGAACCTTTGCTGCTGATAATGGAAGGGGGGCAAAGCGGGGTTAGCATCCGCCAATTTTCCAGAAAACAGCCACCAAAAAAACGAACAGACAGGGAGACAGCTTTGCCCACACCTGCTCATCGTGATCGGCGAGAATCGAGAATCAAGGGGAGTAAAAACTGCCGGTGTATGCTTGGAAAATATACTATATTATTTGTATCATGGCGGTATCGACTACAAAGCATGATACAGTAAAAAGCGTGTTGCGCTTAGCACAAACTGAATAAATAGCAGCGCGAGACGCTCTTGGGTGTTTATAGGCGATCGAAGGCCCTCTTTGCTACTCTGTCGTGTCGGGAGGAAAACCTGAGGATCGACAGAGAAGACCTTGTGATAAAAATTTGCTGCTCTATCGATGATTATGGGGAATTAACGTGTGTCGCTATATTAATAGGCGCCCCTAGACATACCAAGTATTGTGGGCCCCTTTGCCATGGAAAGAAGAATTAGCAAATGGGATCAGAAAGTTTGCAGGCCTGACCTGACACCGACTTCAAAGTCGGTGGTTCATTATAATTCTTATGAAAAGTACGGTTAAGAAACTTGCTTCCACGCTCCATGTTCACTCTGTCGACCATGCATCCATACCAGACCTTTCTAGTACTAATATAAACTCTCATCAGGAGCCAGTTTCAAATCGAGCCTGCAACCCTCCTGATTCCCATTGACCTTCCTCTTAAATCTTTTGTTGGAGTGCCTGCTAATCTGTTTTTACATCTGATTTAAAATTCGCTGCTTATACACAATTTTACAGTCTTATCCAGGCAAGTGCCACTTGTTCAGAGTTCATCTAGCAGCAGGCCCGCAGCAAAAGTAAAAGAAAAAGTCTACGCCGGAAAACACCAGCGTGCATTAAAAAAGGCTCTCACTTGCTCACACTACTGGCCAGAGCCCCACCAAAAATCGAAAAAAAGAGAAATAACAGAGACTTATGAGGATATGGTGGGTTGTCAGCCATGCGATCCGGCCTAGCCTGCGTCTAGCCCTCCTGAAGCCAGCTGCTCTATCAGTCTCTATCAGTACCCCCCCCTCCAGATCCCCTATCATCACTGTTGTCGCTGTTGAATTGTATTTTGTGTCTTGTTTCTGTGATCTTGTTTATAAGCTTTTAATTGCATGGCAGTGTAGTGCAGTGGCTTGTTGGTGCACTTTGTGCAGAGGGATGCCCAGGTTTAGTAGAGGAGGTATGGTGTACTAATTGTAGATTGTGCCCCCGACTATAAGGAGTATAACATGAAGTGTGACTTTGTTTTGTGGGGGAGACTCACGGCACTTCAAGCCAATGTGTCTCCTTTTCCTTAATTGATGCAGGGAGTGAATTGCTGCCTGCGTAGTTATTCTTTTTTTCTTGTTGTTCCTAGAGATGCCCCGGAGGCTCCTTGTTCGTAGACGCTGGATAAGAGGTAGATATTGGTTGTGTTATTCTATGTTTATGTCTGAGCATAATTAAAATTCTACAAGATGTATGTCTCTGTTCCTTGTGGGGATCAGTCTGGGGTCCAGCTATCTACCTTTTCCTTCAATGGGCATGATTCACACGCTACCTACACGACTTTGATGTCTAGTAGAAAAGTTTGGTATTGTTGGGAAAACCCAGTCGGGAACGTTTCTTTGACATCGTGAGGTTCAATGCAAAGGTCACATAGCTTTTCACTGTTACAAGCATCCAATGTAGCGACTGCTGAGCCCAGCTTGCCTTTGCTGACCTCTTCCCCACAACGCCTAACTGTGTGGTGGTGTCGGTTTATGTGCATTCTCTGCAAAATATGGTTGTTGCACCTAAGAAGCATGTGTGGAGCACCGTCTGATCCTCCGCACAAGGGGCAGGTGGCAGGACCTGTCATGTGGCTAAACATTCTGGTGTGTTTGTCTGTTTGTATTGTATCCGTCCCATATATTTTTGAGAACTTGTTCTTGTTCCTTAGAAGTCATATTTGGCACGGAACATAATTTGTTACTTATTAGTTGGGCATGAGCAAGGGGCTTTGCTCTAGGTTGCTCTCATAGCCCCGATGGAAGTGTTGCACGCATCCTCTATCCCATGTTATTGACTCCCAGGAATGTGTGTGTGTGTGTGTGTTGTCAACTGTGTCTGGCTTTGCCTTTGTCCTCGTCAACAAGTCGCTTCTTGCTTCTTTATTACGCGTTTGCATCTCAAGGACCCCTGAATTGTCCATTCCGGTATCCTTCTATCGCCCTAGACCATGTTTTCGACTCCCAGGAACACACACAAAGCGTCGGTTGCGCGTTGTTCGCCCTTTGTGTATGTATCGATGGCACCCTCAATTTACAGCACGCACAGCACGGTGCTCGTTCTTGCCTGCACAGCCACGATTGATGTGTAGCACGCACCTTACCCCATGTTTTTGACCCCCAGGAATGTGTGTGTGTGTGTGTGTGTGCTCTGTCTGAGCTGGTGTTACAACTAAATCGCCAATTTTGGACCAAGCAGATCAAATCACCACTGCCTGAATCAGCAAAAATTCTGGAGTGTGAGACCTTCCTATCACCACAGCCACAGGGCGGTTGCTGTGTGTAAGAGCCGGGCTGTGCTGCGCGTTAGGCGTGTCATGCATTTTTGGCCAAAGCTTGTATGCAATGTCTGTGTTAGCTTCACCGAGGTACAGGTTGACTTCCTTTATGTTTTAGCTTGTCCTATAAAATAGTCATAACTTGTAGCTCTTCTGCATGGGAGTCATCAAAAGAGTGACGAACCAGACCATGTTGATTTGATGTTCCAGATCTCTTCATTGTGCGTGCGCTGCTCCTCAAACATGAATTGTATGTATGGTAATATCTGCCCCTCTCATTCTTGGTAACCTGAGTGTGATAGTCCATGTTTTCATGTGCCCGAACCACACAGGTGGTGATTCCCCCTCCTTGACTAAATGCGGTCGGTTGGTCCTGGCAGATGCTTTATTGATTTTACTAATTTTATTCAGTCTGCAATGACATGATGTCACAAACAGCGTTGTGCCTTTTTTCCCTTTCCAAGAGTATTTTTGTATGTTCTACAATCTGATGCTTCAACAGACACTTCCTCCTCACAATTAATACAGTGTTCTACATACGCAGCCTAGCAGTCGTGCGTTTTGACTGATGGCCTTCTCTGTAAACTCTGTAAATCTTTTTGTTGGAAAAGTGTTACAATACTTGGTACCAAAGCGGCTATTTTTCCTTCATTAATGTGGGGAGTAGTTATCACTACCTGCGTAATTTTTCTTTACCTTTTCAAACGTATGACAATAAACATACATTTTGAGCAGTCTGAATCTTCCAAGGAGCAGCAACAGCTTGTAGAATGTTACTATGTAACTAGATACATTGTAGGATTCAGGTATTGGTCACCAACACAGTGTTGTAGGCAATACACACACCGGTAGCAGTCAAAATTGGCTCTATCATCAAATCTGCTCGGACGACTGAAACCAGTCTCAATGTGCTCATTTGCTTCCCATTTCCTGTCCGTAGATCACCCAAATTAATGGCAAAAGCTCTCCTAAACTCAAATTGCCACAGCCAAAGCTACAATTCCACAAATACTGCCCAACTGCCCAAATCTGCGACAGCATTTAACCCCTTATTACTTTCCTTTTGGCGGAGGAGACACTACCTCAACAGTAGATGGCATATCAATCGCTCTTTCAGAAGGAGGGGATGGAGAACCACTTGGCGAATTTGTGACATGCCTGCATGGGCAAGACAGAGGCACCTCAGGATAAGAAGATATGCAGCAGATCTTTGATTTAAGAACTCGCACGCCAGACTATATAGCTGACATGAATGGTCACGCCACAGTGTTTGCTGCAATCGCTATCAGCACCACTACCAGCGCTAATTAAAGACAACCACATTGCTTTATTAGCCTCCAAAAATCAGCAATAACGTCGGCTCTTTATTTTGCCATTTCACGTGAGTGCGCGTTTTGGATTTACAAGTGCACGTTGGATTTACAATTGCAGTTAACAAATGTACAACATTCCACGCTAGTTTGTATCAGCATATCTGATTCCTGCGATACACCTACCTGCACAAGGACGAGCGCAGGGACTTGCCTAAGCTGCCATGCTGTGGTTGGGCGCAACTCTGCGTGCTTATTGGGGCACCGCTAACGACGGATGCACTGCTTTGTGGCGGAGGGGACGAAGTTGTGAGGGCCGCCTCTAATGCCTGCACAGCTTTGGACACTGTGGAGTTGGAGGTGGGGATGTCTTGGGGGGTGGAGGTGGGTAAACAAGGAGGAT
>Ga0307963_1003189_pt1:0-2500 | contig 12985 bp, 14 predicted proteins | sample OrgLakmetagen594_FD_201829 | JGI IMG/M metagenome (GOLD analysis project Ga0307963, IMG submission 201829) | Saline water microbial communities from Organic Lake, Antarctica - #594 | ecosystem: Environmental > Aquatic > Non-marine Saline and Alkaline > Saline | place: Antarctica: Organic...
TTTGCATGCTGCTACACCTACGCTGGGATTCTGCCTCATGAAGTGCTCGCGGATGCGGGGGGCACCGCTGCTGAAATCTTGGAAACCTGGCATCTGGCATCTGGCATCTCGTAAACCTGCCCCTTCTGTCCCATAACAGCAACACGATGCCACTCAGGGTCTTTACCAGGAGGCGTTATAATGTTCTAGTGGACAGTTCGTGGTGGTTGGAGGGTGGTTGGTGCAAGCCCAGGGTACCCCCCAAAATAGCATAAATACGTGTTCGTATTATACGCGTATTGCGTATTAATACCGTATTATACCGTATGGGACGTCTCAGAAGTCCTCATTGCAAAAAGAATGGAGTGAAACGACCAAGTAGTTGGGGATGTATGCCAACACATGCTGTTTTCTCATGCTAAACCACCTTATTAGGGTTTTGGTAGTCATTGTGAGCTTGAAGCCCTGCCAATTTGCACACAGAGTGACCCGCATGAATCCAAGCACATCCTCGTGTAACTCATAATGCCAGCTTCAATTTAAAGCAAAAATGGTTTCAATTGGATTGAGGGGCAGTGGATGGCCGGCTTCTAAGTGCAACAAAAGTAACTATTTGGACATTTCCCCAGTTGACCCCCTCTGGGAAATTGAGCTTATGAAGTGTATCAAACAACGCTGACTTTCATCTGTGGGTGTCCGTAATCTGGTTATAGGACAAATAAGCATAATGAGCCAGGTACGCTCGTGGCTCAAGCCTTGGCTTTCCCTGTTTCAAGTGGCAAGCTACCTCTTGAGAGAACAACTGGCTCGGCGGCTTGTCCCCTTCTCAGGGGCCTGCGTGAGGAGCAGCAGCGTCTCCGGGGCTCAGGGGCCTGCGTAAGGAGCAGCAGCCCTCAGGGGCCGCTCAGGGGCCTGCATAAGGAGCAGCAGCCCTCAGGGGCCGCTCAGGGGCCTGCGTGAGGAGCAGCAGCAGCTTGTCCCCCTCTCAGGGGCCTGTGTGAGGAGCAGCAGCAGCTTGTCCCCCTCTCAGGGGCCTGTGTGAGGAGCAGCAGCGTCTCCACTGCTCTTGCGCAGCTTGCCACAGTCTCTTGTCTCAGTGCCTAACCAGCACTAGGCAAAAAGCCAAATCGCAGATTGCCTCTCTCTGAGTGCTTCACAAACACTGGGCAAAAGCCAAAGTGCTAGGGTTGGCCAGAACCATATATATACACCGTATTTGGCCGTATATTTGGTGATTTCCCTGCCAAAAATACCGTCCAATTACACCGTATATATATTATACATGGTTCTGGCCAACCCTACGAATTGCAAATCTCCCAAGTCACCAATCTGGTGCGCCTAGCACGATCCGTTAGGCCGCAACTGGCACGACCTATCAGGCAGGATGCCACGATTTATTACGCTGTGCCTTTATCATCCAACACTTTCCATTCCATTATTAGCTACAACATCACCAGGCACTGCCCAACTCCTTTCCGGCTGTATCGTCTGGCACCCTCGTTTCTTTTAACTACCTTAGAGAGGCACCTGTGTCGGCTCAGCACTACCCTGTATTCATAAGCTACACCACACACACCTCACCTTGCCAATCTGGGTGTACTTGGCACGGCACATCTTCAGGACCTCTTCCACTTTGATGAGCTGCTCGTTACTGCAGTCATGGAGCTTGCTTTTGCCAATCTCAGTCTGCACACGCAAAAAGGCAATGCCATTTCAAAACGTGTGGAATCACACAGCCGCGTTGCTCTGTTCACTCTGCACTCATTCCTGAGTTAGCAGCTTGACAACAAATTCAGCTTGTTGGCAATTGCATTTGTTGTCAATTGCAGCAATCATATGTGGTTTCTTGCCTAAATCCCTACATTCATGCTGATTATCTGTTCAAGGTTGCACCAGACCCTTGCCTTGAGCCTTTTGAGTCAGCAGCCTAAGAGAGACTGGCTAATTCCATTCAGCTTAATCCATTCCTCTGTGACACATGTACGCATGCGCACACACACACACACACACACAAACACACACACACACAAACACACACACACAATACACGCACACACATACACATACACGCACAAACATGTACACACACACTCGTACACACACGTCCTTCCTTGCTGTTATCCACTGTTTGCACCGCACCTACCTGCCGCAGCGTGATGCGCAGCGGTGGGGGCTCGTTGCCGTCGCTGTGCTGCTGTTGCGACTGCTGCTGTGCTGCAGCAGTAGGCTCTGATATGGTGTCTTTCTTGGCTCGTGAGCGCAACCCTTCTCTCACCCCTCCTGCTGCCTTGTCTTCCTCGTCCCCTCCTGCTAAATCCTCTGTGGCGTTGCCTTGCTGCGTGGCCGCAGCCGCTGTATTGCTGTGAGTGTTAGTTATGGGTTGTGTGGGTGGGTGTGAGTTGGGGGGGAGGGATGGCGAGGGTGTGCAGGATCACAAGAGCAAGATCAATTGGCATTACTCAAGGTCGGAAAGCTTTTGTGCATGACACAGATGTGCAGCACCTTGGCTGTGGCTCAGGTG
>Ga0307963_1003189_pt1:7500-12985 | contig 12985 bp, 14 predicted proteins | sample OrgLakmetagen594_FD_201829 | JGI IMG/M metagenome (GOLD analysis project Ga0307963, IMG submission 201829) | Saline water microbial communities from Organic Lake, Antarctica - #594 | ecosystem: Environmental > Aquatic > Non-marine Saline and Alkaline > Saline | place: Antarctica...
CACTCATTCAAGGACACTATCACGCACAACCGCACAATTTCACTTAGCCACACACTATTGCCCACAGCACAGTCACAGACATTCACACACAAGCACACACACATGTTTCGATGCGCTGCACACCTCCTATTTCGTAGGAGGGTCTTAGCGACGATGATGAGGAGGTCAGCGCTGATAAGGTGCATGAGCAGGAGGAAGGGGGGAGGAGTTGTCGAGCAGCACAGCAGGTACATTTGTATGTGTGTGTGTATGTTGTGTGTGTGTGTGTGTATGTGTGTGTGTATGTGTGTTTGTCTGTGTATGTCTGACTGTGTGAGTGTATGGACGCGCTTGAGATTGCGTGAGTGCAAATAGATGCATGTGCTTACGCGTCATTTGTAGGGTTGGCCAGAACCGTATATATACACCGTATATGACCGTATATTTGGTGCTTTCCCTGCCAAAAATACTGTATGTAAGCCGTATATATATTATATATATGGTTCTGGCCAACCCTAGCCATTTGACTAGGACCAAAGGGGAAATTCAACCTTGTGTACCGAGGGAGGTTACTCCCCCACAACAAATTGGTCCTAGAACATGCTCCAACAGACAGAACATGTTCCAACATACAACATGTTCCAACAGAGAGAGCATGCTCCAACAGAGAGAACATGTTCCAACAGACAGAACATGTTCCAACATACAACATGTTCCAACAGAGAGAGAATGCTCCAACAGAGAGAACATGTTCCAACAGACAGAACATGTTCCAAAAGAGAGAGTGTGTTCCAACAGAGAGAGCATGCTCCAACAGAGAGCACGTGTTCCAACAGAGAGGACATGCTCCAACAGAGAGAGCATGTTTTAACAGAGAGAACGTGTTCCCAACAGAGAGAACGTGTTCCAACAGAGAGAACATGCTCCAACACAGAGAGCATGCTCCAACAGAGAGAACATGTTCCAACAGAGAGAACGTGTTCCAACAGAGGACATGCTCCAACAGAGAGGACACGTTCCCAACAGAGAGAACATGCTCCAACAGAGAGGGCATGTTCCAACAGAGACAGCTTACTTGTTACGTGCGGAATATGTACTTAGCAATACAGAGGATTTACATCAAATCAATAATCCTTTCACCGCACAACATCACTGTTTGTCCGTGCACTGAGCGGTGGAATGAGTGCGTGGTGGTGGGAGGCAGTCCAGCCACCAGAAATGAAACACTCGCACACACACACACTTGCACACACACACACACTTACACACACACACTCACATACAAGCACACACACACGCACACGCACACAAACTCACACACACACTCACATACACACACACACACGCACAAACACATACACGCACACACACTCACATACACACACGCACACACACACACACACGCACACACACGCACACACACGCGCACACACACATACATGTATGCACACAGAGCCAAGGGGACACAGATTTGAAGCTCATGGAGATCATGCGTCCCCGGATTGTGAGTGGGGAGCCCCTCACAGAGCGCAAGTCTACATTTCAGGTGCTGCTGAACACACACTAACACAAAATGTGTGCGTAGGGCTGGCCATTACCATACAGGCATATGGTATATGTATATGCAGTATGTACACATAATTATTAGCACAAACATTACCGTACATGAAGTCGTGTACAGTGTGTGTTTGGGTTAATGGTTGTGTGTGCATGCGTGCTTGTGTGTTTATGTGTGTGTGCTTATGCGTTTGTGGGTGCATATATGCGAGTATGAGTGTGTATGTGTGTATGTGTCTACAATGATCCACATAAAATGCAATGTGCTGTCCTAGAGTGAGTGAGTGAGTGAGTGAGTGAGTGAGTGAGTGAGTGAGTGAGTGAGTGAGTGAGTGAGTGTGTGTGTGTGTGTGTGTGCCAGCACTTAAACACACGTTCCTGCAGGAGCTGCAAACAGGCCGGCTACGTTTCTGCCTCTGTTCGTTTTCGTTTCTCAGACCCCTGTGTATTTTTTAACCCTACCCCACACTCTGTTTCATTTGCTCATTCCTCAACAGCCCTGATTCCCTGCCCCTGTGACTTTGTTTAACTCCTTGATTCCCTGCCCCTGTGACTTTCCCTTCCCCTGTGACTTTGTTGTTTGTTGATTCCCTGCCCCTGTGACTTTGTTTAACTTTGTAAACTCTGTAAACTCTATGACTTTGTTTGGCCTGCAGGCCCACGTGGCTCCTGTGAGCAGCCCTGAGCAGGTCTTTGCTGTCATGGCTGTGCTGCTGGAATGCAACAAGGTATGGGGCAGACGCAGGATTACAGGATTATACGCTGGTAACAGTGCTAGTCAGCGTGCATTTGAGTCAAACGCAAAATTTTACTCTAATGGCAGTCATCGTGCATCTGATTCAAACGCAAAGTCTGCACTGGCATCAGTCAGCGTGTCTCTGAAACAAACGCAAAAAATGTTTACTAATAACTAATAGTCAGTGTGCATGTGACTCAAACGAAAAAGTCTACACTGGCATCAGTCAGCGTGTCTCTGAAACAAACGCAAAAAATGTTTACTAATAATAAATAGTCAGTGTGCATCTGATTCAAAAGCAAAAGTCTACACTGGCATCAGTCAGCGTGTCTCTGAAACAAACGACTAATAATAAATATTCAGTGTGCATCTGATTCAGACGAAAAGGTCTACACTGGCATCAGTCAGCGTGCATCATCAATCATCAAGGAAATAGTTTGCAGCTAGTGCTGCTCACTCTAGCCAGAGGCCCACCAAAAGAACCACTGCCTAACAAAGGTAGCACTTTTGTGTTGGATGTGTGGATGTGTGTGGTCTGCATTTGCGTGCTGTGCATACGTGTAGGTTACACCTGTTTTGAAGGGGGAAGTGCATTGCAGGTTGTCCTGCTTCATGCGTGGGCAGTGCCTCTGCGGAGGATGCATTGGGTGGGCCCGTGTCAAACGAAACATAGGACAGTGCAAAGCTGGGCCTTTGTCAAACGTGTCTGTTGTTGTGAATGCGCCGATGCTTTGGACATTGAGCGTGCTTCTTTGTTTGAAAGCTGGCAGAGTGTCGTGTTGGTCTAGGTACTATGTGCGATTTGGCAGAACGGTATGTATAACAAACATGAAAGCATAGAATGCATACTACATACTGCAATTTGTTTGCGGTGAACCAAAAAATAAATGGACATTATCCTGCTGGAATCATTGTATGCACGCCATATATACATGTTGTTCTGGCCAACCTTATTTTTAATGTAAGCGGGTCGCCATACCTGCAGTTGGAACCCAAACACTCACTGCCCCTCACAAAGCAAGGCAGTGCACAAAGGCAGGCGCGCAATGGAAGCCCAATTTTAGTGCAATTTTAGTGCAATGTTAGTGCAAATCCAACTTTAGTGCAATGAAAACCCTAACCCTAAAGTGCACAAAGGCAGGCGCGCAATGGAAACCATGGTTTCACAAGACCACACACCTAAACCATGGTTTCACAAGACCACACACTTACACCATGGTTTCACAAGACCACACACTTAAACCATGGTTTCACAAGACCACACACCTAAACCAGCTGCTCTGCCTCCTTGTTGCACAAATAGGTTTGCGCAGCACGACTCTTACAAGCTTTTGTTAATTTCTAACGCAATCTCTGTTTGGTTCAGAGAAAGTGCATACCGCAATTTCTCAACACTGTACGTTACTTCCACTACTTCACACCTGTTTTAATTTATAATCCTAGGACAACCACTCACCTCAAATATGCCTAAAACGTTGACTTCAGATGTGTGCGGTACATAAATCAACATGACTTCACGATTGCATCACTGCATTGTATGAAGTAGGTACAAAAGGCGACCCACAACATCATGGCGTACCGCATCCACATGCCTGAAAAGTCTACGTTCAACCAAGATTGTGATGACGACGGGGAGTCATGTGCAGGAGGGCGATTGCTGAATATGATGCAGGTGTGTGTGGGTGTGGGTGTGGGTGTGGGTGTGGGTGTGATGGCGACGGGGAGTCATGTGCAGGAGGGCGATTGCTGAATATGATGCAGGTGTGTGCGTGTGTGTGTGTGTGTGTGAGGGTGAGGGTGAGGGTGAGGGTGAGGGCGAGGGTGAGGGTGTGTGTGTGTGTGTGTGAGGGTGAGTGTGTGTGTGTGTGTGTTTGAGGGTGTGAGTGTGTGTTTGTGATTTGTGAGTGTATGTTTATGTATGTGTGTGTGAGTGCCTATGTGTGAATGGCAAGATGCAAGTGCGTGCCAAAGTTCCTGTTGCTGACAACTAAACAAAAGGAAAGCAAAAAGGTGATTTGGCTGGGTAACAGCTGCAATTCCTTGCAGGCGTGTGGGCGTGTGGGTTGTCTATTGTCTACTCATTGTATGGACGAAGTGCATTTCTATACAGAGCGTACTGTGTGTGTGATGCTGTGGGTTTATATCGTTTGCATTTTTAGATGCACTTGGTCGGGGAGTAATTACTCACAGTCCCAAGCCTGATACAGGCGTGGGTCACAAACTGTCGGATTTTTCCCCCCCAAGTACTCTCCACCATTTATTACTAGTGGGCACACCACACTTTTCCTACAAGTGGGCATACCATACTTTCCTACAAGTGGGCACACCATAATTTCCTACAAGTGGGCACACCATACTTTCCTACAAGCGGGCATACCATACTTTCTTACAAATGGGCATACCATTAGACGCGTCTTGAAGCCAGCTTCCCAGCGCACTAGCCCTCTAAGATTGCGCTAAAGAAACAGAGGTTATACGTGTCTGCGTGGAGGGGTGGAGGTGCATGTTTTGCCACCATTTCCCCTGCCGCCTTTCCCCCTGACATAGAGCCTCGTATTTTTCATGTACATGCCACGTATGCCACGTCGTCATCACACACACACACACACACACGCACACACACACACCCTCACACACACACACACACACACACACACACCTGCATCATATTCATGCCGACTTGGAGCTTTCAGTAGCAACAAAGAGCGCCAAAATTGACCCAGGTTTGGGCCCGGCAGAACCCAAACAGAAATCCGCTTACTTCAAGTTTTGAAGCATGCATTCTTATGGACATAAAAGATGGGAACAGAAGAGAAACATTGGAACAATGCAATGGAGGTATCACTAGGGAAGGTGAAAGTGTGTACACACATGTATGAATGTATATGCGTATATACCTATGCTACAAGTACTAAGTGGGGTAGGCCCTAAATGTACACTGATTTTGGGCCTACCCCACTTATCACCTTTGCTCCTGCAAGAACTGGAGGGATATGTGCTTTACACTGAACTCAGCAGCTTGCGTGATATATGGATATATGCTGTGTGTATGCGTCTGCAGGCAGGTGGTAGTTGGTGCACAGGACGCTGCATTGTGTTGTGACGAGGTGGTATGCATGATCTAACTATTGCGTAAGCAAGCATGTCACTTGCTGCGAATGGTCGTACGTCTGCAGGCATTTGGTAGTTGGTGCACAGGACGCTGCATTGTGT
>Ga0307963_1003193_pt1 | contig 12980 bp, 20 predicted proteins | sample OrgLakmetagen594_FD_201829 | JGI IMG/M metagenome (GOLD analysis project Ga0307963, IMG submission 201829) | Saline water microbial communities from Organic Lake, Antarctica - #594 | ecosystem: Environmental > Aquatic > Non-marine Saline and Alkaline > Saline | place: Antarctica: Organic Lake...
TACGGTGCATATATACGGTTCTGGCCAACCCTACTCTTTTGATGTGTGGTATTGTCCTCTGAGATGTTATTCAACAATAAACACAGTTCTGTCACACACTACACTGTCTTGTGATTACCTCATTTGGACCCAGCCAAGGGCACCCTCCTCCCCATCTTGTGGGCAGCTTCCAGTCCTAAATTGTGGTAGGTGAGGCAAGCAGGAGGAAACTTTTGAGAAAACCTAGAAGGACGGAAGCTTTTACTTGATTTAAAAGACGCACTGAAGACGAGCATATGGATTTGGAGTATAGGCATTGAGCAGCACCATTTTAAGGCCATTAATGCTCTCCTAAAAGAGAGGTTGCACGTACCAAGTTCCACATAGATCATCGTCTCCTAGGGTGCAGCGCCCGTCACTGTCACAAGATGATGTGCAGTCTGATAACACACCCCACAAGGGCGGTGGTGGTGAGGATGTGGCTGCAAGACCAACGATCAAGAGTGAGCAGGCAAATTGAAAGGAGCAGTTTGATAGAGTGCAACTACTGTCACACAATATCACGCAGTCTGACACACATATCATGCAGTCTAACACTGATAACACACCCCAAAAGGGCGGCGGTGGTGAGGATGTGGCTGCAAGACCAACGACCAAGCGTGAGCAGGCAAATTGAAAGGAGCAGTTTGATAGAGTGCAATTACTGTCACACAATATCACGCAGTCTGACACACATATCATGCAGTCCAACACTGATAACACACCCCACAAGGGCGGCGGTGGTGAGGATGTGGCTGCAAGACCAACGACCAAGCGTGAGCAGGCAAATTCAAAGGAGCAGTTTGATAGAGTGCAACTGCTGTCACACAATATCACGCAGTCTGACACACATATCATGCAGTCTAACACTGATAACACACCCCACAAGGGCGGCGGTGGTGAGGATGTGGCTGCAAGACCAACGACCAAGAGTGAGCAGGCAAGTTGGAGGGAGCAGTTTGATAGAGTGTCGCTGTCACACAATATCATGCGGTCTGACAACACACCCCACAAGGGCGGCGGTGGTGAGGATTTGGCTGCAAGACCAACGACCAAGAGTGAGCAGTCAAGTTGAAAAGGAGCAGTTCAATGACTCATCCCTCAGTCTTTAGTTAGGCCTGGAGAGGCTAATGCTAGCAATTGCTGCCCACCCAAATCAATGCCCACCCAAGTTATTGCCCACCTAAATCAATGCTCACCTGACAAGGACCTGCGACTTTCTTGGTCTTTTGTCTCGCACGCACTGCCAGAGTAGCCTGTTAGACACGCACACTTTCCGTGCGGACGACCACTTGAGTTATGCACAGTAATACATACGCCAGAGCTGGAGCAATCGATGCCGTAACATGTTTCAGGAGGAACCTGAGGGATCGTAGGGACGTAGCCGCAGTGAGCAGACTTTTGTAAGCAGTAAACATGAAATGCAGCACCGATCTGTTCTACTTTGCTTGGACCAGCAACAATTAATGCCACCGTATTGATATCAAGCCATCATAACATGCTTATACCTGGCAACGGTCGCCTGAGTACCCATCCACGCAAATGCAATGGATGTTAGGCCCAGTTGCCTTGCATTGGCCATGGACCCCACAGTCTAGGGATGAGCAAAGGCTGCATGGTGTGGAGTCATTAGCGCTGACCGATATAATGACACGGTACTCCTCTATGGACAATGCTTTTGCGGACGCAACTGCAGTGACTGGGTTGGGACTGCAGTGATCGCCTGTGTGGCAGGGAAACAAAGCGAACGCGCGAGTTATTGGGACCGTAGCGATCGCTCGTCATTGAAAGAAAGGGAACGAATGACGTGGAGCACATCTTGATTGTGCACCTCAAATAACGCTTGCTGACCTTTTGCAGCTCCGCACTTTTCTCCAGCAGGGAGGATTCCTAGCCAGCCGGAAGAGCATCCCTCTACACTGGAAGTGTCCTTGGAAGTAACATCGAAGTAATCTCCAGCTGCATATCTGGCCATGCACGTGCAGGTCGTTGCGCACCACCCACAACCCATTGTCCTCAAGCACGATGAGCATGTATTCACTGCAAGGATCAGATTGTGTGTGCATGATCAACGAAGAGTGCTTGTCAAAAGAAATCTGGTCCTATAGGAAGGCTAGTAGCGTGTGAACGGACAGCTATGGATAAGCTGCAAGCAAGGCTTGTTACTGATCATAGTACAAGTATCACTATGTCAAGCAAGGCACACAGCAAGAGCACTGCTCCAGGCCTTTCCCAGCGCAACAGACGCAATTAAGCTGACCCGTTCTGTTTCAGGTCGAACCTGCCACTGGCGCACGCCATCTATTGTGCAAAACAGACCTTCGTGGCAGGAGTCTCCACACTGCTGATACTGAGTGGCCCAGGATGTAGATGGGCACCAGCCAACGTCTGGTCCGAGAGCATGCAAGTTAGCTGATGGCATGCACCTTGCTGTGGCCTTGCAAAACGCGCAACCGGCAGTGTTTGTGCACTCCCCGCAAGTCACTTGGCGCTCACAAACGGAACGAGTCACGCTCCCTCCCTCATCAAGGACCGTGGACAGGCCAACCTACAGAGAGTAGAGTCGGCCATTTTGAGTCTCCTCACGGACACAAAAGTTCCTGTGCTAGCAGGCATCATTTCAAAACGGCATCTCTTCTACAACAGACTGGTGTGCATCTCTTACGCTACCTTTGCTTTTATTTGGCAACAGACCTGGATCCTCTCCTGAAAGCACTGACCTTTGTGAACTGGCCGTTCCAAATAACAATAGAACCCATTGTGAGGTTTCCGCCTGACGGAGAAATGGTGAGTCCAGACACGCTGCCCACGTCTAAAGCCTCCACTGACCATGCCTGCACACCCCTGCTTTTGTCCAGACTGGCTTGCAACTCAAAGCTGCCACTACCTTTGGTCCCCAAGATGGATCCCTGAAATAATGCATAAAGTCACAAGCTCTGATTAGACAGCCACGACCTTATGGTCACTTGCTAAGGTACCCTTGCTGCTTGTGTGACAAAAACTGTACTAGTAGGGTTGGCCAGAGCCTATTTTTGGAGGGAAATTACCAAATGTGCAGTCAAATACGGTGTATATATACAGTTCTGGCCAACCCTGTGTGTTAGGGATCAGCATGCACTGCACCAAGGAAGGGTACCTTAACTAGATCAGCATGCACCAAGGAAGCAAGGGTACCTTAGCTAGTGACCATAAGATATTAGCTGAAATGTTAGAGGGATCAGCATACTCCAAGGAAAGGTGCCTCAATTAGTGCTCATAAAAAGATATAAGCTGACACACTTAAACGATTCTTTGTCTACCCACATTGAGACTGGAGAACGAGCCAAGCGATGCCTCTGGGCTCGGCTCCCATGGTGTAGTAATTAGGTCATATTGTCGAACAGCTTGAATACTGTGGGGGTAGCAGCAATGCACAGGAGATGAGAAAGAATCCAGAGGGGCATGAGGAAGCATTGCAATGCACAGGAGCTAAGAAAGAGTCCAGAAGCGCATGAGGAAGCATTGCAATGCACAGGAGATGAAAAAGAATCTATATGGGCATGAGGAAGCATTGCAATGCACAGGAGATAAGAAAGAATCCAGAAGCACATGAGGAAGCATTGCAATGCACAGAGACGAGAAAGAATCCAGAAGCACATGAGGAAGTATTGCAATGCACCGGAGATAAGAAAGGATCCAGAAGCGCGTGAGGAAGTATTGCAATGCACAGAAGATGGGAATGCATCCAGAAGCACATGAGGAAGCATTGCAATGCACAGAGATGAGATAGAATCCAGAAGCGCATAAGGAAGCATTGCAATGCATAGGAGATGGGAAAGAATCCAGAAGCGCGTGAGGAAGCAATGCAATGCACATACAGGAGATGGGAAAGAATCCAGAAGCGCATGAGGAAGCATTGCAATGCACATACAGGAGACGAGAAAGAGTCCAGAGGGGCATGAGGAAGCATTGCAATGCACAGGAGATAAGAAAGAATCCAGAAGCACATGAGGAAGCATTGCAATGCACCGGAGATAAGAAAGAGTTTAGAAGCGCATGACTGCGCTTAGCGGCGGTGCCCTATAAACATGGGACTACATTTTTAATAATGCAGTACATCCATTTTACCAGTGCCCTATGTATTTTCTAGTACCCTGTAGAACAATCTGATGCCTTACCTGAAAGGGGTGCCCATGACATACTGATTTGTGGTGTTCAAACACGAGGAAGTGTAACCAATGCACGAAGTAATTCGCATCAGATACTTTCCGCTGCCTATGCTTGTAGGAATGCTCCATGAGTAGGAACCTGCACAGTCAAGTTGGTCAGTGGTTACAATGGTGTTTTACAATGGTGTCTTACAATGGTGTCTTACAATGGTGTCTTACAATGGTGTCTTACAATGGTGTCTTACAATGGTGCCTTACAATGGTGTCTTACAATGGTGTCTTACAATGGTGCCTTACAATGGTGTCTTACAGTGGTGTCTTACAATGGTGTCTTACAATGGTGTCTTACAGTGGTGTCTTACAATGGTGGCTTACAATGGTGTCTTACAGTGGTGTCTTACAATGGTGTCTTATAATGGTGTCTTACAGTGGTGTCTTACAATGGTGGCTTACAATGGTGTCTTACAATGGTGGCTTAGCATTATTAGGGTGGGCCAGAACCATATATTTATATGGTGTACATATTTTAGCAGGGAAATCACCATACATACGGTCATCTACGGTGTGTATATACGGCTCTGGCCAACCCCTTAGCAAGATGCCTGGTGGCATACATGTGACACAAACCTGTGTTGTTCAGAATGGTTGGGAGCCCCACTGCTTCTTGCTCCCAGTCAAACAAAGTGTTGTTTAGGTTAACTTGACCAGACAATCCACTGCTGACTTGTCGGGCCTCTACTTTGACGTGCTCGTACAGCTGACCTCCTTGCCATTTGATGATGGCTTCTGTACAGTGTGTGGCAGATATGTACATTAATTAGATTCTTGGGTCTATAACCAGGTCTTGCTGAAAATACTGCTGCTGCTGTCAATTTTTATGGGAATCTGGTGACCACTTGTCACAATCTATGGGATCTGGGATGTGAATTGTACTATCTATGTTGTGGGTTGGAAATTGTACCACTTGAAGAGGCAGGATGTTGTGCGTTGCAAACTGCTTACAATGGAAAATCTCAAAATAATCATGAAATAATCATCTACTTACCTGATCCAGAGGAGATGAAGGCATATCGCTTAGGTTCTTGGATGCTGATATTGCGATCCTTGCACGCTTTTGTATTGCAGTGACGGATATTGCGTGGCTTGGTTTCAGTGCAACTGCTGTCAGGAACCTGGAATGAACAAAATTTGTTTTAACGTAGAAAACGACATATTTGCCAATTGATCAACTGTTTTCCTACCTCACTCTCGTCTAGGCTTCCTGCATTGTCAAGGCAAACCACCCTTCGGCTTTGGGTACCTGTGGATAGAAGAGGCAGGGATTCACACATACTAAAGTTTGTAGCTGCCATTGGCTCTGTGTTAAGGTACACATCGGAGACGCGTTTGCTTGCCAATGGTGCCTTATGTCTTACGTTTACTTGTAACCTTACCTAATGCTTACTACACGCTGGCTCAACCAGCAATGCCTATCAGCCCAACATATGTGGCTGTCGGTTACCCCCTTTGTAAACCATTGTAAACCTTTGCCAATGGTGTGCAAGTCCTCTGATATACAATAAACATAGCGTTGGCCAGAATTATATGTATACGGTGCATATAAGGGTATTTTTGGCAGGGAAATTACCAAAGATACGGTCATATACAGTGCATATATACCGTTCTGGCCTACCCTAATTAAACACCTCAACACTCTACACGGCCTGATGGACCACAGACTCCTCTCACCTTCTGGCCCACATTCACGAGTGCAAGTCGTCCACGCCGTTGTGGACCAAGTGGGACAGCTGTCCTCAACACCAGCAGTAGTGCCTCGCTCCGAGATGTCGAACACGTTGGAGGCAGCCAGATTCTGAGTGTCTGAAGAACTTTGGATCGTGATGGCGTACTGGCTGTCTGTTTTCAGTGCACACGGTATCTTCCAGAGATACGATCGAGGAATGGTTGAGACATCTGCGTGATTGGAAGGACATGTGCCATGTTAGTAGCTGTTCCCAGAACTTCCCCCCTTGGCAACTTTGGGCTTTTGGTTCATCCCTCATGTTAACATGATAACTAAATGTTTAAAATGTTTGATCAGCAGCTTTTCACTTCTGTATTTCTGTACGGTGGGGTAAACCTTGCTAAGTCTGTCTACGTACCTTCACTTGGGAGTCCGAAACCATACTTAGTTGCAGTTGTATTGAACTCTGAAAGTGAAAGAGTCACTTTTCCTTGTGGATCTCCTCCTGTCCATGAGATCAATATCTCCTGACCAGCCTCAAACATGGTGGAATCCCTACGCAGACACAAGCGTAACAGATATGGTAAAATTGCTACGCAAACACAAGCGTAACAATTATTTACAATTCAGATAGCAGCAACAACATGTCTCAGCAAACATCCTCACAGTTCCAGTTCAAGTTCATCTTCTTCAAAGTCGCATGTGTCTGCCTGCCAGCTTTCCGGCTGACATGCACCGTCTTTCCTGGGCCTGTGTAGTAGTAGTGGTGTGAAGGCAGGTCATTCCGCTGCTGATTTAGTGGAGGAAAGCTAAGCAGCTGCCTGATAGCACAACAACAATGCTCTAACCCTTTTTGAACCCCACCCACCCAGTCAAAGTTCCAGCCATGCAGGTCCCGCTGCTTGAGCACCAACCTGAACCCCAAAGCAAAGGGCAGCGCATTATTCAAGAAGTCATGTGCACATGCACGGACATGAATAAATGATGAGCTAGAACTTACCGCAGTTTGCACTTTCTAGAGAAAGGCATTCAGTACATTCAGTCAGTGCTTCACAAGCCGCAATTTCCGCATTTATTTCAGCACAAGCTTGGTTATCACCATTGCACCTGTTGTAAAGTTGGAGAAGCATTTTCCTTGCCGAGCTATTTATCCAGATCCCAGTCAACGGCATGCATGCTACTTGATAAGATAGTACTCACCTCTTTGTATTGCACACGTCGTCACACTTATCGTTATAGAACAGTTCCCAAGTACACCGACTTTGTGCGCCGTACGCGTTGTAAAAACTGTAATCTGTCACTTGCCAATAATTGGTGTTTTCACGATACGTGGTATGGAGAGACACTGTGTCATAAACGCAGACATCCTCTTGGTCCTGCAGCGCAGACTCCTCAATGTCGCAAGAGAAATCATGGCAAGTTTCTGAGGACGACGGTTTGTCAGTGTCAAGGAAGAAACAATTGCTGTCTTCAAGCGTAGCAGACGAATCATCCTTGTCCACACAAGTAACGTCCCTTTGAATAGTCCCGCCACCACAAAACTTAGAGCATGGCGACCACTGCCCTGTTATCCACTTTGCACGTGTTGTTTCACTTTCAATAGTTGCAAGAGAAGTGGCTGTGAGAGAGCCAAGGCTATTCAAGCACCCTGAGGCGCCATCACCTTCAAAAAGCGTCTGCAAGGAAGGAGTGCAATTCAGTTGCGGTGTTTTAGTTACGCTTACGCGGTTGTCTAACATCAGCAAGCTTAAGCTGGTGTTGAAGTAAAAGGGGTCCGACGTACATTTGGGGGTAGCAGGACCATCCCTTACACCTCCCACAGCAAAAAGAGCTTGCTGATGTTATACACTAGCAGGCATTGCTCACCAAAGGCACAACTGTGTTGATATGCACAAAGTTGTGCCGTGCATGCGTGTGGCAACTGGGTAGGACCATCCTGAGAGCTTGGTAATGCTACACACAAGCAGGCATTCGTCTGCTACGCTTGAACCCTAAGTGCTACCGTCACACGCACAAACAGGCGCCACTCACCATGGGCACGATTTCGAACTCGAGGGACCAAGGAAGTAGCCCGCCTAAAAACTCAAACGACCATCCTCCCACACACCATCCTCCCAGCCACCTGATTTTGATTAAGCGTTGTGTGTGTATATGTGTATATCAATCAACTTCATTGCACATCAGGACCTAAACAAGGTTTGCTAGTAATATGCTTCAAAAGCACTTCATGCCCTGCTTACCATGGCAAGCATACTTCTGGGACAGTAATGAAGATCCTCCCTACACCGACGACATATGAAACGCCGTACGAGATCTCGTAACCTGCACAAGAAAAACGCAAAACGTGAAGTTTAAGTATAATGTATGAAAGGTACTCAAAAGAAAAACCCTCATCCTTTTAATTCCGTGGTAACATGTCCCCAGAGGGGGATTACGGAGGCCCGACTGCCCTGTTTCGTCGTCGGCATGCACCCCATTTTTCACAGGTCACAGCCACTGACCCATATTCTAAACACAGAAAAGTTTGAAAGTTCATTCTCAGATGCTTCCCCCCCACATAATTACCTCCCTGCAAAAATTGATCAATTTTTGACCCTAGTCTTTTAAAGAGAGTGGCATCCCCCCTTGATCCTAGTCTTTTAAAGAGAGTGGCATCCCCTCATGACCCTAGTCTTTTAAAGAGAGTGGCATCCCCCCTTGACCACGACCCCAAATTCCCCAATACTGGAGTGAACACCCAAAAGACAAGGTCTTCAGAGCAAACAGCAAAGCCTTCTCCATCAAGTTCTCTGAATTTTCCATCTGCCATCCCATCCATCTTGAAAACACCATGTTCCTAGCAACACGACACCGCGTTTCTAGCAACACACCATGTTCCTAGCAACACAACACCATGTTCCTGGCAACACACCATGTTCCTAGCAACACGACACGCCATTTGCTCTGCTGCCCGAAACACAGAGGCAACAGCCACTTTCATGTTTCTTCCCTCCTGGAAAAAAAGAATGGCCACCAATCACTACGCATCTCTTTGCCACAAATTTCTGCATACGTGTAATGTCTTGGGATCCATACCACCAAAGCAACTTCAATCTGCAGAAGTACACGTTGCTGGAACAACATCCAAACATCGCTTCCCAAACACTCTTGGAATTTGCAGATCATTGTCACATGGAATACCATAGGCAGAAACCGCTTTCCAAAAATAATATCTGGCTAAAAGAGCTTGTTAAAATAATTTCTGAGGCAAAGTGGGAAATTAATAGCATACATAACCCCTTAGCATTGAAAAAACCAGGCCATAATAAAGTAAGGAAGCTACCTAGAGACCACCTTCTTCAAACCCCACAAGCCCCCCGAGGCATAACCAGTACTCTACCTAAGTCAGCACAGGATTGTACTTGAGGCCCAATGTCAACGCGTAGTGTTACTTGTGGACCCACGTGGACAGGAATGACAGTCCTAGAAGACAATCATGTGGTTAGCAGCTGTTTGCGTTGCATGCTGCCAAACTGCATGCTGCAGCATCGCACGTTGCCACCCACCAGAACTCAATCAACACCTCGGGGCTGAAGACAATGTCCACAGAAGCCTCTTCGGGAAATGTGATAGTCAAGGGCTTGTAATCATAGTTCTCATAATTGTCATCAATCCTGCAAATGTAAGCACAGGACGTCTGTTTGCACTGGCGGCGGATTTTCATCTCTTGCATCGTGAGATGGCAGTGGATTATTTACAAGGTGTGATCAATTGGTAAGAAGCTAGGATCCTGAAGGATGAAGGCAGAAAAGTCAAACGCAAACCAAGAAGGAAGAGCAATGAAATGATGGAGAAACTCACAAAGAACACAGATAATAAGCAAGAGTGGCATGAGTGATATGTGATACATCACTTTGCTTCACTCCAAGAACTGGAGTTCATATGTTACACACTGAACTCAGCAAACTCCCCATTTGTGGCATTGCTTCAAATTTTGTGTGTGTGTGTGTGCCATGCATCTGACTTACTTTTGAAACCCTGTGTTTGGACGATACTGCACGCCCCATTTTATTCCTCTGGTATAGCTCATGCCTGCAGGCAATGGGACAGCTGGCTGTTCATGGCCAATTATTATCAGTGCAAACAATTGTGTGTGAATTAAGACATGTACCTGCATTCAGGCTCCCTCGGCTTGAGGCATCGACCTGGGAATACACTTTCAAGCGCGTACTGAAGTCAATAACGACAGGGATGAAAAAAACCGAGAAGGTGAACCTTCTGAAACGTTGCTCTGCAAGTGTCCGTCCCCCTCCTCCATTGTAAGCATCTGACACTACAACATCCGCACCAGCACTCCAAATGAATTCACCGTCAACAGAAACCTGCACCATCATCAAGATACACAACACAAAGGTTAGAAGCTGAATGCAGCAAGCGCATCTTTGAGCCCATCTCTTGTTGACCCACCTCAAAATAGTCAAGACTGACTCCGATGAACCAATAATCTATTCGCAAGGCAAATGTGAAACCTGGAACAGAACCAGATCATTATGTTCAATGCCGCAGGTCTGAGGGCACTTGCTAGGCTGGTGACCTTCTCTTACCAACGCTTAAACTTGCAAAGCAATCCTTGCAAATGACACGGTTTCCTCCGTCGTCAAGTACAGTCATCTCTCGCTCTTTAGCCCCACCATCTCCATCAGTGTTAATGGAAAGGATTTCAAGAGTCTGCAAGAAATGAGGAATTGCTGTTAGCAAGACACATGCCATGATGGGCCTTCTTGGATGATCTGGGATGCAAGCCCATCTGGAAGCCCATCTGGAAGCCCATATGGAAGCCCAAATTGGATGATTTGGGATGCAAGCCCAAGTAGTGTTCTTTCTTCTGATCTGCTCTGGTCAGCCTACTCACAGGGTTAGCATTGATGCCCCATGTTCCTAGCAGCTGCCTTCGCTTATCAATGATAGCTCTGTCTTTAGGATCAGCAGAGGATGTGGCATTGGGGTAGATAGGGTGCTTGGCATGGCCAATGGGGAGGTGACGATGGTAAATGTCTGCAAACTGGAAGCAGTTCATCAATGAAGCCTGTGCACGCATATACGCAAACACACGTGTAAACACAAGGTAACACACACTTCGTTTTTATGTCAATAGGAAGTGTGGATGCTTTGCCTTAAAGCAGGTGCACTGTATTACTAAAGCAGGTGCACTGTATCATTAATGCAGGTGCTCTGTATTACTAAAGCAGGTGCACTGTATTACTAATGCAGGTGCTCTGTATTACTAAAGCAGGTGCACTGTATTACTAAAGCAGGTGCACTGTATTATTGAAGCAGGTGCACTGTATTACTAATGCAGGTGCACGTGCAGGGAGGAGCAGCACCCGTCACACGTCCTTTAGTAAGCCCAAAGAATGCACAAATAACTAAGCGCACCAAACTAATACGCACCTCAATCAATACGCACTTCAATCAACTATGCAACCTCAATCAAGAAAGCACGATCAGCTATACGCACCTCAATTGTCTTGACCACCACAACTTTGGACTCTGACGTTTGAGGCGGTGGGTGCCAGTCATTCAAATGTGCTTGCCCTCTGTTGCCAACATCACCATCAGACAGCGCTTCAACAGACTCAACATACCGGTACAGCGGCTCAGGCTCGCCGTCCTCAAAACACCTGATTAGAAATCAGTTCAAATGAAGTTGCTAACACTGCACTGCAGTAAAATGTCAGTAAATAGATATCTTACCCATGAGGTTTGTCACCAACCAGCAGGGTCCCTTTGTCCCAACTCAAAGCTTCTTTTGTATCAGTAACATTGAGGCGGAGGTACCCAGGGATTGTACAATCCACAGCGAGGATGGTTGGCTCTTGCCCAAGCAGGAACAAATTTTCAGCCTGATGATCAGAAGAAGTAGGCAAGTTGAATACACGAATGAGCATAGTTGTCGCTGTGTGTCAAAGCATGTGCTGTCGATGAATTATATGTGCTGCTGATATCCAAATCTCACATAATGGATATCGTAGCGCAGATGTGAGTACCCAAAATCCTCCGGATGAATGTATTTCTGATCGTGCTGGTGTCGGCCAACAGGCCGGGCTGGATGCACGGTAGAATCTGCTGTCACAGCAGCGACCCCAGAGAAAACAAGGGAGGAAAGCAAGAGGCAGAGCCAGCGCTCCTTTTCCTTGCTGACCATAACCGCCTGTTGAAGACATGACGAGTAAGCAGGTTATCGAGAAATTGAGGGTCAATAATTTCCGGAAGAGACGTCTTAGATAGGTATTTATTTTGTATCTTGCCCACCCCCTGGCTGTCTAGCCTGCTGCGTACGTAGCTAGCTAGCCTGGTCAGAACACTCTTGCAGGTATAATTATCTTGATTTTCCATGACAGCCTGCAAGCCCACATGGCTTCATCATTTAATGCCAGCATTTTGCGGTTTTACAGACTTTTTGCAGGCATTAGCTGCTTTACGTAGAGGCCTCTAGGCCTAGGCAGAGGGCAGCTGGGACTACAGGCAGCTCGACAGCAATATCATCACTGTGTTACAAGGCAGCCAGAGTTGACAGGTGTTATACAACATCAATGTGTCAGGTGCAGATGCAAATTTATAGACCAGCCGTTACTCTATGCTTTAGCTAGTGGTCGCTTGCACCTGTGCACATTTGCAGGGATACCGGACAGGATAGCTATTTAGCTATCGTGCTATCGTGCCCTGTGTCCTCCAGCAGGCCTAAGAGTACTCCAATTATGCCGGGACCATTCATGTCATCGAAAGCAGGAAACAGTGCCGTCGACAGGTCGCTTAACACATAAACCTACATTTAACATATTACACATAGCGATGGTTCACTCACGGGAAGCAGGGGGTAGGGGCAAGCCAGAGGTGGCAGCAATTCAGCAGATAACCAGGCAACAAAACTGCACAAATATTAATAATTATAACCTCGTCACGGGAAAACTACCTCAAAAAACTTTTTGCCGTAAGGGCACACGCGCGCACACTCACACACACACACACACACACACACACACACACACACACACACACACACACATACACAGATACACGCAGACAGACACATACACAGACTTGCACACACA
>Ga0307963_1003197_pt1 | contig 12978 bp, 16 predicted proteins | sample OrgLakmetagen594_FD_201829 | JGI IMG/M metagenome (GOLD analysis project Ga0307963, IMG submission 201829) | Saline water microbial communities from Organic Lake, Antarctica - #594 | ecosystem: Environmental > Aquatic > Non-marine Saline and Alkaline > Saline | place: Antarctica: Organic Lake...
CCATTGTGGAAGTGCTGCGTGACCGAGTGAGCCATCCAATGACATGCACAAATACACACACGTACACGCATGCACACACAATACGCACAGGCCATTGTGGAAGTGCTGCGTGACCGAGTGAGCCATTGAATGGCATGCACAAATACACACACGTACACGCATGCACACACAATACATACAGGCCATTGTGGAAGTGCTGCGTGACCGAGTGAGCCATCCAATGGCACGGGCTGCTGGATTGAGCGTGCTGAACCAGGTGTGTGTGTGTGTGCACTTATGCTTTGCATTTTCTTTGTTACTTGTGTAATTGTTTTCCTGCAGGTCACTCAGTTGCCTGTGTTATGGAAGGCATACTAGAAGGGAAACGCCACACAGACACAGACACAGACACAGACACACACATGTACACACACACACACACACATACACACACATACAGCATACACACAAGGGCACACGGATATGGGCACGCCTCTTAAGCTGAAAATCTGACGGCAGTCCATGTTAAAAACATACCTGTTGCATAAACACAGGTCATGCATGAAACAAATGCATTTTAACATACAAAGCTGTAATCTGTACAAACAGATCATGCATGCTTCGTAACTTTTGTGTACACACACAAAACGTGCATGCAGGTACACACACAGATTGTGCATGCAGGTACACATAGACCGTACATGCAGGTACACACACAGATCGTGCATGCAGGTACACACACAGATCGTGCATGCAGGTACACACACAGACCGTGCATGCAGGTGCACACAGATCGTATATGCTGAATTGCATTTGGATTGAGAAAGTACGCCATTACATACGCAAGCCAAGTTGCACACACACACACACACACACACACACACACACACACACACACACACACACGTACACACAGATCATGCGTCGCTCGCCTGCAAAAACGTGCCAGGAAGTGATGGTGGACGCAGGGGGCCTCGCACCTGTGGTTTCTCTGCTGAACCACACAGTTGTGCCACTCATGAACAAGGCGCATGCAGCAGGTGTGTGTACGCGTGTGCATGTGTGTGTATGTGTGTGTGTGTGTGTGCTTGAGAAAGAAAAAACGTCTGCACGCCACTGGTGTCTCTGTTGAATCACACAGTGCTGCCACCCATAAACAAGGTGCATGCAGCAGTGTGTGTACGTGCGTACATGTGCTTGTGTATGTGTTTTAACAGAAAGGAGAAGAGTCTGCACGCCTGTGGTGTCCTGCAGAACTGCACAGTGCTGCCACTCATGAACAAGGCGCACGTAGCAGGTGTGTGTACGCGTGTGCATGTGTGTGTGTACATGTGTACGCATGTCTGTGTACGTGCGCTATATCATCAGATCACTAGGATAATATTGAGTCCCATGTACTTAGGGTTGGCCATGTATTTGATGCAATCCCTGCCAACCCAACACATACTAAAATCCTACACACACTTAGAATCAGCTTGTTCATGATCTTCAACTGCGCATTTTTTTCGAACAACAATTCTACGCATCAGCCTGGCTGTCACACACTTTGTGGCTCCCCCTATATGTTAATGTAGGAATTTCTGTATTGTGCTCTTTGCCTTTTTGAACTGAGCAATGCAATGCCTAAAGGCAAAGCCAGTCAAAAGTGGTACCACAAAAACTGAACTCTACAACTCTACTGGGTAGCTGCCCTGAAAGCCTAGTGATCCGTGGTCAGGCCAGATTCTTTGGGGTCGCAGGTTCGAATCCTCCTGGTAGCGTGAGTACTTTGCTGTCTGACAGATCCGTCTCTGTTCCCTTCATCCATGCTTGTGGTGTTATCACCCCTTGCGTTTCCTTTTCCCCTCTAATGCTTAAAAGTGCTGCCTGATGCTTTACAACACAGAGCCACACGCACAATAACATGACTCACGTTCTAAGTGCTGCCTTTGCTTAGCTATAATCTCCCACACACTGGCGGCTGCTGCCTTTCGCTATTCCTGAACCCAAACACACACGTAAACATACACACGCAATAACGCGCACACCCAATAAAACAGGAAATACATGTGATCCTGCTTTATCGCACAAGTATGTACGCAGGCACAAACATGCAACAAAATCAAACACGCATGCTGGCCTGCTGTACCACACACTTGCGTAGACACAATCACACACACACACACGAACATACATACATACAACAACACAATTGACTCGTACACACACGCACACACACCGACACGCATCACACATGTACGCAGCCATCTTGCTGCGCTACATCATGCCTGACGCCCTGTGGGCTGACACATACACACACACGCACACATACACACACACCAACACGCACACACATGTACGCAGCCATTGTGCTGCGCTACATCATGCCTGACGCCCTGTGGACTGACACGTACACACACACATACGCACACCACGCATCACACATAAACGGAGCCATCGTGCTGCGCTACATCATGCCTGACGCCCTGTGGGCTGACACATACACACACACACACATACACACACACACCAACACGCATCACACATGTACGCAGCCATCTTGCTGCGCTACATCATGCCTGACGCCCTGTGGGCTGATGCCTCCAGTCTCAACGGCAAACCGCAAGCCAAGGCTTCCGCACACGCGGCGGCGGCAGCAGCAGCTGCATCAGACATGTCAGGCGCACCCCCCCCTGTGCCCTCCATAGCTGACGTGTCCATGGCCTCTCCCACCTCTCCAGACGCAACAGGTGGACCTTTTGCTCGTGTTGTGAAGTTTGTGTGTGCGCACGTGCACGTGCATGTGCCCATGGCCTCTCCCTCGTCTCCAGTTGCAACAGGCATTGTTTATTATTGTAAGCATTCAGCCGCTTGTGTTGTGAAGTATGTGTGCTGCAAGCGTATCCCCCCCCCTCCCTAAGCCCTCCTCAGCTTACGTGTCCATGGCCTCTCCCACCTCTCCAGACGCAACAGGTGGACATTTTGCTCGTGTTGTAGAGTTTGTGTGCACGTGCATGTGCCCGTCGCCTCTCCCTCGTCTTCAAAGGCAACAGGTGGACCTTTTGCTCGTGTTGTGAAGTGTGTGTGCATGTGCATGTGCATGTGTCCATGGCCTCTCCCTTGTCTTCAGACGCAACAGACATACCAGCTGTGTGTCACACTTACTCAGCCGCATACTCAACTGCTCGTGTAATAAAGTATGCGTGTGTGTGTGCGTGTGCGTGTGCGTGCGTGCTTGCATGTGCATGTACGCGTGCGTTTGTTTGCATGTGCGCACATTTGTTTGCATGTGCGGAAACGGCATACTCCAATAGTATTGGACCAATACACGTGCAGAGTGTCTATAGGCTGGAATTTAATTGTGCATTAGATTTGATGGGACCAAGGAGCACCTGAGATTGCAATAATTTTTACGGAACCAAGGAGAGCATGTGCTTGTTGGGAGGAACCAAGGAAAGCACATGTTTGTTGAAATTGCATTGAGCCTGATGGAACCGTGGAGAGCATGACTGTGCTTGTTGCCAGAATACTATGTGGTACTATTAGGGTTGGCCAGCACCCTTTACACGGTGTACATACGGTGATTTAAGCAGGGAAATCACCAAGTATACGGTCATATACGGTGCATATGTACGGTTCTGGCCAACCCTGAATACTGTTGATGTAAATGTGGATGTGTACAGGCTCGAGAGAAAAGGTGGAGGTACCCTACGCGGTGGGCAAGGAGCGGCTTGATGCATTGAAGCTTCAGGTCAGTCTTGCTATAGGATACACATGCTCACACACATAGGGTGGCCAAAACCATACATACATACGTATATACGGTGTATTTACGGTACTTTTGGCAGGGAATTTACCAGAGGGGGGCGACGGAGCAAATGTCCTGAAACGTGACTTTTTTGATGCAGACCATGATTGATGAACATAACTAGAGGTCCACAAAGTTTGGGGTCCACAAAGTTTGGGGTCAATCGGACCACCCCAGTGGTCTGGGTGGGCTTCCGTTCAAATTTTGGCACTGAGTTTTCACATTTTAGGCCACCACTCCCCAACCAGAGCCTCCTTTCATCCCAAAACAAGATGGCAACACTTCCTTTAATCATCCTGGGTTTAAAAGAGTAGATTTGGTGAAGCTTGGTTTTCGACCTTTTTGGCACCCCTTTTGTTAATTTCTCTAAGGAGAATGAGCCAAAATGGAGTCACAGTCCCCACGCTTGGTAAACCCCCGGCAAAAAAGTGACCCTGAAACTGTTCGATGTTCGTTCACCCCAAGGACTGCACCGTTTTGTACAATGAACACACCTTCGGACGCATATTGAATCCAGCTTTCTAACGCACTAACTTCCAGACTGTCCTTTTGAGAAACGGGGCAGCTGGACTTGTTTGAGTGGAAATAGGCGATGTTTGCAGGTTTCCGGACCGTTTGAGGACGCCTTACCCTGATATAAATTCATAGAAGTACTCAGTATAGTTTAAAACACAGGATGCTTTATTCCGGGGTCCCCTAGATACGCGAACTGGCAGGTCCAGGTTGCCCTCAACTGCCAACCAACATTTCACCCAAATGGAATGCTTCTTTTCAGGCAATGAGCACACTGTTGGACACGTATTGAAGCCAGCTTTCTAACGCACTAATTTCCAGACTGTCCTTTTGAGAAACGGGGCAGCTGGACTAGTTTGAGTGAAAAATAGGCTTTTTTGCAGGTTTCTGGACCGTTTGAGGACGCCTTACCCTGATATAAATTCATAGAAGTACTTGGTATAGTTTAAAACATAGGATGCTTTATTCCGGGGTCTCCTAGATACGCGAACTGGCAGGTCCAGGTTGCAAAACCCCTCAACTGCCAACCAAAATTTCACCCAAATGGAATGCTTCTTTTTAGGCAATGAGCACACTGTTGGACACGTATTGAAGCCAGCTTTCTAACGCACTAATTTCTAGACAGTCCTTTTGGGGATGGGGGCACGCAAAATTAGACATTGGTCCCCCAGCTGGCAACATTCAAGCTCAGGTGCTATCAGCAGCTACCTCTGGGTCCTGAGCTTGATTGTTGCCAGCTAAGGCGCCCATACTCAATTCACACTTCAAAAGCACCCCCATTGGGGGCATCCGTTGACCCCCTCTGGGAATCTACCATACATACGGTCATATATGGTGTGCATTTACGGTTCTGGCCAACCCTACACATATATAATATTTACACTCATGCACGCACATCATTCCTGTTGAGAACAAACAGACGCATGCTCTCACTAACACACACACACACACACATTTAAACACGCATGCATGCATCCTGATACTCTGAAGCATCAGATCAGTCCTGTCAAGAGGAAACAGACGCATGCTCACGCACACACATATATAAATATGCATACATGCATCCTGATGCTCTGAAGCTTAAAGTCAGTCCTGTCATCCGTACACACAGACACAGACACGTGCACACACACACACACACACACACACGCACGCACCCTATACATACACACAGACACGCTCTTCTTAAACTGCAGGTCAGCCATGGTCTTGAAGGGGACAGTAGACCTGGCACCTCCAATACACAACGACCAGGCAGCTCAGTGAGTGAGAATTAGGGTAGACGCTGCTGCCTCACGCTTAGTTCAAGTGCCTGTGTGTGTGCGTGTGTGTGTATGTGTGCAAAAGTGAGTAGCTCAGTGATTTATAACTGGGGTGGATTCTGCTGCTTCACGCTTGATTTCAAGTGCCGGTGTATGTATTTGTGTGTAAGTGTGTAGCTCAGTAAGTTACAACTGGGGTAGGGGCTGCTGCTTCACGCTTAGTTTCAAGTGCCCGTGTGTGCATGTGTGTGTGTGCGTGTGTGTGAGTGTGCAGGTGAAAGAGTGTGTGCGTCGCTGTGTTGATAACTCGGAGAGAGGCTTGCACCACCAACACTACCAACACTACCACCACCATACAGACTACGCCGTTCACCTGAGTATTAACTATATGTAGGGTTGGCCACACCCGTGAATGTGTAAATATACACCGTATATGACCGTACATTTGGTGATTTCCCTGCCAATAACACCGTACATACACCGTATATATAAATATGGTTCTGGCCGACTCTAAGTATATGTGCGGCACGCTTTGGCGTCCTGCAGGCAGCAGCCAGGCCTTCTGGTGACGGGGGCGCCGAGCCTGCAGTTCCTGATGACTACTTACTAGACGCCGAGACCAAGGCTGACATCGCAACACGTGCAAGCCTGGTCGGCGAGGTGCGAGGCGTGTGTGTATGTATGTGTGTGTGCTTACGCAGGCGCGTGCGCGCGCGTGTGTGTGTGTGTGTGTATGCACGTGCAAACGCGGTCGATGAGGTGCAATGCATGTGCGTGTATTTGTGTGCAAATACACGTGCGCACGTATGTATGTTTGTGCGATTGCACGTGCGCACGCATGTGTGTCTTTGTGTGTATACACGCACGTGTGTGTGTATATGTGTGTGAGCATCTGTGCGTATTTGTGTGTGTGAATGCAGGCAAGGGCGCTGCAGCAGCCAGTGTGTGTGTGTGTGCCTTTGTGTGCATGCACGTGCGCGTGTGTATATGCGTGCGAACATCTGTATTTATGTGTGTGTGCGTGTGTGTGTATGTAGGCAAGGGCGCTGCAGCACTTGGTGTTGCTCTGTGGAGGGTCTAAAGATCCCCTAATGTTTATTTAAGTGCAATTTATTGAGTTGCTCAAGTTCATCAGCTTTCTGTTGGTGTGTGTGTATCCATTTATTTGTATGGGGCAAGCAAGAGTGCTGCAGTGCCTGTTGCTGCTCTGCTTAGGGCCAAGACAGCCCCACGCACTCCGATGTTTTACTTAAGTTCTTCTTTCTGCTTGTGCCTCTGTGTGTGATCTTGTGACTCTGCAGGCAGGAGCGCTGCAGTGCCTGTTGCTGCTCTTCTCAGGGCCAAGACAGCCCCACGCACTCCGACATTTTGCTCAAGTTCTTCTTTCTGCTTGTGCCTCTGTGTGTGATCTTGTGACTCTGCAGGCAGGAGCGCTGCAGTGCCTGTTGTTGCTCTGTTTAGGCCCCATGCACTCCAACATTTTGCTCAAGTTCTACTTTCTGCTGGTGCCTGTGTGTGTGATCCTGCACGCAGGAGCGCTGCAGTGCCTGTTGCTGCTCTTCTCAGGGCCAAGACAGCCCCACGCACTCCGACATTTTGCTCAAGTTCTTCTTTCTGCTGGTGCCTTGGTGCCCTGCAGGCAGGAGCGCTGCAGTGCCTAGTGCTGCTCTGCTTGGGGCCAGAGGGGCCTTTAGCAGACTTAGAGGCTTCAGCTGAAAAAAGGGAAGAAGCCGAAGAGGCATCACGGCTTTTGGCCAAACGGGTGGGTGTATGTGGCTATGGCAGCTTAACTACGCGTTATGTTCTGTCTGTCTGTGGTGGTATGAGGGAATAGGCTGAAGTGTGTGAATTGCTTCCACCACGGCAAATGTTTTTCAACGTTCGCGTTGGTAGAAGGGTAGAAGCTGAAAAGGTGCACGACTTCTGACCAAGCGGGTTGGTCTGTGTGGCAGTTATGGGGTGCTCAGTACAATGCTTGTGTGGTGTGTACAATGCTTCCATGGGGTGCTCAGTGCAATGCTTGGGTTGTGTGTTATGAGGGGCTCAGTACAATGCTTGTGTGGTGTGGTGTGTACAATGCTTCTATGGGGTGCTCAGTACGATGCTTGTGTGGTGTGTACTATGCTTCTATGGGGTGCTCAGTACGATGCTTGTGTGGTGTGGTGTGTACAATGCTTCTATGGCGTGCTCAGTACAATGCTTGTGTGGTGTGTACAATGCTTCTATGGCGTGCTCAGTACAATGCTTGTGTGGTGTGTACAATGCTTCTATGAGGTGCTCAGTGCAATGCTTGTGTGGTGTGGTGTGTACAATGCTTCTATGGGGTGCTCAGTACAATGCTTGTGTTGTGTGTTATGAGGTGCTCAGTACGATGCTTGTGCACAATGCTTGTGTGGTATGGGGGAAGGAGCCAAAGAGGCGGTTCCTGGCCGAGTGTGGTGATATTGTGTTACTATGGCAGCTGAATAACACGTAATATAATGTCTGTCTTTGTTGGTATGAGGGAATAGGCTGACGAGTGGGCATGGCTTCTGGATGAGTGGGTGGGTTTGTGTGGCTGTTAAAGGTGTAGGCTGTACACGTGAAAGTTATATCAGTAATTGTTGACACGCCTCACAAACTGTCAACACGCATCACAAATAGTCAACACGCTTCTAAAACTATCAACTCGCGTCACAAAAGGTCAACACGCTTTTAAAACTGTTAGCACAAATCACAAAAAGTCGACACACTTCAAAAACTGTCAACACATATCACTAGCCTTCATAAACTGTCAGCACGCATCTTAAATTGTCAGCATGCATCACATCAAACTGTCAGCACGCATCACAAATTGTCAACACGCATCACTAGCCTTCATAAACCGTCAGCATGCATCACAAACAGTCAACACGCAACACAAACTGTCAACACTCTTCCCAAACTGTCAGCATGTATCACAAAAGTCGACACCCTTCACAAACTGTCAACACGCATCACTAGCCTTCATAAACCGTCAGCATGCATCACAAAAAGTCAACACGCAACACAAACTGTCAGCATGTATCACAAGCTGTCAACACGCAACACAAGCTGTCAGCACTCTTCCCAAACTGTCAGCATCCTAACCCTAACCCTTTCACAAGCTGTCAACACGTATCACAAAAAGTCAACACGCTTCATAAACCGTCAGCATGCATCACAAAAAGTCAACACGCAACACAAGCTGTCAGCACTCTTCCCAAACTGTCAGCATGTTTCACAAAAAGTCAACACACTTCACAATCCGTCAACACGCATCTTGCTATTCGCTGCTCCCGATGGACTGTAGAGCAAGAAGAGTAAAGGCAAAGGGAAGAAGAAGGCAAAGATGGAGCCGGGCACAGCTGAAGCGCAGACTTGGTCCAGTGCTGTCATCCGAATGATCAGGTTTGTGTGTGTGTTCATATTGAAGCGGACTATCATAGACAGGCACACCTACGCTGCTAATGAAGGGAGGGTCCAAATGATTACTGATGCTTACTGATCGAGGCGTCCTGATCAAGTGTGTGCCCAAATAATCAAACCATACTGAGGCATACTGAAGGCAGCCATCTTTTCCCTTACATGATCAGGACGCATAGGAATTTTTTGTCTTGCCTTCTGCACGCACGTGTGCACATTTCGGTGAGCAGTTGTATATCGAGGAAAAGATTTATGTGACATCTGACCACACTTAGTTGCTCATGCACCACAAGCTTGCATACGCACTATTACAAACATAAAAGGGTTTTGATGCATACTCAAATCCTTTCTGGCGCTGACTTTTACTCTGCAATGTATGCGTGTGTGTGCATGTGTGTGTGTGTGTGTGTTTGTGTGGTGTGTGTGTGTGTGTGTGTGTGTGTGTGCAGCCTGGACGCAAGATGGGGTGAGGCTGTGAAGAACGCCGGAGCCATCCGCTACTTGCTGCCTTTACTGGGCTCAAAAATCCACCCGGCAAGGTAGGTGCTTTCAATTTGTTGTCTGCTTGAGCCTTGCGTTCTTATTTGTTGCCTGTTTGAGCCTTGTATTCTTATTTGTTGCCTTGCGTTCTTATTTGTTGCCTTGCGTTCTTATTTGTTGCCTGCTTGAGCCTTTTGTTCTTAATGTTGCCTTGTGTTCTTATTTGTTGCCTGCTTGAGCCTTGCGTTCTTATTTGTTGCCTTGTGTTCTTATTTGTTGCCTGCTTGAGCCTTGCGTTCTACTTTGTTGCCTTGTGTTCCTATTTGTTGCCTGCTTGAGCCTTGCGTTCTACTTTGTTGCCTTGTGTTCCTATTTGTTGCCTGCTTGAGCCTTGTGTTCTTATTGTTGCCTTGTGTTCTTATTTGTTGCCTGCTTGAGCCTTGTGTTCTTATTGTTGCCTTGTGTTCTTATTTGTTGCCTGCTTGGGCCTTGGTTGAGCTGTCCAACATCCAATCCAATGTTCCAATCAGTTCCAATCAGTGTACCATCCATCAGTCAACTACCATTGGTAGAGCTATCCAACATAGGTGCTACCTCTGCTCAGATCATATTTGCAACGCACAGTAAAGAGCCATTACTACCAACATTGTTCTCCCGCACGCATGCGCACGCATACATACACACTCACACGCACATGCGCGCATGCTCACACCCTCACACGTAACTTGCTCCGCCCTGTCAGGTGGAATGCATACCAGACGCTCATCAAACACACACACACATACACACACATACATACACACACACGTGTAACTTGCTCCGCCCTGTCAGGTGGAATGCACGCCAGACGCTCATCAAACACACACACACGCATACACACACACACAAACACACACACACGCTCACACCCTCACACGTAACTTGCTCCGCCCTGTCAGGTGGAATGCATACCAGACGCTCATCAAACACACACACACACACACATACACACACGCGTAACTTGCTCCGCCCTGTCAGGTGGAATGCACGCCAGACGCTCATCAACCTCAGCATGTCCCCTCAGCTGCTGCCCTCCCTTCGGATATACAAAGTACCAGACTTCATCCACGGTGCAAATGTGCCCACGCATGTAAGTCTCTGTGCGTGTGTGTGTGTGTGTTTGTGATACAAGGTGAATGAATGGTGTATCACACATCTTTTCAGTCAGCCAGGACTGTGCACAATTGCTGAGTAGCCTATTGCCTCATATTTTGCACAAGACCCTATCTTTCAGGCAACAGCCATTATACACATTATTATCATTTCCTGCCACCAAGGCGCGGTTTTTTGCTTGCAGCGCTTTGAGCGACCCCCTCCTTCCGCTGGCAATGAAATGCAGGGGATCAAAACACGTTGTTGTTCTCTTCATCAGTGGGAATGTTCTCAAGTGTTCTTTTCTTCATCATGTTGCAAACACTTGTGTGTGTACACGCAGCACTTTGAGGGGCCCTTCCCCCCACCAGCACACCAGAAGGACAGAGGGAGCACAATTTTAAGTGTTCACTTTTTTGACGACGAGAGACATGCACCGATCTGTGAATGCGCTAGCATCATTTCACTCAATCCAGTCTTTGTGCCGACACGATCCTCATTGCCTACATTCTTAAGCAATTGCCACACACACACACACACACACACACACACACACACACACACACACACAGACACACACACATACTTACACACACACTCTTGTTATTGCTTGCAGCATTTTGAACGGCCCTTCCCTTCCACCGGCATCATAGAGGACGAGCTCACCCAGCTGCCTGCTCACTTAGCTGGACCAGCAGCCGCTGCACAGAAAGACATAAACAATCGTGAGTTTGTGCGAAAATTGCTCGTGCGCATGGGTGTCTGGGTGCACGCAGTGAATGTGGGGTCTGTTACGGACTAGCCTGCTCACTTAGCGGAACCAGCGGCCGCTGCACAGGAAGAGATAGATCAGAGTGAAACAGTGATCATGATATTGTGTGCATGGGTGTGTGGGTGGATTGCATTGAGGTGGTCTGAGGATGGCATCTACTTACCCACAGAGAAATACACAGAAATTCCATACGCGGTCCTCTACTGCAATGGCAGCAGCACATTTGGTCTACACAAGATCTTCACACTTAGGGTCGGCCAGGACCGCGTATGGAATTTCTGTGTATGTACAAATTTGTTGTATAAACTGTATGTATTCGTGTATGCCGTAAACTGTAGGAATATCGAAAACATGCCGTAACAAAATTTAAATAGTAGTGTACGGCCGTATATATGGTACGTCGTATGTATACTTATTGCTTAAATGGTTCTGGCCAACCCTACATATATTTGTAGGGTTGCACAGAACAATACATGTATAGGTAATTACGATGTATATACGGTATCTTTGGCGGGGAATTCACTATACATACGGTCATATACGGTGTGTATATACGGTTCTGGCCAACCCTCTAAATTTTTTTCGTTTACACTGCACATGACTGTGTGCTTTCATACACTGTGTGTCTACATGCACTGTGTGCCTTCATACGCTGTTTGCCTTCATACACTGTGTGCCTTCATACACTGTGTGCCTTCATACACTGTGTGCCTTCATACACTGTGTGCCTTCATACTTGTCTTGTTGTTATGATTTCTGCTAATTGCACCTCGTACGTATCGAATGTGCAGTGCGTCAGAGTCTAGGCGTACCTACCTACCTTGCTTTTAATCTGTTGTGGAACACAGCATAAGGCATAAGGCATAAGATAAGGGCTACTGGGTTAAAATTAGGAAAGAACCATATACCCAACAGCAAAAGATTACAGGGATGAAATTAGGTATATGTAACAGGATTGAAGTTAGGAGTGGGTTGCAGGATTGAAATTAGGAATAAGCCGTGTACCTGACACTCCAAAAGCATCCTCCCCTAATGTTCGGAATCAGTACCTTAAACAAGGGTGTTTGCTTGCGCGTTATTTCTGCAGATACACAGGTCAACAGCACCACAGGCAGCAAAACGCCAGCATTGAAAGCCACAGCGGCCGCTGCCAGGTAAGGATCACTGTGTGTGTGTAAGTGTGTTTTTATATGTATGTGCGTGTTTTGGGGGGGCCGTTCATTTGACAGCTGTCGACGCAGACTTGAATGCACTTTAAGGATAATGGCACTAATGTCAGATGCTTTTTTTTACATGATGCTGGCTTTTTGATTGGTGACCTCTTCTTCCTGCTATTACTCACTCATGTCTTGGCAGAGTGAAATGCGGTGGCTGCTTTTCCGTTTCACACCGACTCATATCTTGGCAGAGTGAAATGCAGTGGCTGCTTTTCCGTTTCACACCGACTCATATCTTGGCAGAGTGAAATGCAGTGGCTGCTTTTCTGTTTCACACCGACTCATATCTTGGCAGAGTGAAATGCAGTGGCTGCTTTTCCGTTTCACACCGACTCATATCTTGGCAGAGTGAAATGCAGTGGCTGCTTTTCCGTTTCACACCGACTCGTATCTTGGCAGAGTTAAATGCAGTGG
>Ga0307963_1003198_pt1 | contig 12977 bp, 13 predicted proteins | sample OrgLakmetagen594_FD_201829 | JGI IMG/M metagenome (GOLD analysis project Ga0307963, IMG submission 201829) | Saline water microbial communities from Organic Lake, Antarctica - #594 | ecosystem: Environmental > Aquatic > Non-marine Saline and Alkaline > Saline | place: Antarctica: Organic Lake...
CCACTTGTGCTGCCCCACCCTCACCCCCTTACACCCGCTGTTTGCAAGCTGGGTACTCACGGAGCCGCATGGACTTCCTCAATGGTTATAATGGTTACAATGGGGGGTAACCTTCAGCCAGGTTGTTTGGCTGATCGGCTGCTGATTGGTCTCGGCCAGCCACAAATAAATCCATAAGCTCAGAAAGAAAAGAAAAAGTCAAGTGTTCTGCTGAGAAAGGAAGTCATGAACAAGTTGGTTGTTGACCTGTTGCAGCAAAAAGGGTTGGGCTGCTGAAAAGTCCTCAAAAAAGGTCTGTTTAAAAACAGAAAGGAAAAATGTTTCCTCAGCTCACAAACTCGATGGTCTTGATTGGCAATATAAAAGAGCATGCACCTCGAAGTTTTGACACAAACTCAGTTCAAAGTGATTTTTTGCTCTTATTCATTACCTACAGGTGCCCCATCTACCAGACCTCGGTCGACACAGTATGTGAGGAGATGGAGGCACCACGATTCAGCAGTAGCAGCAGTTAAATCCATGCTCAGTTTCAGTAGGTTATACAGACCAGCAGACCAGTCGGTTGTACAGACCAGTTTCAGTAGTCTCACACTTGTGTTGAAACTCCAGTTGTCCCTGTGTTTTCAATTTGTCCAACTTTATTTGTGTGCAATGTGTGTAGGTTTTGACCTTTTGAAAGTTAACTATTTTTCAGTATGCGTCTACTTTGGTGAACCAAGCAACGTCTACACTTTGCTTGATGTGTTTTTGCCTACTTCTCATGTCTTTAAGGTTAGCATTTTCCAGTTCTTGCGTCACAGCCCTTTTTTTACTTGGTTTGTTTTGAGGTTTACCTCGTTCTCATAGGTTGAGCAGCCATTCCAGGTTGAATGCCTTTGTAATCCAAACTAAACTAAACTAACTAAACAAAGAGAAGTAAAAAGATCAATGTGGGTTAGGAGGGTTGTAGGCTTGACCTGAAATTGTTTTCTGATGAGAGTTGATCATATGATAATAGTGCTAGAAAGAATAGGTCTGGTTTGGCAGCGTAATCAGAATGAACATGAAGCTTGGAAGTACGTTCTTAACTCTTTGAGAATCAAGACCCAGCTTAAGAGGCTCCAGCGTGTGATTGTTGTAGACAGTGCCACCCACTCCCAAATGGATGGTGTGGAGGGTAATGGAGGCTCCTTGGAGGATGGAGCAGAGGCCTTTGTGTAGTTCCTGCGCGGCGCTCAGTTGGTTCTGCGGTCTAGTGTCCTCACAATACTTGATCTCGATGATGAGGTTAATGTCACGTTGTAGAATGCTGAGATCTTTGGGTCGATGCTGTGTCTGGGGAAGGTGGATCTGCCAATGGCTGGCGGTGCTGTTGAGGTGCTCCTGGTCTCCCTCAATTGCCCCCTGCCACTTCTAAGAACCCACCCCCCTTCATTGCTAGTCTGTTGCTTTTTTGTTTTCTCGGAGATGGAAGCAACCAATACAGCATCCGGACGGCTGGAGGTGGGCAACACATAAGAAGTGCACGAGAGAGCATGTTGAGGGATCAGTTATTTGGCTGGGGGCCTTTTGCCTTCCTGAACACTTGTACAAGTGCTTCTCCCCTCTTGGTATCTGCCTTTTAACTCAAAGTGAGTAACATCAAAAGTGAAAAGAAAATGAAAGTCCTGGAACCCTGATCACATAGATTTGACAGGCTAAGGGACATGCTAACCTCTGCAAGCTAGCCAATTGAGCTATCAGGAAACTCAAGCAGCCACATATACACGTAAAAGAAAACGATAGCACGAATTACCGCCACCTTCCATCATTATTCGGCATATTCATGTCAGTCCTCATAATACCACAAACGTCCGCATGCTTTTTCAATTATTATGAATGCGCTATGTTGCATGTCTGAATGCTAGACCCAGGGGTACAAACGAGGGAGTTGAGGTGGAGGGGAGGCACACCTCTGTGTAGTTTACACTGGAATGAAGAAATCTTGAACGAGGTGCGTCATCTCTTCGTTTTCAGTGCATTTGAAAGCCTGCACAAGGAAGTTGGAAGCCCGGAAATTAATTAGCACATCGACCTTCAAAGTAAGGACAAGTGTGGGAGCGTCGCAAATGACGCTGAAAAATTGGCGAAGCCCATCACGCACGCAACATGTACATGCATATGCATGTGTGCGTTTGAGTGTGCGTGTATGTGTGTTTGTGTGTGTGCGCCTTTGTGTTTGGGCATTTGTATGTGTGCACACGCGTGTGTCTGTATGCGCTTGTGTATGTGTGCGTGCACACCTGTGTGTATTCACGCGCACGCTTGTGTTTGTTTGTGTGTGCGCATGCGCATGCGTGTGAGCGTATGTGTGTGTGTGTGCCTATGTGTGTGCCTTACTGCAGATGCTGCAGTGGTGTGCATGACGCTGTGCTGGAGTATCCTATGCTGAAGCAGGCGTGAGGATGTGCTGCTGCTGCTGTTCCCTGTCTGTTGAGAGGGCAGGTGCGAGCATGGTGCCGGGCTGGCCATGATGTCTGAACTCTGCTTCAACACACAGTGCGCGGCAAGCACCAGCACCATGCGCTCCATGCCCCACGAACAGTCCAAGCCAACACAGACCGCGTTCCTGAAGGGTCTTGTCCAAGCAAACTTCCGTGCGTCATCAACATCTGACTCAAATTATCACATCAAAATGAGTATTACTTAATTCTGCTTGCTTGGTCAACCATGAACTATGCCAGAAGCCAGAACACAATCGAGGGCCTTTGACGCAGCATCCACAGCGAGGGAAGTGTGCTGATGGATAATGCACCAGCAGGAAGTGCTCGGGGGCCTGGCTGAGGAATCCTGTGCAGCTTCCTGGAGCTCCCGAACATAAATTGTCGCTCCAAAACTTTACACACGGCACCCCAATTTCCCAGATTTCTTCTTACACGGTACGAGTTTTGGTCAGGAGCCTATGTCGAGTCTCAGCCCGGGAGGTGCCCTGGGTGGGCCCCCAGAAAGAAGGGCTGGACCCTCCAAAAAGAAAAACGTGCTCTACATCATCACACAAAGCACCCCAGGGTCACAGAATTCATCTGGTGCAATAGAAAGTTTGGTAAGGAGCCTATGTCGAGTTTCAGCCCGTGGGGAGGCCTGGGTGAGCCTGGGGAGGCCTGCGTGAAGTGTGGTGGGAAGGAGACGACGCTAGGGGCTCACGCCCCCACGAGGGGGTTTCGCCAAAAAAGGGTGCTAAAGCAGTGCTTAGATCAAAAATTCAGCAATAAGCAGCGAATGCAAGGATTTCCCCTCCCCCTCTCACATTCTCCCCTTTGTGATGTTTGGTTTAAACCCACAAGAAGATCTAAATATTGAGGCAGCTAGGCCCTTCCATACACTTGTATCAGTGCCACTTATGGAACTGACCAAAAATCAGTCCTCCTGGCACGATTGAGCCAAATTCTTACCAGCTCGTGCGAGCCTTTTGCAACTTTAATACAAAGGTTTTGCAAACGCACAATCAAGCAGCATCACAAGCCAAGGAAAACGTACCAGTCTAGGCCTTCAGTGAGCCCTTCTCCCTTAACCGCAGACGTTTTGAAGATAGCCCACGTCCTGCTCTTAATGCTGTGCAGCCCTAAACCCTCCGCTATTTGGGCATCAGATAGCGCGCCCGGTAAATCCTGTGCAGGTTGCGGCAAACATTTGTGTTGGAGGGACGTGTTGTTGTTGTTGTTGTTGTTGTTGTTGTTGTTGTTGTTGTTGTTGTTGTTGTCGTCGTTGTTGTTGCCGTCGTCATTGTAGAAGGCACAAACCTTATCGCGAGCTTTGCTTAAACTAGATCCTAGGTCAGCCCAGCCAAGCCCCACCCAAAAAGAGAGAGTCGATGCCCCTTTCCTAAATTGCACATCTGAGGTCACCCAATGGTTTCTATATATAAATGCAACACTTCTGCATAAAAATTAATGAGTTTGGGGTCAAGGGTGAGAGTGGGGGGCTGGATATGTGCCGTTTCCCTGCCAGATTAGCTTACTATAGTGACATGAGTGCAGAAATGCATGTTCAAGCACAAATTTCCCCCATTGTTTTGTTCCCAGGTAGTTTTTAGGTCCAACCTTAGCCGTGGGGCCAAAAAAAGGGGGGGCACAATATTTGCTCCAAAGGACTTAGTGCGTGGGCTTGTTTGTGCATTTGAACCATGGTAGCACGGTGTTTGGACGCTATCTGAGTATCATGAATTGTTCAGTATAATCCCCAGGGGTGTTTTGCCAAGTACTATGGTCTGGGGTGTTGAAGGTGGGCTGTGGTGGGCAGTGACAGGTGGGAAGTAAAAAAACTTATAAGGCTTTGCCAGGAGGCCCTGGGCGCAACCTGTTTCGCTGAAAAGGCGCGGACAGAGAAATAATAAAAACTCAAACAATCAGACTTACAAGGGAAGGCTAAAAAAAGACAAACTTATCATTGTTTGAACATTGTTTCCCAGCTAAAACAATCGCGACCCCAAACGGGTCGGTGGTTGTCGACTTAAAAAAATTCGCACTTTTACCTGTCAAAAGGGGGTCCAAAACCGGACCTTAACCTCATACCCCCGAACCTTCACCAAAATGTCCCCAATATTATTGCAGACACCCCTGGTAAGTTGCTGGCACCAGAGGGGAGCTCTTGGAAATCCATTTTCTGGCAGGGATTTCCACCCTGCCCACCTGGGCACCTCCCGCCACAAACTGAGTATGCAGGGGTGCTTAGATATATCTAGCTAAGGGTCATGGATACTTAAATGTACTTTTTAGCTTTGGGGCAAAACTTTTAGCAGGAATGGCTGACCTGATCCTAGGTAACAAAGATTTCCAGGCAAAGCATATTCGTAACGATCTGAGAATCTTGATGGATCAGTGAAGCTATTAAATTGACCGTTGCTTTTAGTATTTTGGCCAGATTTGACGGAGAGTAAGCAGCAGAAGTCCTTCTGTTCTACCTGTCAGGTGTGCTGGCAGGATCTACACAGAGTTTGACAGGTACAAAGCCTTCAAGGTGTCCTAGGTCCATGCATGGGCCATGCATCAGTGCAAAATAATAAGCGTTTCACCCAATTTTAGGGCCCATCCCTGTACCCCATGAGATTGCAAGGTTTCATCACCAATATGGTGGGTCATGCGCTGTTTTATATTATACAAAAATCGTATTTGACGCATGCTGCACGGTATTTTAGAATCGGGCCGTATAATACGTTTTTGGGCCCTTTTCAAATTTTGTCTATCCTGCCTTTCCTGCATCCCCCAAGCCCCTCGCTGGGCAAAGCCCTGTACTGCTACCACGTCCTTGATTTCTTCTGCTGCAGCTGTGCGTGCTTTCACCCCCACACTCGAGTTCTGTCTGATGAAGTGCTCGCAAATGCAGGAGGCACCCCCCGGAATGCTCCCCCACAGTACTTGCATTCCAACTTAAAGTTTTGTCCCTTTGGTCCCTTAATAAAATATGGTCCCACTCTGGGCCCCTAGAAGGAGGCATTGTGTGTACCATAGGGTACCGTAACCAATGCGAGGTTTGGAAAAACCCAATAAATAAGCCCCAATGCGAGCAATGCGAGGGGGGCAACACATAATTAATAAACACAATGCGAGCCTATGCGAGGGCCTTCTGGCCCTATGAGCTGTACCTACATGCGTATGCACGCGCGTGTGCGCGCGTACGTATGCGTGCGTGCGCGTGTGTGCGTGCGTGCGTGTACGTGCGTGTTTGTGTGTCTGCGTATGTGTGTGTATGTGTGTGAGCATGCGTTGTGTACGTGCGTGTGTGTACGGTTGTGTGCATACATGCGTGCATGCATTGTGTACATGTGTATGCGTGCGTATGTGTGCGTGCGCATATGTGTGTACGTAAGTGTGTGTATACATATGTATACATGTCCCATACATGTGTGTGTGTGTTTGTGTGTGTGTGTGCATGCGGGTATGTGTGTGTGCGTGCGCATGTGTGCGTGCGTGCGCTTACGTGCGTGTTTGTTTGTGTGCGTGCACGTATGTGTGTGCGTGCGTCGTGTACTTGTGTGTGCGCGCGTTGTGTACTTGTGTGTGCGCGCGTACGTGTGTGCATGCGTGTACGTGTGTGCATGCACGTAGGTGTGTGTGTATGTGTGTGTGTGCATGTGGGTACGTGCGCGTGCGTGCACCTATGAAAGCACCCTTCCTCTTGGTCCTTCCTCCCCAATAGGGGGCCAGCCTCTTAAGCTGTTTGTCCACCTTAAGGGCCTTGAGGAATGGCTTGGGAGGCTTTCCCGGCTTGTCCCCGTTCATGCTTAAAATTAATTAATTATCCCGAATGCGAGCTTTGCGAGGCCCTTGTCACTTAGTTATTTAAGTGCTCCCGACACACCGCGAGGGGGTCAAAAAAGTTCGCGTAGCACGGTGATATAAGTACAGTACGGTATGTGAAGGGACGGGGTTCCCAAGGGGGGTGGTTGGGGTGGGTTGGTGCAGGCCCAGAGTACCCCCCCAAAAAGGAAAACGTATGGAACGTAATGCACGCATATTTCGTATTATACACGTATTTCATCGTACGAACGTCTCTCAAGAGCGTATGACCCAACCCTGATCATCAATGTCAAAATATTTTGCTAAGCAATCAATACTTTGGGGAGCCGTGTGGGGCTTGGCGCCTGCCTTGCACTCACTCTTTGTAAGAGCAAGGTGCATTTTGAGACGCGCCAACGAACCAGACTCTGCTTGAACAAAAGCTATTTATGTTCAATGACGGTGTTGCAACATTGTCACAAGTGTCAAGTGAAAAGAGCAACCTGTGAGGGATGGATTCAGAAGCCTTAGCTCCACCTTCTCCGCCCCAACACAAGGTTCGGAAAAACGAGTTAGTAATCCCCAATGCGAGCTGTGTGAGGAGGTTTAGCCTAAATCTTGTATACATTGCGAGCCTATGCAAGGTTTGGAGGTGCCCAAGTTCCATTCTAGGTACCGTACTAACGCGTGACCAATGCGCACCCTGATTTTTCATGAATTGTTTGAGTGCATTGCGCGGGGTTTGCGCACCCCTTTCAGTGGGAAAAGTTTGCCATTGCGCACCCCCAATTGCGCAGCAATTGAGGTGCGCAGAGCTTTCTCAAGGGCATTGCGCAGACCCCATTGCGCAGACCCCCAGCAGCAAGCTTGCATGGCTTTGAATTACAGGTACCATTGCGCGGGTACTTGAGCATTGCGCAACCCATTGCTGCTGTGCTGCTGTCATGCTGCTGTGGCTGTTTAGGGAGGTGCTGTGTGCTGCTTCACAGGGCCTCTGACAGCTGGAGGTCGCCCGGGTCCCTTTCCCTCCAGCTTGCGCTGCTGCTTGGCCTTCTCATACTGCTCCTCACGCTTGCTTCAGCCCAGCTGCCTCAACGCTTGCATCCCGGATGGCATGCTTGGAACACTGCTGCTCGCGCGCAACATCGTCCTCCCGCTTCTCCCGCGGGATGGCACGCACATACCTATCCATTGCCTACCCAGTATTTATAACATTAATTAATTTTGCGATTGCGCACAATTGCGCACCGGCTCTCACCGGAATAATTTCCCGCTTGCGCACCCGATTGCGCACCCCGATTTCAATTGTAGCAAAATATTCATTGCGCGTCTCCATTGCTCCGAAAAAGATAATTAAAGCGCAATGGTCAAGCGTTGGTACGGTATACATTAAGCAGGCAGACTTCTAATTGTACATCATGAAGGCAAAAAAAACACAGAATTGGTGTTTTTGAAAAGCATTTTTGGAGTGCTGACCAGGATTAAAGTGACCCTATCAAAGCTGCAGTTTTACACTTATGCGAGCTATGCAAGGCCCTTCATAATAATAAACGACAAAGTTTGCTCACAACAAACTGCCAGGGGGTCGGGCACGTTCATGGTATGCGGTGATATAAGATCGGTACGGTACGTATACGTAAGTAAGCATGACCCATGCTGCATGGGTAAAGAAGGCCTGTAAGAGTGTTTCCGAGGCTTGGCAAGGGTCGCTGAGGCCTTAGGCTTGGCAAGGCACCTTTGTTCGTGCATTACAGTTAAAAAGCCTCTTTCTGAAACTTAGACGAATTGTGCTGGGACTTTTTCTTGTGTAAACATACAACAAGCAATTATTATTGATAACGAGAACAAGCGGAATAAATGAACTTGGGAGCTGGGAAAACTCGGTTGACAATCCTTCGCCCTCCAAGTGTCGCAAGTACATTGCCCATCATTGCTCTCCTGCTACTCATACCCATGCTGCTGCTGTTGCCGCTGCCTGCGCCTCTTCCTCTAGCAGGTTGAGGCACACTTTCGTGTCCTTCCAGGACACAGCCGGCCCCAAACTGACCAGTTTGAGCCCGCGAGCACGTTCAGGGGGATGTTGCTGGGCTGCAGGGACAGAGAGGTGCAATTCCACCACACCAACCCCAATCCAACTGCAATGCTGTCCTTAAGTGCTCGCAGGTGCCAAGGGGTTGTTGGCAGGACTGCAGTTGCTTGTACGACTTGCGCATGTCCATGGGGGACGTCAGAAGCCACCACTGCTTCCTTTTTGGTGTAGCTGATGCTGGTTGATGGGCACAAAAAAAAGGGGTTTTTGATATTTCGTTTCAAATTTCCTCCGAACTTCTGTCCATCAAATAAATAAGTTCCTCAAAATTTGAGGAGCCTCGGCAAGGCTCACGAGCTTTGCCTTTGCCGAGTTAACCCACCCTTACATGTAAATATCCCTGGAGAGCAAATTCCCCTAAAATGTCCTATATGTTCCTAAGCATGCCATTACATGTGCATAATACATGAGAATATGCACACGCAATCACGTGCTTGCGTTGATTTGCACGTGGAAGGAAATTTGACTTAGTTTGCATGTATTGTTTGACCAAATGTTTGTGTTTGTCATGTTTATCTGTGCATGAGGGTATGAGCACAAGTGGCCATAAAAAATCAGTTGCATGCTTTTGTCGTTAAATTTGTGTCGTTTGATCAGATGTGTGGCAATTCAATCTGAATATGAAGTAACGTGTGCATGAAAGTGGATGATCGCCCTAAAAGGCCTCTACGCGTGTCACGGCATATTTTTGAATAACTTGTTATCGTGGCTTTGACGTGCATGTTGTGTATTTGTGTATTTTTGTGTGTATGTGTGTGTGCGTGTGTTGCACATGAGTATCTACGTACATGTGCTTGTGCTTGTGTTCCATGCATGCACAAGCAAGCTTAATGCACCTGAAAAAGTGGTTGTGCATATTCAAGTGCCTGCCTATTCATGAGCATACGCGTGTGTATGTTTGTGTGTATATACATGTGCACGTGTGTGTATATGTTGTGAGTGTGTATATATGTGTATGGTGCGTGTGTATGGGGTATGGTGTGTGTGTTTTTGTGTGTTTGTGTGTGCATTTGTGTGTATATGTGTGAGTATGTGTGTTTGTGCACGTGTATGTGTATGTTGCGTGTGTGTATGTGTGTGTGCATGTGTGTGTGTGTGTGTGTGTGTGTGTGTGTGTGTGTGTGTGTGTGCGTGCGTGTGAGCGTGCGCGCGTGTGCATGCGTGTACAGGAACAACTCTTGACTTTATGACTTACACATCACCACACCTGCTTGTTGGCATACACCAAGATGAGAGCGTCTTTCAGCTCGTCCTCGTCTAAAATGGCATGAAACTCTTCCCGAGACGTCCCGATGCGTTCGTGGTCCGTGCTGTCTACCACGTAAATGATGGCTTGCGTGTTTGGGTAGTAACACCGCCAGTAGGGCCGTATGCTGGTTTGACCTCCCAAATCCCACACTTGGAACTTGATGTTCTTGTATGTCACGGTCTCAACATTGAATCCAATTGCTGAAGAATTGGGCAGTGAGAATGTGTGTATGTGTGTGTGTGTGTGTGTGTCTGTATGTGTGTGTTGTGTTTGACACGTGTTTCAGAACCCCTTATGCTCGCAGTGCGTACAATACAAAGCTTTTATCTTGCGATTACGCTCACTTGGAATGGTGGCCACTATCTCTCCAACTTGCAAACGGTCTGCGAACGAAAGGAGGAGCGAGGCAAAGGTGAATGGACTGACCGACCGTGCTTGCAGGTTCCTTGCATTCCTCAAGATTTGTTTACACACGCAAAGGTGCGAACGTATACGAGATGCATATGAGATAGCTCTGCTCATCCGCTCTCCTCACATAGGATGGTCGTTTTCCCTGCGTTGTCCAGGCCTAAAACAAGGATCCGTGCTTCCTTGTCCCCAAACCAGCTCAGCAACCTGCTCATCCAAAGCCCCATCTTTGCTAGTATAGGTGTTACTAGAAGTAGGTTTAGCTAACTAATGAAAAAATTTTATACCTGTGCGAGGATGCAGTTATACTTTTTGGGCTCCCAACTTTTTGCCTGTGAGTATAAACTTGCTTTGAAACTTAGAGCCTCTCAAATTGGTTTCTGATTTTTTTAGTCAAGTCACCATACCAAATCGGATGAAGCTTGCAAGCTTCAATTAACTGGTTCAAGGTGTTTGCAGCAAACCTCCAACAGAGCACTAAAATCGACCATCCTGTACACTGATTCAAATGAAGGTCACATCGTCCTTCCCAAAAAAGTTTAAGGAAATGTACTGGGACAAACTCAGCACCTTCCTAAATCAGGGCGAGACGTTGCAGCGCATGTTCTAAGTAGCAGGCTGGGATTTGAGCTCCAGAGATCTTTGACAAGTGGAGGCCCTTACCTTAAGTCCAACAGCAGAATGTTATCAATTTGTAGCCTTATTTTGTGCACATCATTGCACAAGCTCTTCATTTTAACTTTTGAACAATTCAGTGCATAAAAGTGAATGAGCGTAGGAGGGAAATTATTAACGCAGGTAGCGTTACAGGCACGTCCGGCAAGGGTCGAGAAGACGCGTAATTTGGAGTCAGCACTATCTTCAACTGTGCAGAGTCCCACACAAAACATTGGGGACTTGCCATACAGGGATCCGGTGGCTGTGTCACAGACAGTGTACAGACAGCAGACTGCACACGACTACCACGGAGATAGCCTTGATCTAGCCCAGCTTCAAGCCTAACATTCATTGACAGTAACTCCATCAGCCAAGTATTGGATATCATCCTTGCAGATCTACAGGTGGCAAAAGAAACAATTCAAAGAAGCAAGCAAGAGCAAATAACAAACAAGCTTAGGTCTGACTTTGCCCATCTAAAAAGACCTGACGAGACGACCGCTGTCCTTGTTTCAGCAAGCATGACCTTGTGTCGTTAGTGGATCACCACAAAGGGCTAAGCCAAAAATATAAAAAATTGATACATGAAATTGATATAATATATTATTGTTCATAACAACACGTTTTTAAACCACATTACGATTCAGGTTGCATTTTTCGTTCAGGAGCAGTCTAACTTTTGACTCTCTTTCAGGCTACACTACCTGTGCCTGCCTGTCCTCTCTGCTTAGGAGGGCATGGCAGCTCAGGGTCGTATTGCTGCTGGTGCGTGCCTGGCAGCGCATGCTGTCCCTGTCTTTCTCTCGGCATTAATGTGCCAGCACCATCCCCTTCCTCACAGGAGTGGGCGCTAACCTCATTGGACAGCATGCGCAAGACAGGAACCAGGATGCCACTACTTACGTCGGCAACCTGGACCCGCAGGTGTACGAGGAGATGATTTGGGAGCTGTTCACCCAAGCAGGGCCAGTGGGTGCGTGCATTTCCCTCTCTGATGTCATTGTGGTTCTGTCATGCTGCTTATTGGCAACAGAATTACAAACTTCGGCATGGGCATCATTTCTGTACAGTGCGGACAGGTGAGCGTGTGTGCACAAAATCTTTCCTAAAGCGCATCAGGGCACGCTCTTCATCAGGCCTTTTGCAACGCATGGAAGTGTAAAGTGTGCTTGCGCAAGAGCCTCTTTTGCATGCAGCAACACAACCCACATACATCTCCATCCTTTTCCTGATATCACACAGTGAACGTGTACCTTCCCAAAGACCGGGTCACCAGCCAGCACCAGGGCTACGGATTCGTGGAATTCCGTGGGGAGGAAGACGCGGATTATGTAGGTGCTTGCGGCAATATTGCATTATCGTTTGTTTGCTTCTCCCGCCGTGCTCTCGCGTGCTGCGCGGCAAACCGACTTGTATCAAGACGCATGGCTATGCTTGTTTGCTGAACCGCAGGCAATTAAAATCCTTAACATGATCAAGGTGTTTGGGAAGCCCATTCGTGTGAACAAGGCCGCTTCAGACAAGCGCACCCTAGAAGTTGGAGCAAACCTGTTTGTGGGCAACCTGGACACGGATGTAGATGAGAAGGTGAGCTTCTAGGGTTGGCTCTCTCTGCTGCCTGGGGGCCGTTACCAGTTATATGGTGCAAGATCTGCAATGTTATACCGATGATCATCGCAGCTGTCAAAAGACACACCTGAGCAGCCTGAAAAAGTGTGTGCAAAGCGAAGGGGTTGCGTTATGTTGTGCCAGCGTGTTCCACACGCAGTCACGGTATGCTTGGGTGAGAAGTTCATTGACAAGCCAAAAGACAGTTTTTGGACATTTTCGTGCAATGAAAATGCTGGGAGTTAGACTTAGCTGTCCTTAGAAATAAGTGTAGCCTCATAGCTGCAAAGTGTTAAAAAAAACATAACTGTAGGGAGGGCTTGCTCATCTTCGCTCACTCATACCGTACTGCGCTTGGTTGTTTTGCGAGTAATTATATGTTTATTGAGGCCCCTCGCAATAAGTCAAGCCGAAAATAAATAAAGTTATTTCGGACCTCGCAATACTTAGACTTTTTAATGCGGTAGTTTCTGGGTCTCCCCAATAGAACCCCATCGCCCTAAGGGGCAAGCATCACTATTTGACCTAGGTTGCACCAAACGGAAGCGCACAGAGGACGATGGTCCCGCTCGGGAGCTCATCATCCGCCTCAGGCCTGATGTGCAGCAGGCAGTAGCAGCCAGGGATGCAGCCATTGCAGCCAGCATTGCATCCCGCCCTGCCCCAGTTAAGAGGCCCGTGGGGAGGCCCAAGGTGCTTGCACCATTGGGAGTGCAAGCCTCTCCAGGAGAGA
>Ga0307963_1003199_pt1 | contig 12973 bp, 12 predicted proteins | sample OrgLakmetagen594_FD_201829 | JGI IMG/M metagenome (GOLD analysis project Ga0307963, IMG submission 201829) | Saline water microbial communities from Organic Lake, Antarctica - #594 | ecosystem: Environmental > Aquatic > Non-marine Saline and Alkaline > Saline | place: Antarctica: Organic Lake...
CACCGTGATTATGTGTAAATGTGTACATATATGGTTATGTCCAACTACCGTTTAGCTGATAATTGTACACAAATACATGCACACACACACACACACATACACAAACAAACACACACACTCTCTTTCTCTCACACACACACACACACACACACACACACACGCACGCATGCACGCACGCACGCACACACGCACGCACACACACACACACACACACACACACACACACACACACACACACGCAGGCACTCACTCACTCACTCACTCACTCACTCACTCACTCACTCACTCACTCACTCACTCACTGCCACACAGGTGCCAGGAGTCAGACCCCAAGTTCGCTCCGCCTCGCCAGATCAAAACATCGCACTACCACTCCCCGCTGGGGGTGGAGGTGCCTGCTTGGAATATGTCCACTGATTGGGCCAGGGACCTCCGTCGCTTTGACAATGTCATCACAGGCATTTGGATATTGTACCAGGTGAATGTGGGGAGGGGAGGGGGGCAGGAAAGTATGTCCGGCTAGGGGTAAAATGAGGGCGTCAGTGTTTCAAAGTGTTATAGTGTCAGTGTGTAAAAGAGTATGCGTGTGGATAATATGTGGGTATGCGTGAATATGCGTGAATGTGTGGATAATATGTGGATGTGCGTGCGTAAAATGGTATGCGTGTGGATATACTCAGTTGGTGGGGTGTGCAAATCGTGTTCTGTGGTTACGCTTGTGTTGCCGCAGCAACAGGCTAACGTGTCTTTGTGTGTCTGTGTTTGGGTGTGTGTTGGTGTGGTTGTGTGTGTGTAGTGTGTGTGTTTGTGTGTGGGTGTGGGTGTGGGTGTGTGGTTGTGTGTGTAGTGTGTGTGCGTGCGTTTGTGTGTGGGTGTGTGTGTGGCTGTGTGTTTGTGGGTGGGTGGGTGCATCAGTAACGCGTAAACTGCTCTGTGGTCGTCACACCCTGCAAGAGTGCGTACAGCATTCCGTGGTAGGCATTCTAGAGAAGCAGCCAACTTGTATGTGCCATGAAGATGTGACGCATGATGAAAGCACTGACCATTTGCCTTTGTCTTTTTGTAAGCCTTGCCGTAATGTGTCTGAGATGATGTCTCCAGTGGGCATTGAGCAGCAGCGCATCCGCCTTCAACGCCACGATCCTTCTGTTTACGCTCTGCACGCTCCCTTAACACCATGTGCTCCTATCACACGCTCCCTTAAAACCATGTGCTCCTTTCCATGTGCGCGTGCAGATGGGCCTGTCAGAGAACTGGTCAGGCGTCATGTATGACATGATGTCGTCCGTGGGTGTTGAGCAGCAACCCATCCGTGATGCCAATCGATACATTGGCCTTCTGTATGTGCTGTTTATAATCATCGGCAGCTTGACCATCATCAACCTCATCATCGGCGTGTCCATCAACAAGGTGGGTGTGCGTGGGTGTGGGTGTGGGTGTGGGTGTGCGTGTGTGTATGTGTGTGTGTGTGTTGGTGTGGGTGTGTGGGTGTGGGTGTGGGTGTGGGTGTGCAGCTGTGCATCCTCCGTATTGGTATTACTGTATTTGGTGCATTAGTGGCAATAAGGTGTGTGTGTGATATACCACAGCCTGCCCTGCGTGCTGACCTTGGCCATTGGCTTTAGACACCCATTGACTGCGTCGGTTCCAGGTTCACCACACAGAGTGTGGGAGTCAGACTTGTCTGTTGTCTATCTGATGTGTAGGGTTGGTTGGCCAAAACCATATCTATATACAGTGTACATACGTGTAGGGTTGGCCAAAACCATATATGTATACGGTATATGTACGGTATTTTTGGCAGGGAAATCACTGTATAAACGGTCATATACGGTGCATATACAGTATTTTTGGCAGGGAAATCACTGTATATACGGTCATTTACGGTGCATATACAGTATTTTTGGCAGGGAATTCACTGTATATATGGTCATATACGGTGCATATATACGGTTCTGGCCAACCGTGCTGATGTGCCATGTGAGGATCGTGTACAGGCACGAGGTCTGGCTCGTCATGTATGTAGTTGTTGATGTCCTACAAAATGTTGAGGTTATATATATAAAGCCAACGCGTTTGCTTGCCAATAGGATGTAAGACCTCCGATATATATAACCTCAACACAAAATGTCTGCATAGTAGGATCTGTGAACTAAATATGAATGTTTTCTGTAATTGTAAACCCAGCTTCAGCCACTCCAAAGCCGCTGTGAGCGTTGTGTCGAATGCTGAGGAGGTCTGGCTCGTCATGCATGTATGAATTAATGTCCTACAAAATGTCTGCATAGTAGGATCTGTGAATGAAATATGACTGCTTTTGTAATTGTCAACCCGGCTTCAGCCACTCTAAAGCCAATGTGAGCGTTGTGTCGAATGCTGACGCAACAAAACATCAATCGCAGCCATTCACACTGTACCGTAACTGCACCGCGTTTTGCAGTGTGTGTGGTCTGACTGTGACTGTACCGTATTTTGCAGTGTGTGTGGTCTGACCGTAACTGCACTGTATTTTGCAGTGTGTGTGGTCTGACCGTAACTGCACCGTGTTTTGCAGTGTGTGTGGTCTGACCGTAACTGCACCGCGTTTTGTAGTGTGTGTGGTCTGACCGTAACTGCACTGTATTTTGCAGTGTGTGTGGTCTGACCGTAACTGCACCGTGTTTTGCAGTGTGTGGTCTGACCGTAACTGCACCGCGTTTTGTAGTGTGTGTGGTCTGACCGTAACTGCACCGTATTTTGCAGTGTGTGTGGTCTGACCGTAACTGCACCGTATCTTGCAGTGTTTGTGGACTGACCGTAACTGCACCGCATTTTGCAGTGTGTGTGGTCTGACTGTAACACCACCGCGTTTTGCAGTGTGTGTGGTCTGACCGTAACTGCACCGTGTTTTGTAGTGCGTGTTGCCTGACCTTGACTGCACCGCGTTTTGCAGTGTGTGTGGTCTGACCGTAACTGCACCGTATTTTGCAGTGTGTGTGGTCTGACCGTAACTGCACCGCATTTTGTAGTGTGTGTGGTCTGACCGTGAATGCACTGTATTTTGCAGTGTGTGTGGTCTGACCGTGAATGCACTGTATTTTGCAGTGTGTGTGGTCTGACCGTAACTGCACCGTATTTTGCAGTGTGTGTGGTCTGACCGTAACTGCACCGCGTTTTGTAGTGTGTGTGGTCTGACCGTAACTCACCGCGTTTTGTAGTGTGTGTGGTGTGACCGTGACGTACAATCATATGCAATCGTACGCTGTGCTTACATTGTACAACCATTTGCAACCATACACTGTGTTTAAATCGTTTTCGCACAAAATTGGTGACGATACCCCAAAAATCACTGGGAGGGATGGTGTGTGAGGTGTCCTTCCGTGTTCTACACTCATTTACTTCACACCCTCTGTCCGCGCAGTACGACGAGATGAAACTAGAGAACGATGGCATCCGCCCCGATACACATTTACTGTACACCCTATATATGCGCAGTACAACGAGATGAAACTAGAGAACGATGGCATCCGCCCCGATACACATTTACTGTACACCCTGTTTGTGCGCAGTACAATGAGATGAAGCTAGAGAATGATGGCATCAGCCCCTACATCACACCAGAGCAGCAGCACTGGTTGTCAGTGCAGCAGATGCTGAGCTCCACCACAATAGAGGTGTCAGTGCAGCAGTAGAGGTGTCACCACAGTAGAGTTGTCACCACAATAGAGTTGTCACCACAATAGAGTTGTCACCACAATAGAGGTGTCAGTGCAGCAGTAGAGGTGTCAGTGCAGCAGATGCTGAGCTCCACCACAATAGAGGTGTCAGTGCAGCAGTAGAGGTGTCACCACAGTAGAGTTGTCACCACAGTAGAGTTGTCACCACAATAGAGTTGTCACCACAATAGAGTTGTCACCACAATAGAGGTGTCAGTGCAGCAGTAGAGGTGTCAGTGCAGCAGATGTTGAGCTCCACCACAATAGAGGCGTGTCTGTGTTGTTTGGATGTTGGTTTTGCTGGTGTACGTGTGAGGGTGGGTGGGGTTGCGTAAGCGGTTGTGATTGTGTGTATACTAGGTGCATACTAGGTGTGTATTAGGTGCATACTAGGTGCATGCTAGGTGCATGCTAGGTGCATTCTAGGTGCGTACTAGATGCATACTAGGTGCATACTAGGTGCATACTAGGTGCGTACTAGGTGCATACTAGGTGTATACTAGGTGCATACTAGGTGCGTACTAGGTGTGTACTAGGTGCGTACTAGGTGCGTACTAGGTGCATACTAGGTGCATACTGAGTGCATACTAGGTGCAGACTAGGTGCACACTAGGTGTATACTAGGTGCGTACTAGGTGCAGACTAGGTGCATACTAGGTGCATACTAGGTGCATACTAGATATCTGCTCTTGCAAAAGTGCTGATGGCCTGTGCGGCACATGCAGAGCTCCACAGTGAGGAAAATTGTGTGTAGCTGCTGAGTGGTGTGCACTGTTGTTTTCATGTGAGTGGTGTGCACAGTTGTTTTAATGTGAGTGCCAACTGTTTGTGCAGAGAGTAGCCCATGCAGAGCTTCAGTTGGGGTATTTTGTGATGTGTGCGCACACACAGACACACACACACACGCACGCACGCACACACACACGCACGCACGCACACACACACACACACACACACACACACACACACACACGCACACGCACACACACACACACACGCACGCACACACACACACTCAATCACAAGATTATGCACGCATACTCACGTACACATAAATATGTAAAGGCATTCACTCATACACGCACACATCCACACACACACACAACAAAGTCAAAAGCACACACACACACGCACACGCACACACACACGCATACACTCAAGTACACACAAAGATGCACGCATACACTCACACATACACACACGTGCATACACTCAAATCCACACCTACACACGTACACAAGCACACATGTACACACATTCTCTCTCAGGAGCGTCACCTGCCCCCTGAAAACTGCCTGCGCCGAGCCGTCCACACAATGATGTACAACCGCGTTATGGAGGGCTTCATCATTGCAGTTATTGTGTGCAATACCATCATCATGCTCTTTGTGAGTCTCCGCCCTGAACTATCCACCTGATTTCAGACGCTCCACACAGTATGTATAGCGTGTATCAAGTTGCGCTAAGTATGCGTGGTTTAGAGTAGCCTCGATCCTTACAAACTGAGACTTCATAAGCTATGTATGCTCAGCACATGATGGAAATAAGGTAGCATGCCGTTCAGGTCAAGTTGTCTGCTGCGCTCCATCGTCTTAGTTTTTGACAGCAATGTATGCATTTTTGAATTTGTGTGCACAGGCGCACCATCGACTTAACAATTTCATGTATGCACTTTTGAATTTGTGTGCGCAGGCGCACCATCCACTTAACAATTTCGGACAGCAATGTATGCACTTATAAATTTGTGTGTACAGGCGCATCATCGACTTAACAATTTCGGACAGCAATGTATGCACTTATGAATTTGTGTGCACAGGCGCATCATCTACTTGACAATTTCTGACAACAGTGTATGCACTTGTGAATTTGTGTGCACAGGCGCACCATCGACTTAACAATTTCGGACAGCAATGTATGCACTTATGAATTTGTGTGCACAGGCGCACCATCGACTTAATAATTTCTGACAGCATTGTATGCACTTGTGAATTTGTGTGCACAGGCGCACCATCAACTTAACAATTTCTGACAGCAATGTATGCACTTATGAATTTGTGTGCACAGGCGCACCATCGACTTAATAATTTCTGACAGCATTGTATGCACTTATGAATTTGTGTGCACAGGCGCACCATGGTATGAACAAGCAGTGGGAATTGGCCATCGATTACACCAACACAATCGTGACTGGCATTTAAGTGGTGGAGATGCTCCTCAAGTAAGCGGCACTGTGTGTTGTGTGTGTGTGTGCGCGTATGTGTGCATGACATAAACTCGATTACACCAACACGATTGTGACTGCGACATTTTTGTGGTGGAGATGCTCCTCAAGTAAGCGGCACTTTCTGATAACTTTCATCAAAACCCCTAATAAATAGGGTTGGCCAGAACCATATGTGTACGGTGTATATACGGAATGTATGGCAGGGGAAGCACTGAATATTCGATCGGTCACATACGGTGTGCATATTTGTACGGTTCTGGCCAACCCTTCTTATGAAGTCATCATGCTGGAGTAAAGGCTCAAGTTTAGAGGGAAGAATGCATCAAGCTTTGTGAGATGAAGGCCATGGTTTCGCGTTCATTAGTTTGCTTGGGATGGCAATCATTTGCAACAACATGTTTGCTAAAGACATCAATCATGAGCATCGCCGTTAAAATTAAAAAAAACTTTAAATTGCTAATGTATACAAAGAATTAATGGTCGCGTTGATTGCAGCAAACACCAATGGTTTCGCTAATTGCAACGAACAGCAATGGTTGTGCTGATTGCAACGAACATCGACTCTTGCATTGATTTTTTGTGCCGGTGCTTCATGCACTCTTCACATGTGGCACGCATACCTACCAACACTGCAACAGTTGTGGCCTCACGTGTGCCCGGTGTGCCTGCCTACTTGCGCTCCAACTGCACAACACACAGGCACTTTTGACCTGGTGCTTGAGCTTGTCAGGTTTTAAGTTGTACTGATACTCTCAGGGTTTTTGCCTTCGGCGTGCCTGCCTATCTGCGCTCCAACTGCACAACACACAGGCACTTGTGACCTGGTGCTTGTAAGGTTTTGAGCTTGTAAGGTTTTAAACCGTACTGATACTCTCAGGGTTTTTGCCTTCGGCGTGCCTGCCTATCTGCGCTCCGACTGCACAACACACAGGCACTTGTGAGACCTGGTGCTTGAGCTTGTAAGGTTTTAAACCGTACTGATACTCTCAGGGTTTTTGCCATCGGTGTGCCTGCCTATCTGCGCTCCAACTGGAATAAGCTGGACTTAGTGGTCACCTCCCTCTCCATCGTGAATGTCCTTGTGGAGTACCTGGTGCGTACATTCCTGCGTATGCGTGTATGTGAGAACCTGGTGCGTACATTCCTGCGTATGCGTGTATGTGAGTACCTGGTGCGTATATTCTAGCGTGTCCTTGTGGAGTACCTGGTGCTGGGGCGTACATTCCTGCAACACAGCGCTGAACATTGCTGGATCGTGTGTGTGTGTGTGTGTGCCAAAGTCTCCTGGTGCACGTGGGGTGTGAAGGTACCCTTGACTGTATGCTGCAGATGACATATGATATGTGTAGGATTGGCCAGAACCATGTATATATGGTGCATCTACGGTACTTTTGGCAGTGAAATTACCAAATATACAGTCATATATGGTGTATATAATAGTTATAAGGTTCTGGCCAAATAGATATGTGCTGTTGCCAAGTGCTCCTAAAATGTGGTGTGGCCACCTCACTCTCCTTCATGAGTGGCCTAAAAGCATACCTGGTACCTTTGCAGCATATAAAAACAACAGCTGCTTATTCCTAGTGTTAGCCAGAACCATATATATATACGGTGCATGTACGATATCCTTGGCAGAAATTTCACAGAATACACGATCATATATGGCGGGTATTCACAGTTCTGGCCAGCCCTACTCATTCCCCTCACACATTTTCTTTAACAATCAATCGAGAGCACCCACACACAGCATAACACATGTTCTTGCAGGCCAAAGACGGGACAGGCTCCTCCACGCAATTCCTGCCTGTGCTGCGCACCCTGCGTGTGGCGCGCATTTTCAGACTGGTGCACCAGGCTAAGGGCATGCGCAAATTGCTGAATACGCTGTACTGGTAAGTGTGATCCGACAGGTGATCCTGAACCCAAGACCGCATGCATAGAAACACGAAAATACATTAGCGCGTAATTGCATTAGCGCGTAAATGCGTTTGTGCGTAAATGCGTGAGAGCATAAATGCGTAAGCGCGTGAATGCGTTTGTGCGTAAATGCGTAAGCGCATAAATGCGTAAGCGCGTGAATGTGTTTGCGTATAAATGCGTAAGCGCGTAATTGCATTTGCGCGTACATGGGTTTGCGCGTAAATGCGTTAGCGCACACATAAATGCGTTAGCGCAGAGGCGTAAACAGGTTAGCGCAGGTGTTTTGGTGCACACAAATTGAAGGTATGCCTCAAGTTCGGATTTCCCTCTATTTGCTGCACAGCTCAACTTGTCCATTTTGACGCGCCCTTTCCCTGTCCGATTTCCATCTGACTGACTGTGAGCTGGGTCTTAGCCTTCTGAGCCTAAAGGCCAAACCTGCAAATCTTCTGATTTCCGTTCATTGTATTTCCCTCTTTATGGTGGAGGATTTCCTAGTTCCCCTAGGTGGCTCTCCTTCCTCTTGTTTTATGCCAGGCATGCTTTGCATCGCTGCATGCTTTAAGGTGCCTGCGAAGCATATATTTGAATGCACACGTTTACATTTGCTTAGCACATTTAAACACACACACACACACACACACACACACACACACACACACACACACACACACACACACACACACACACACACACACACACACACACACACACACACACACACACACACACACACGCACGCACACACACACGCACACAACCTCAGGTCCATCCCCGCCACAGGGAATGTCGCGGTGGTGCTCCTTTTGTTCGTATACTTGTGGATCATCGTGGGCATGAACTTACTGGGCAACCTGAAAATCACGGTATGCACAGTCCAGGAGCATACTGAGGCCAACAGAGCAGCACCACAGCTGTTTGTGTGCTTTCTGATCTTTGTGGGTGGGTGCACCCTACCAACTCACACGGCTGGCCTCGTGAGCTTGCTTGTGAGCTTGCTTTGACCTACTAAAACAAAACGTTGGGTTGTGTTTACCATGTGTGCTATGTGGCCGGCTGGCCTGAACGGCCATTTTGATTCAGCAGTCAACTCAATGCAAGTGTGCGACACATTTTTTCCACTCAATAAATCAGTGGATTGGGCCTGACCCACCAGCCTTCCTCAGAAGTATGGCAGTAAAGGAGAAGCGAACAACGAGAGGTCAAGGTCTGCACAACACCCTCGTTATGACTCAACTTGATTCAAAATGACTTATTCAAATGTTTGCTCTATGAAAACGTGACACAATTAAAATTAATTAAAATTATTATATTCGAATGTTTGCTCGATGAAAAAAACGTGACACAATTAAGATTTTAGTATTATAATGTTTGCTCGATGAAAACGTGACGCGCATACGCATGCACCTTCAGGATAATGAGTCAGGTCTCAACCGCCACGCAAACTACCGCCACTTTGGCAAAGCCTTTCTGCTGCAGCTGAGGTGGGTTACTATAATTCACACGTTTAATAAATCAGTTATTGCTATGTAAGATATGTGTGTAATACTTTGTTCTTATGAAAGAGAACAATAGAGAATAAAGCCCACTCCTCACATTCACTAAAAAAAGGTGCTTACATTTTATAGAGTGAAGAGGGGGGATGTAGGGATGTGATGAGTGAGGTGCTCATTATGCTTACGCTTTGTTCGGTTTTGGGGTATGGCAAAGGGCGTGAGAGTTGAGCCATAGAAGTGTGTGATGATGAGACGGGGGGGTTCTTTTGTAGTTTCAACAGTAGGTAACCATTAGTAGGGTTGGCCAGAACTGTATACCTACATACACACAGTACATAACCGCACATATATGGTTCTGGCCAACCCTACCCATCATGCTACAGGTAGGGACTGCCTGCTGCTGAAGTGTAAGCTGTTTGTGCTTACGCTTTTTGTGTATTTAGGGGGGGGGGGGTTACGGTTTAGGTTTAGGGTTTAGGGTTTAGGGTTCACGCTTTTTGTGTATTTAGGGGGGACTTGTTTGGCGTAGGGAAATTTTCAAAGTTGGTTTATGTGCTATTTTTCTACCTTGCGTTTGTACGTACAGCCTTCCTGCTGCGTGTTGCAAGACGTCCTATATACAGTGCATATGCCCAATATTTGAGCAGGACATCTGCAGTGCATATGCCCAATATGACTCAAGTTCCTTCATCAATAGCCAGAGTGACTATCACTGCTCACAAATCTTTGTGCGTGCTCCCTTTCTCGCGCGACGCCCTTGCAAATACATGACCCTGTCTATCGTGCTTCATGCTCAACATCAGCATATACCCTGCTAACAAGTACACACATGCTGTTGTGCTGTATGTCTTGGAGCACTGAGTGCTGTGTCCTTGGAGGACTGAGTGCACACATGCTGCTGTGCTTGGATACCCTGCTAACGAGTAAACACATGCTGCTGTGCTGTGTGTCTTGGAGCACTGAGTACACACATGCTGCTGTGCTTGGATTCCCTGCTAACGAGTAAACACATGCTGCTGTGCTTGGAGCACTATTATGAACTGCTTGCAACAATCTCTCAAATATCCGGCACGATCTGCGCAAGTTTCAGAAAGTGACTTCTAACTGTAATGCACCAACTAGGGCCTATACCGACGCCCCCCTCCCTCGACGAAGCCTGTCAAGCCTCGTTGGCAAAATCTTACACCCTAGTTACCCATGCTTAGTTATTTGCCTTCATGGCTTCTTACTGCACGGGCTGTCTGAATGCTCAGCCAGGATTAACACCTGTAGGGTGAGCTTACGGTAGCCCCTACTTGTCGTCCCTTTGTTCCGCACAAATATTATAAATATGTTTTTTATATTGGACACAGTCAACCCTGTACTGCAACCAACACATAAATATTTATACATACATTTTATATTTAACACGGTCACCCCCGTATTGCAACAAACACTGTCCCCCCTTACATTCCAATTCACACCATCATCCCAGCATTACACTCTTACACTCTTACACACCATCCTCCCCTTATTCCAGTCAACACTTCCTGCCCCTGTATCTCCCCCAACTTTACCACTCAGCACTACCGCCCCCTCATTTCATTTTACACTCAGAACTACCGCCCCCTCATTTCATTCCACACTCCACACAACCGCCCCCTCATTTCATTCCACACTTCAAACTACTACCCCCTCATTTTATTCCACACCCAACACTACCGCCCCTCATTTCATTTCACACTCATGCACCCATGCTCACACCACACAGGCTGCTTTCTTTGGAGGAGTGGAATGACGTCATGGACGATGCCATGGAGGTGAGATGATGTACGATGATTTCCTTTTCCACACGCGCCGCAGCTCAATCAGCACATATGCATCGTTGTCAAATTACAACCCGCAGCCCTATCAGCAGGCTGGACAGCATACAAGAAAGCGATTTCACTGCTCAGAGTCACAGCATGCTGTCTATTCTCATTGCGGCATGACTGATATATTTACAATACATGCACCAAATAAATCTCTGTGCCTGCACCGTGCCAGCACGCAGACAGAAAAACGTGTGCGTGGTGTTCTTGAAGTGGCTTTGACTTGTAATATTTGTATGTAGGTAGCATGCACTGTATGTATTGAGTGTCTGTCAGTACAATTGCCTCTGTTCGCCCAACATGATTACCCCATACGCACCACAGTTGGAGTACTGCATGACACATTCACCCGACATAAAATCACACAAACCACACCACATATTTGGAGGACTGCATAACATTCACCCGACGCATAATTACCCATTACACACCACACAGTTGGCAGACTGCATAACATTCACCCGACATAGAATCACACAATCCACACCACATATTTGTAGGACTGCATAACATTCACCCGACGCATAATTACCCATTACACACCACACAGTTGGCAGACTGCATAACATTCACCCAACGCATATTTACCCATTACACACCACACATTTGGAGTACTGCATGACACATTCACCCGACATAGAATCACACAATCCACACCACACAGTTGGCAGATTGCATAACATTCACCCGACGCATAATTACCCATTACACACCACACAGTTGGAGGACTGCATAATGGTCAAGCGAGACGTAATGATCACCGTGGATGGAACGCAGGTTTGTGTGTATGTATGTGTGTGTGAGCGTGCGAGCATGTGAGTGTGTGTGTGTGCATGTGTGTGTGTCTACTTGCTTGTGCGTTAGTGAGTGAGTGAGTGAGTGAGTGAGTGAGTGAGTGAGTGGGTGGGTGGGTAGCTGGGGAGGGGGGGTTGGGGCGTATTCGTGAGCGTGTGCTCTTGGGTGTGCGTGTAGGGCCTGTTTGAGTGTGCGTACGTATGTGGACGTTTATTCGGTATCTGGGTATCAGCTGCTCTGCTTCGGCTACAGCAAGGTTATTGGTGCTGGCCAAAGTAAGTCTGCGTAAACCAATATGAGGTGTGCTATTTCTTTCCACACTGTGTGCTACTTTTGTTCTCACTGTGTGCTACTTTTTCCCACACTCTGTTCTACTTCTGTCCACACTGTGTGCTGATTTCGTTTTCACTGTGTGCTACGTTTGTCCACACTGTGTGCTGATTTTGTCCACACTGTGTGCTACTGTTGTCCACACTGTGTGCTAATTTCGTCCACACTGTGTGCTAATTTTGTCCACACTGTGCTAATTTTGTCCACACTGTGTGCTTCCTTTATCCACACTGTGTACTACTGTTGTTCACACTTGCATTGGACGTAACATATTTCTTTATGAATGAGGCCAAGTTTGAGAGTAAGAGTTGTGTACTGCCTTCCTGTCATCATATGGTGGTGTATAATAGAATGAGACTTTGCACTGATGCTGGCGCACATTATTCTTCCAGGATGATGGTTTGGAAACTTTAAATTTTTATCACTTGTTTTAAAGCCAGTAACTTTTCTGGAATCATTAAACACACACACACACACACACACACACACACACACACACACACACACACACACACACACACACACAAACACACACACACACACACGCACACACACACACGCACACGCACACGCACACACACACACACGCACGCACACACACACACGCACACGCACACGCACGCACACAAACACACACACACACACACACACACACACACACAC
>Ga0307963_1003204_pt1 | contig 12968 bp, 17 predicted proteins | sample OrgLakmetagen594_FD_201829 | JGI IMG/M metagenome (GOLD analysis project Ga0307963, IMG submission 201829) | Saline water microbial communities from Organic Lake, Antarctica - #594 | ecosystem: Environmental > Aquatic > Non-marine Saline and Alkaline > Saline | place: Antarctica: Organic Lake...
GGGAGGATTAGCGCTGCCTGTGCAGTTGTTCTGGTGTCTGTTTTGGATTTTGTGGTTGCGTCTCCATGCATGCACGCACAGGCCAGTGTTGACTCTTCATAGGCCAGGTGCACACGCACGCACACATACACACACATACACACACGTACAACACACACACACACATGCACACAGGCGGGTGACGTTGACGAGCCCCGCATCCTCTCTGAGGTAGACCCCCTCTACAAGGAGGTGGCCGGCCTTTTTGATGAGTGGAACAAACGTGCTGTTGCCGGTACGGGGGGGTTGTTCAGGGTTAGGTGTGTTTGATTGTGGGTGTAGGTGTGTGCATGTATGTGTGGGTGGGAGAGTGCTGATTGTGAATGTAGGTGTGTGCGTGTATGTGTGGGTGACATATTGGGGGGCATGCTTGAAGGTTCGCTTTCATGCAATGGATCAACACAAATTAATTGGGAAAGGAGCCATCAGTGGTGCCCTCGACAGCTAGACCTTTACGTCCTCAACCATTATGCAGCAGTGTCTTAGCTCAGCAATGGTGGGATGTGGTATTCCAGCCGAATGGAAGGCTAATACGCTGAATAAACCCTAATATGGCACAAACTCTGCTACGCAAAAAAAGGGGATGCCTTCAGCCAGGTTCGTTGCCTGAGCAATTGCTGCTGACTGGTCTCGGCCAGCCACGAAAGAGTCCATACAATTGGAATCGTAAGTGTTGAAAGTCACACTCTGCTGTGTGGCGTCGTTCGATTTGCACGGTCATTATGTGAACACCCAATATGGTTGAACATTGTGCTGCCCGCATGTGCTACCTCCTATGTGTAGGGTAGGCCAGAACCACATATATATACGGTGTATATACAGTATTTTTGGCAGGGAAATCACCAAATGTACCATCATATTCAGTGTATACATACAGTTCTGGCCAACCCTACCTATGAGTGACGGATCTGCTCTGCAGGGCACTCTGAACAGATCCTTTGCTTAAGCTTTTTTTGTTCAGGTCACCCACACTCCGGACCAAACGGCTTTTCTACCTTTGCATCATGTCAAGAGCAGCGTCCATTGCTGCCTGCTCACTCTCTTCTTTCCTCTGTCCTTCGCATCTTGTCGAGAGCAGCGTCCATTGCTGCCTGCTCAATCTCTCTTCGTTCCTCTGTCCTTCACGTTACGTGAAGAGCGGCGTCCATTGCTGCCTGCTCAATCTCTCTTCGTTCCTCTGTCCTTCACGTTATGTGAAGAGCGGCGTTCATTGCTGCCTGCTCAATCTCTCTTCGTTCCTCTGTTCTTCACGTTACGTGAATAGCGGCGTCCATTGCTGCCTGCTCAGTCTCTCTTCGTTCCTCTGTTCTTCACGTCTTGTCGAGAGCGGCGTCCATTGCTGCCTGCTCAGTCTCTCTTCGTTCCTCTGTTCTTCACGTCTTGTCAAGAGCGGCGTTCATTGCTGCCTGCTCAATCTCTCTTCGTTCCTCTGTTCTTCACGTTACGTGACGAGCGGCGTTCATCGATGCCTGCTCAGTCTCTGTCTTGTTTTCTTTATTCACCATAGGTGGCAAGAAGAACTTCAACTCCGGGGACAAAGCAAAATTCGGAGATGGAGAGGAGCTTGTCAAGCTGTACCACCCCACTGCCACCCTCCTGCCCACCCTGTCTGATGAGGTGGGTCATGCACAGACATTTATTCACTGCCCCACAACGTGATGAGGTGGGTCAAGCACAGACAGTTATTCACTGCCCCACAGCGTCTCTTGCTCTCCCTGTCTGCTGAATTGAGCTGACTGAAACGGTGTGCTTTCTGTCGACTACTTCACTATTATCCTTGCCCTTCCTGTCCGATGGAGAGAGCTGAGAGTAAAAGGGTCTATCCACTGTTTACTGTTTCACGGCACGCCTCTCGTCCTCCCTGTCCGTGGCTGTTGGTGATAAGGGGCGGGCTAAAAAGAAAGCCACGTGCCACCTGCTGCCACCACCCATTGACCAACGCGCATGAGATTGCATGGTTCACCACCCATTTTCCAATGCACATGAGATTGCATGGTTCCGTCCAGTGACTACGTGGTTCGAGTGCCAGGGGCTGTGTGTGAGTGACTACGTGGTTCAAGTGCCAGGAGCTGTGTGTGAGTGACTACGTGATTCAAGTGCCAGGAGCTGTGTGTGAGTGACTACATGATTCAAGTGCCAGGAGCTGTGTGTGAGTGACTACGTGGTTTGAGTGCCAGGAGCTGTGTGAGTGACCACATGATTCAAGTGCCAGGAGCTGTGTGTGAGTGACTACGTGGTTCGAGTGCCAGGAGCTGTGTGTGTATCATATAAGTAGGGAGGCAGCCCAGATCCGTGCAGTGCCTTGTGGAAATTTGTGAATTGACCTCTTTCTGTGCAGCACCCTGTGGGAACATGTGGTTCAAGTGCCAGAAGTTCTGTGAATTCAAGTTGGGGATAGGCCAGATTTGTGCACACATGCACACACAGTACTTTACGTGCGTGGCTCAAATACCAGCTCTGTGTGTGAGAGTGATAGGAGAGGCCAGATTCATGCGGCACGCATGTCTGTGTGTGTGTGAGAGTGATGGGAGAGGCCAGATTTATGCCGCACACAGGTCTGTGAGAGGTGCACCTGTGTGGTGTGTGTGTGTGTGTGTGTGTGTGTGTGTGTGAGAGTGATAGGAGAGGCCAGATTCATGCGGCACGCAGGTCTGTGATTACGTAGCTCAAATGCCAGGATTTCCCCCCTCTTGGTATTCGTAGGAATTTGCCGGAACTGTATACAATCTGGGGTTGGCTGGAACCGCGTATCGTACATAAACACCGTGTAAAGCAGTCTCCTATGGTATTTCCCCTGCTCATCATACTGGAGTGAACTGTATGGACTCAGACGTGCGCACACATGTATGTGGTTTTGGCCAACCCTTTCTCACCTCCGTCTTGCACTTCACGCACGCAGCTCCGAACCACAAACAACGACATCCGGGATTACTTTGACGCCTTTGAGACACTGAAGCTTAATGAAACAAACAGGTGGGTGGTACATGCATGTATGTATCAATGTAAGACACTGAAGCTTACAAATATGCATCTATAGATCTTACATCTTGCATCTGTGTAAGACACTGAAGCTCAGTAAAAACAACAGTTAAGTGATTACATGCATCTGTAGATACAAAGGTGGAACCTGCAGCGTGCATGTATGGTTAGGAGGTGGAAACACACACACAAACAAAGTTGCACACATACACACACATTTACATGAGCGCACACACACACATACACACACACACGCTTACGTAAACACGCTTCTGTGCAGGCCTGATGACTACACCTCCTTCCTGGCCAAGAACCCTGATGGCAGAATTGTTCCCGGAGAGAGGGTGATCAAGTCTCTGGGCACAGAGACGGCGATCGACGAAGGCTCCTACATCTTCGAAGTGGTGAGTGTATTGCTTTGAGTGTGTGAATCACAGTGTGGGTGTGCTGCTGTAGGCCACAGTGTGGGTGTATTTGCTGTGTTCTACAGTGTGTGTGAACCACAGTGTGGGTTTTACTGCTGTGTGCCACAGTGTGTGTGAACCACAGTGTGGGTGTATTTTTTGTGTGCTATAGTGTGTGTGAACCACAGTGTGGGTGTACTGCTGTGTGCCACAGTGTGTGAACCACAGTGTGGGTGTACTACTGTGTGAACCACAGTGTGGGTGTACTACTGTGTGCCACAGTGTGGGTGAACCACAGTGTGATTGCACTGCTGTGTTCCACAGTGTGTGAACCACAGTGTGGGTGCATTGCTGTATGCCACAGTTTAAGTGTGCCACAGATTACGTGTGCCACAGTGTGAATGTAGGATTGGCCTGAACCGTAGATACACGGTGTACATATGGTGTTTTTGGCAGGGAAATCACCAAATGTATGGTCATATACGGTGTAAGTATGCGGTTCCAGCCAACCCTTGTGCCATGTTATTAGTTGTACCACATTGTGAGTGCACCTCAATTGTGAATGTACATGAGTGCACATGCACCTCTGTGTATATATACGGTTCCAGCCAACCCTATGTGAGTGCATTGCCATGTGCCATGTTATTAGTTGTACCACATTGTGAGTGCACCTCAATTGTGAATGTACATGAGTGCACATGCACCTCTGTGTATATATACGGTTCCAGCCAACCCTATGTGAGTGCATTGCCATGTGTGTGATGGCATGGGTGCATTACCGTGTGTGTGATAGGCATGGGTGCATTACCGTGTGTGTGATAGGCATGGGTGCATTGCTGTGTGTGTGATCGGCATGGGTGCATTACCGTGTGTGTGATGGCATGGGTGCATTACCGTGTGTGTGATAGGCATGGGTGCATTACCGTGTGTGTGATAGGCATGGGTGCATTACCGTGTGTGTGAAGGGCATGGGTGCATTACCGTGTGTGTGATGGGCATGGGTGCATTGCTATGTGTGTGATAGGCATCACCGTGTGTGTGATAGGCATGGGTGCATTACCATGTGTGATAGGCACAGCTTCAAACAAGTAATTTCGCAGGCAGTGATCACCAAACCTCACACCAACAAGTGAGCAAAAGGGTGATGACAATCCCCCACACCAACACGTCAACACGTGTCCTCATATCAACTCTTCACTTCAACACCTCACATCAACACGTCAACACCTCACATCATCACCAACACCTCACATCAACATGCCAACACCTTACATCAACACGTCATCAACACCTCACGTCAGCAAAAGGGTGGTGACCAACCCCCACATCATCACGTCAACCAAACAGGTAACAAAACAGGTGCGAGCCACCCGCACCAACCCAAAAGCGGAGGTGGTGCGGTGAAACTCCCCTCGTGGGTTCTGTCATGTGCAGGGAGTTCACGGGATGTTGGGATGGGTGATGATCGATTTCTTTGTGAGATATTTATTTTTAGAAGGGGGGGCGGTGTGAGTACATGTATGTGCGGTAGAGAAAACAGAGTCACAGCGCCGTCCAAACAGCCCTACTCGCTGCCCGCCCGCAGTTTTGCCTGCTCTTGGGCTATAAAGCATTGCACACGTACGGTGCGCGCACATACGTGAAACAATGTACAGCACGTACAAACTGCTCCACACTCAATGCCCACGTCCTGTTTTGCTTGATCTTTAGGCCTCGTGCAGGTTGCGCATACACACACGCACACACACACACACGCACGCACACACACACGTATATATACATACACAGGATGATGGTGCTGATGGCCGTGCCGATGGTGCTGATGGCCGTGCCAATGCCTTGGCACGCTACACCCTAGTTTACAGGTACATGTGTGTGTGTTTGTGTTTGTGTGAATGTGTCTGTGTGTGTACGCACATCCACTTCTGTTTCATGTGCAATGTGCTAATAAGGCATTGGCAGACAGTGTGTTTGTGTGAATGTGTCTGTGTGTGTAAGCACATCCACTTCTGTTTCATGTGCAATCTGCTAATCAGGCATTTGCAGGCAGAACACCAGCACCTCTGTATTCTGTCCCTCAGCCCTCTGTAGAAGGTGCTGGCCCTCGTAGTGTAGTAGGTGCTGGCCCTCAGCACCTTTGTATTCTGTCCCTGTGTCCCTCACCTCTCAAACGTTGTTCCTGAGCCCAAGCATTTTCATTCCGCCGCCATGCTCTTAATGTCATGCACATGCTCACTGACATGCACACGCTCACTGACTGTCATGCACACTCTACTCATTTATGTCCGGTGCTGTACAACAAATGCACACGCTCACTGTCATGCACACTGTCATGCACACGCTCACTGACTGTCATGCACACTCTGCTCATTATGTCCGGTGCTGTACAACAAATGCACACCCTCACTGTCATGCTCACTGTCATGCACACGCTCACTGTCATGCACACGCTCACTGACTGTCATGCACACTCTGCTCATCATGTCCGGTGCTGTACAACAAATGCACACCCTCACTGTCATGCTCACTGTCATGCACACCCTCACTGTCATGCTCACTGTCATGCACACACTCACTGCCATGCACACGCTCACTGACTGCCATGCACACTCTGCTCATTATGCCCGGTACTGTACAACAAATGCACACTCTCACTGTCATGCACACTGTCATGCACACTCTCACTGTCATGCACACGCTCACTGACTGTCATGCACACTGCTCATTATGTCCGGTGCTGTACAACAAATGCACACCCTCACTGTCATGCTCACTGTCATGCACACACTCACTGTCATGCACACGCTCACTGACTGCCATGCACACTCTGCTCATTATGCCCGGTACTGTACAACAAATGCACACTCACTGTCATGCACACTGCCATGCACACGCTCACTGTCATGCACACGCTCACTGACTGTCATGCACACTCTGCTCATTATGTCCGGTGCTGTACAATAAATGCACACTCTCACTGTCATGCACACTGTCATGCTCACTGCCATGCACACGCTCACTGTCATGCACACTCTGCTCATTATGTCCGGTGCTGTACAACAAATGCACACCCTCACTGTCATGCACACTGTCATGCTCACTGTCATGCACACACTCACTGTCATGCACACTCTCATGCTCACTGTCATGCACACTCTGCTCATTATGTCCCGTGCTGTACACACTCCGGTACTCTCACTGTTATGCTGCTGCCTTGAACAAGACAATTGCGCGGGATGTACCTTGTACAGCAACACATACAAGGCAGCAGCATGCCTTTCTTTCTCAAGACAATTACTCAGGATATACCTTGTACAACAACACATACAAGGCAGCAGCGTGCGCTTTTACAACAGGAAAAGTGAGCAGGGCAATTGGAGGGTGTCATGGCGCCTCTCTTGCCATTGCCTGCTGCCAACACACACATGCACGCGCACACACATGCACGCGCGCGCACACACACACACACACACACACACACACACACACACATGCTCACCAATCACAGGAAGGACAAGGATGGTGATTGGAAGATCATGATGCACCACTCCTCTGAGCAGCCCACCTACCAAGCAGATATGGGCATGGTGGGTCATGTGTTTTGACAGAAAATGTGTCGTGTAAGTGTGTGTGTCTGTTTTTGTTAGCGGGTGAGGGCATGGTGCATGATGTGTATTGGCAGAATGAGGTATCTGTGTGCGTGCGTGTGTGTATGTGTGATCAGATGGGGCACGGCACGTATTGAGTTTTGGCACAATGGGGTGTTTGTGTGTGTGTGTGTGTATGTGTGTGTGTGTGTGTATTTATGTGTAGGGTTGGCCAGAACCGTATATCTGCACCGTATATGACTGTATTATAGTGATTTCCCAGCTAAAAATACCGTATGAATACCATTTATACCTAGAAATGTATGATTCCGGCCAACCCTATGTATGTATGTGTGTGTGTCTGTACGATCAGCGTGGGTAGCTTAGTGGTTTTAATGCGCGTGGGTAGCTTAGTGGGCTGTGGTAGCTAAGTGGTTTTAATGCGCATGGGTAGCTTAGTGGGCCTAGTGCGAGTGTATTGCCAGCTGCCACATTTGCAGGCCTTTGCACAATGCAGCTTAAAGAACTGATCAATACCGGGTTCGATAGAAACTGATCAATACCTGCCTCTTGCACACCGCAGCTCAAGGAACTGATCAACACCTGGTTCGATAGGAACTGATCAATACCTGGTTTGATAGGAACTGATCAATACCGGATTTGATAGGAACTGATCAACACCTGGTTTGATAGGAACTGATTCACACCTGGTTTGATAGGAACTGATCAACACCTGCCTCTTGCACACCGCAGCTCAAAGAACTGATCAACACCTGGTTCAAGTCTCTGCGAACAACTACTTCAAGTAAGTGATGGCAGTACAGCTGATAAGATGGAAGAGATGGCAGTGCAGCTGCTAAGATGGGAACACACACACACACGAGGTAGCAGTGCAACTAAAAGCAGATGTAGCAGTCCATCCCTGTCAGGGCCCGCAGTGCGGATTAGTCATCAGCTACTAATACGTGCTATCTGAGGTGACCCAGAATGGGATGTAGCACAGAATGGGATGCAGCACAGAATGTAGCACAGGAAAAGGACACCAGTGTCCAGAGCCAGGAGACGCAACTAGTTAGTCTATGCATACAGTTTAATAAACAAAGAGATGAAGGCATGACGGCGGTGCAGCTGTCCTAGTTGGTTGCAACTTTGAGCACATTGTGCAGTGAAAAATGCCTGGGTGCATACACACATACACGCACACACAAACACATACACACACACACTATGCAGTGAAAATGCCTGGGTGCATACACACACATACACGCACATGCACACACACACACACACACTCTTTGCGCAGACAATGATGACCCAGAGGGCAAATGCGATGATGTGATTGACGAAGAATGTGTCGATGACTTGTCTGTGCGCAGCAAAGGTATCGCTTCGCTGTATGCACCTGACGCTGTGCTGCTGGCCACCGTGTCTCCCAAGGTGTGTGTGTGTGTGTGTGTATGTACAGCCGTGTTTATGTTTTGTAAGCACCTATGTGTGGTTACTAGTCTTATCGCTTTTGCTTTAACCCACTCTGAATGAAAATGACTGCCTCCCTGATGAGTAGCTGCGCAACTATCTATGTCTCTGCTGCACAAGTTCTGCAAAAATTGCTCTCGCATGGGGGACACAGTAGGTGTGATGCAGATTTTGATAAAGGAACAAAGATGTCCTCTTTCTCTTGGTCCTTTATCAAAGAGCTAAGCAGTGGAGACGTCCGGAGCAATATTTGAAGAGGGGGAATGATTTGTTGTTCAGAGAGATCTAAAAACGAAATAAGCAACGTACCGCTCTGCACAGCAAGAGTTGACGAGGAATGGACTGCTCCGGGTGCTTTGCAGGTTCGAGTGGGCAGGAATGACATCGTGGACTACATGATGTACTTTGCTGGTCTAAGTGAGTGAAGGCATGTGTGTGTGTGCGTGTGTGTGCGTGTGCGTGTGTGTGTGTGCGTGCGTGCGTGTGTGTGTGTGTGCGTGTGTATGTGTGAATGAAGGTGGGTGTGAGTGAGTGTGGGTGGAAGTGAGGGTAGGTGGGTGGTTGAGTGGGTGTGGTAGGAAGTAGGGAGACACATGTTGACGTTTGTGTGCGCGTGTTTGTGGAAGAAGGCTGAATGTGCAAGATTCAGGGGGGGGTGGGGACATGGGTGGGTGAGAGGGAGGGGCTGGGGCATGTAGGTGTGTGTTTGAATATGTGTCCTTGCTACGCATGCGTTTGGATCTAAGCAGTGAGCCATGGTGTCATGCATGCTGTCACACTGCTGTCATGCTGTCACAATGCATGGTGTCATGCATGCTCATGGTGGATTTAAGCAGCCATGGTGTCATGCATGCTGTTGCAAAATGCTGAACAACTTAAACAGAGTGTCATCTCAGTTCATTGAGTAGCAGCCTCGCTCACCCACTCACTCACCCTCTCACTCACTCACTCACTCACTCACTCACTCACTCACTCACTCACTCACTCACTCACTCACAGATCCGGTGGGCAAGATAGCAAAGGATGGCAACAATGACATTGCTGAGCTGAGGATCCTTGGTAAGAGGTGATTGTGCTCGTGCTTGTTTTTGTGTGTGTGGAATTGTGTAGGGTTGGCCGCCGTATATATACGTATGTAAAAATGAATTTTCTCCGTATCTGTTTTCGTATGACCGTATGTGAAGCCGGCGTATATATACGTTTGAACTGGTCAAAAGCGACCTTCCACTGGCCTTCAAGACCACGAATTCCAAAGCCCCTGTTGTGGGCAATTTTTTAACAATAGTTTTGTGTTAAAGCCGTGTCCCTCGTGGAAGGTTGTGCCGCTTAGTGTTTTTTTCGCTCATCTTTTTTTACCTCTCTCTGGTGGAGGAGCCTCATGGTTACCGGTACCGAATTGGCTCCTATTGATTTATGGAGTGGTTTCTGTCGCCTGCTTAGGGTTTTTTTGCGTGACCGGTCTGCGATTCATTTTGCTACGTGGCGCCGCTTTGCAACGGTCCCTTTCGTGTGGAGTGTGCAAAGTTAGCTTAAGCAGTTTTTATTTGCCGTCAAGGCTGTTTCAGCTTCCGCCAAAGCGAACAATGCTCACCAACGCTTAATACGAGATCACATTTTTCGGCTGTGGTCACATTGTTGATGGTATTTTTTCTGCTGGCTGCAAGACCCCGAACAATGTTCACCAAGGGTTTGCTAAATATGAGATCACATTCTTTGGCTGTGATCACATTGTCGATGATTTTTTTCTGCTGGCTGCAGCACCCACGACCGCAGTGTACGGCAGGCGCTGGTTTGACTTTGATTGCTGCCAAACTGAGTGGCTCTAAGCCAGTGATCACACTAATGAGCATCTGATTTTTGCTGGCTGCAGGACCCACGACCGCGGTGTACAGTGGGCACTATGACTTCTCGTTCCCGGCCACCGAGGAAACCCTTAGTGAAAGGTCCACAGTAAAGGCACGCTTCAGCTTCACCTACTCCCGCAATGAGGACGGCCAGTGGCTCATCACTGAGCACCACTCGTCTGCCCTGCCCGAGGGGAACGAGAGGTGCGCTTATTACGTGATGTTATTTCAATTTGGATGTCGTATGAATAAAGTAAGCATTCATTCTGGGGTGGCTACTTAGTAATCGAAGGATCAAGGTAACTACTTAGTAACTACTTAGTAACTACTTATTAAAAAGCTCCTTGTCACTTTAGATGCTCCTTGTTATCACTTAATAAAATGCTTCTTGTCACTCAACTTGAGCAAGAGCGCACCTACTGTGGCAGGGCAGGGGAGCGGGCTTTAGCTTTGTACCTTTTTTTGATCCTTTGATTACTAAGTGACAAGGAGCAAATAATGTCGCTTAATTGCTCTTGTCACTTATTAAAAAGCTCCTTGTCACTTTAGATGCTCCAAGGAGCATTTTAGTAAGTGACAAGGGCCTTGCATTAGGGTTCAATAATTAAATTTAGGCATGAACGGGGACAGGTTGGGAAAGTCTCCCAAGCTGTTCTTCAAGGCCCCCAAGGTGCACAAACAGCTTGGGAGGCTGGCCCTCTCTTGGGGATGAAGGACAGCAAGAGGTCTTTGTCTTTGTACCCTTCACATGCGCATGCACGCACACACATCCGTACGCACACACATGCACACACACACACACAAACACACACACGCACACACATACACGTACGTACGTACACAACCGTATACACGCACGCACAGACACATGTTTGTGCACACACACATGCATGCGCACACACGTGCGTGCACACGCGTGCACGTGCAGCTCAGAGCGTGCACACGCGTGCACACGGCAGCTTAGAGGGCCAAAGGCCCTTGCATAGGTCGCATTGGGGTAAATAATTAGATTGTGTGGCCCTCGCATAAGCTTGCATCGGGGTTTATTATTTGGGTTTGTCCAAACCTGGCATTGATCAACGGTCTGTACGGTATACGGTGTTTTCGGCAGGAAAATCACCAAACACACGGAGCATATATACAAAAAAAAGTATACGGTCATGTACAGTGCAAAGATACAGTTGTAGCCAACCCTACTCATGTGTGTGTGTGTGTGCATGTGTGTGTATGTGAATGTATGTGTGTGGCTGTCAGCACGACGCAGGGCACAGCAACTGTTGTTGCTGCGACGACCAGCTATGTAACGATCTATGCGTGGCTTGAAACCACCGTGCCTTTTCTCGCCTGTGCTTGTTCCAAGCTAGCTCAAATGAGGCGTGGTGTGTGTGTGTGTGTAGAGGCGGCATTTGCTTCTGGCCAACCCGACAAAATTTTGAATATTGTAGATCCCGACGAAGTCAGCGCATTGACCCTGCGCGACGTCTGTTGCTGCAGCACACATACTGTAGTCTTGATAACATTCACACACACGGCACACACATACATTCACACACACATACATTCACACACACGGCACACAACACAGGAACGGCAAATCCATAGCCAACGGTGACGGCGGCAGTAAGCTGACCCCCATTACCCAGCAGCCAGTCGATTTCTGAATGCGCCCAGCCATGTAGGTTCTAGGTTTCACCAATTCATGAACACAGAGCTGAAAGCAGTGTGAAGAAGCAGCGGTACGTTCTTGTGATAGCGCCTGTGGACCGTCCCCCCTCTGATCATCACCCTGTATATTGTGGGTGTGCTTGTTGCTCCGGCCTGCATGTGTGCTGTAAGTATCCTGTGGTAGCGGTTGTGCGCTGCGCTCGCGTCCTGTGAGTATATATGCAATTGGTTGATAGAAAGAGGCGAACGATCCTGTTTTTGGGACCTAAAATATGAGGCTGAAGGTTTCACAGTGACGCGTGCGATCCTGGTCCCAGACCACTTGGAAATCGTTAAGAAGCAGTTGTGCGAACTCCAATTTTGAAATTGCAGCTATTTAGAGCTGGATGTTTGATATCTTGCGAAAATAATAGGACGGTCATATCCTATGGGCTCAGTTTGGTGTCCTACAATTTTGTACGTGTTGCCTGTTGCAGTGTTGTGTAGCTTGGCAATTGTGAGTGAACCTGTGAACTCATCTTGCTGGAGCTTGGCCATAGACCGGGAGCGTTTAGAGATGTGAATTGATGGTTGGACCACCGCACACAGCTTATTTTGACATGTAAATTGATGGTTGTGTTGTTGACGCCAGGCAGGGGTGCCACTCGCTTTCACGGTTTACGAAAAGGCCTTCAGGGTTTACAGATAAAAGCCTTAAGTCAAGAAGTGCGACTGCTAGCCACTAGCTTTCTTCTCTGTAATTTGCCTTTGGCATCCTCAACACATTTGCCATCACCGGCAACCTTTGGCCATTTGGGTTACTTACAAGGGGTTACAAGGATGGCCTACAGTCCGAGACTCTGGCTGTTGGCAATTGGCTGGTGAAACAAAATCAACCAGTGTCGAAAATTGAAACTAAATCTGACACAAACTTGAGGAGTCTGTATGAGTCTTGATTCAAGAATGCATTGATCTCAAAATCAGTGATACTGTGA